>Ga0335078_10000743_pt1 | contig 49760 bp, 44 predicted proteins | sample Lox_Sample_32_FD_206711 | JGI IMG/M metagenome (GOLD analysis project Ga0335078, IMG submission 206711) | Soil microbial communities from Loxahatchee National Wildlife Refuge, Florida, United States - Lox_Sample_3.2 | ecosystem: Environmental > Terrestrial > Soil > Wetlands | place: USA... | reverse complement strand
CGGCGGAGTCTCTTGCGTCTTCTTCTGAAATCCTGACGTAATCACGATCAACATTCCCGGCCGGTAGAAAAACAAGATTCGAAAAATCCGGTCGAATTGCTTGACCCTTAGCTCGAATATGTCATCCGTAAGTTTCTTTGCGAACTTGCCTTGCATCCGGTTCCCATAGACGCGCAGGCGCTCGATAAAGGCGTCGATCCTGGCAGACGCCTTGTCATCCAGCGAATCCACAAACTCGCGCGCGGGCATCCGCCCGTTCGGCAACTCCACATATTCAATAGTGAATTCGCCATTCACGCGCCCTTGCATTATCGCATTATTGCGATAGCAGGGCAATGCATTAATTGGGCTGGAGCGGGAGATTGTCAATTGGATTCGTCGCCTTGTGCTGGTGCCCCAGGTTCGCGTCCATCGTTTGGACGCTAACCTGGGTTCGGGAAGGCGTTAGCGCACGGCCCAGGTTAGCCCAAAAGAAGGGCGAACCCTTCGACAGGCTCAGGGCAGGCTCTGGGGCACCAGGCTCCGCGATAAACTCCCGAAAACCTGCTCCGCACCCGCTCGCCGCGCGGCGTTATGATTGGACTATGCCTTCCCACCCGCGTCGCGCGACCCCCGGTCAGAACCTTCTGTTTGACGCCGATGACACCCTGTGGGAGAACAACATCTACTTCGAGCGCGCCATTGCCAACTTCATCTCCTTCCTCAACCATCACGAATACACCCCCGACCAGGTGCGCGATGTGCTCTGGGAGGTGGAGCGCGAAAACATTCGCCGCCACGGCTACGGCATGCACAGCTTCGCCCTGGCGCTGGTGAACTGCTTCGAGCAGTTGTCGGTCGAGCCGCTCACCCCCGCGCTGCACGAAACCATTCGCGGCTTCGCCTACGCCATTGCCGAGCATCCCATGGAAATCCTGCCCGAGGTCTCCGAGACGCTGGCCGATCTCGCCCAGCGCCACCATCTTTTCCTGCTCACCAAGGGCGACATTACGGAACAGACCGGCAAGCTGGAGCGCTCCGGCCTGAAGCAGCATTTCGTGGCGGCTGAAGTTGTCGCCGAAAAAGATGCTCCTACCTACAGTGCGGTCGTCGATAAATACGCCCTGGTGCGCGAGCAGACCTGGATGATCGGCAACAGCCCCAAGTCGGACATCAATCCCGCGCTGGCCGCCGGGTTGCACGCGGTCTTCGTGCCGCACCATAACACCTGGGAGCTGGAGCGCGGCGAGGTGCGACCGGAGGCCGGCAACGGTCGGTTCCTCGAAGTCCCCAGCTTCGGGCGGTTGCGCGAGTGGTTCTGATTAGGGCCATTCGCCGTTCGCCATTCGCCATTCGCCATTCGCTTTTCGCCAGAGCGGACGCACCCAGGTCCGGCGAAGGCGACGAGGGAGTAGCGAACAGGGAAAGGCGAGCCCCGGCGACGAGCGAACGCCGAAAAGCAACGGCGGACTTTGGCGAATGGCGAAGGGCGAATGGCTAAAGGCGGACTCTGCCCTTCTGACAACTGCTTTTCCGAAACTCACATCCAAGCTGTTTGACCCAAACAGCAACTCCCATGCCGGTTTCACGAACTCAATTTTGCCGTCTGCTGCCTGCGATCCTCTTCGCGATGCTTTTGCTCTCGGCTTGCCATCGTACGGAAGCGCGCTCCCCGCTGGCGGCTAACAGCTTCTTCGAGGGCGGCGCTCAGCCGACCATGCTGGCCGCCTATATGCCATGGTTTGGGCAGCCGGGCCATATCAACGTCGGCTACTCGGCACAGGACCGCGTGCAGTTGGAGAAGCAGGTTGATGAGGCCAAGCAGCTCGGCATAACGGCCTTCGTCGTCAACTGGTATGGGCAGCACCACAGCTTCGAAGACAAAGCGTATTCGCTGTTGCAGGAGGTGGCCGCCGAGAAAAACTTTAAGGTCGCCATCCTGTACGACGAAGACGATAGCGACCCGGCGGCCGAAACCGACGACATCATCGCCGATCTGCAGTATGCCTACGAGCATTACATCGGCCCGCAAGCCATCCCACCGCGCGACGCGTATCTCACCTTGAACGATCGGCCGCTGATCTTCATCTTCCCCAAGGGCGCCCGCGTCGATTGGAGCCGGGTTCGCCAGGCGGTGAGCGGCTGGCAGAATCCTCCGCTGCTCATCTACAAGGACATTCATCCCGAGCTGGCCAATGATTTCGATGGCTTTTACGCCTGGGTCAATCCCGGCAAGCCGGGCTGGCAGTCCGATGGCAGCAATTGGGGCCAGCAGTATCTGGACAATTTCTACAAAACTATGGCCACCGACTATCCCAATAAGATCGCCGTCGGCGCGGCCTGGCCGGGCTTCAACGACTCCGAAGCCAGTTGGAGCCAGAACCGCAAAATGGGTTACCGCTGCGGACGCACCTTCATCGATACCATGCGGATGTTTCGGCGCTACTACGATGAGCAGCATCCGCTGCCCTTCCTCATGATCGAGACGTGGAACGACTACGAGGAAGGTACCGCCATCGAGAAGGGCGTGCCTACGTGCAAGTAGTTTCGAACCTATTTCACATTCCAACAAGAAGCTGATTTTCTGGCGAGCGCCATCTACTCTCGTGACAAAAGAAGACCCTTTTTTTCAATTAAACGAGCGCGATTTCTGCTAAAGCAGATTTTAAAATACTTGCAGAACAGGGGCTAAAGCCCCGAGCCTTATGCAGACGCTTACGGCACAGCTCAAGCCGTTTCCTGATACAAGGCATTTTGGAAACGTGCTCTATAAACCAGAGTAGCTCATAGTCTTCCCGGTGTATAGTTCCTACGAATTAAGGCCGCGTGCCGGCCGGACTACGGCGATTTTCTCCTGTAAATTCCAGCTTCATCCATTCAGGCCGCCTGCGCTGGAACCTATAATCGTAAATTCGTTCCCCATAAAGTCTGCCGCGCTCTTCGCCTGAAATCACGTGATATTTGGAGTGAAGCTAATGCAACATTTCCGCCAGCATAGAATCCTTCGCCGCACTTTGTGCAACCATCGCTATGGAGTGCTGTGCGCAACGGCCCTAATGCTGTTGTTCACGCTGGGCTGTGGAGGCGCCGCTACCGACCCCGTTTCACCGGGGGCGCAGCCGGCCGATCCTCCCGCCGGTTCCTCGACTTCGTCGTCTTCTTCCTCTTCCTCGACTTCGTCGTCTTCGTCGTCGGACACAGGCACGCAGGGATCGGCAACGCCGTCGCAGACCGGCAGCTCCAGCTCCACCTCTTCGATTCCCGCGGGCGTGCCCGGCTCAGCCGTGGTGGACGCGGCTGTACAGGCCCTCCCCAACTGGCAATGGTGCACGGCGAAACTCGATGGCAAGCCCTGCGCCAGCGGCCTGGGCAAGGCCAGCTCGAGCCTCACCCAGGACCAGCAAACTCCCTCGCTCAGCGGCAAGGCGTCGCAATTCACACTGGGCGGAAAGACCGCGTACTCCAATGCCCTATGGTGGAAATCGTTCGGCCCGAATCGCCAGCCCACGCACTTCGTCTACGATCTCTACTTCTATATGGACGATCCCAACTCGCCCGAGGCCCTGGAGTTTGACATGAATCAAAGCTTCGGCGGCGTACGCTACACCTGGGGAACGGAGTGCAGCTATCGCAACACCGGACATTGGGACATCTGGAACCCGGAAGCCGAGCGCTGGGAGACTACTTCCGTGTCCTGCCCGGTAGTTTCCGCCAATACATGGCATCACCTGACCTGGACCGTCGAGCGCGTGAACGATCAGGTGCACTATATTAGCGTTGCCCTCGATGACCACGTCAGTAAGGTGGAGAAGTACTACAACCCGCAACCAAACTATAGAGGCAGCGAGCTGAATGTCGCCTTCCAGATGGATGGAGACTATCGCCAGGACCCCTACTCGGTCTGGCTGGATAAGGTGAGTCTCTGGTCCTGGTAATACCCAGGCCGCCACACGGTTCGAGCCGGCCGGAATTATCCCTGGGCCTCCTGTCGACCAATGGCGCCGGAGATTCACCACAGAAGCAGGGAATGCACAGAATGCTCAAACCATGGGACCCTCCATGTTTGTAGCCTGCTCGGAGCGCGGCCGAAGGGTACTTGGTTGGGGAACGATTTTCGAAAGCGCGCACGCCGAGCAGCCGGTCCGCATTTGGGGCTGATTGATGGCCTTTGCGGCTTTCTTCTGGTACTCTGCTAGGCTGCGCGAATTGACGCGCCAGCAAGCGAGTCATCATTCATAAGAACTCTGGAGGCAATTTTGGCTCAATTTCATAAGCAGGTCTTCTGTTCGCTATTGCTTGCTCTGCTGTTGGCGCCGGCTACGTTTGCCAAAGAAGATGCGCACGAACTAATGGCAAAATCATTGCAGCAGGCCGATCTCTGGACCCAGGGTCCGGTGAAGCTTGCCGCCAAGGTCCGCTTGCCCCGTCCGGAGGGCGCGGACATTAACGTCGAGTACACCATTTCCTGGGCCGGACCCGGCCAATGGCGCGCCGAGTGGAGCGCGCAGGGCTTGCAGCAGGTCACCGTCCTCAACCACGGCAAGCTCTCATTTTTTTCCAACCAGACGGCGCCGCTGCTGTGGGCGATGCTGTTTGACACGGCGCTGGCCGATCTCGACGGCGGCAATCCCGCCGGCCCATACACGGTGCCTCCCACGGACTGGCAGAAGGTGAAGCTGGACACCTCCAAGAAGAAGATCGACGGAGCGGATGCGAGATGCATGGCGTTCGGCCAGCCGGTAGAGACGCTGTGCATCGATCCGGCTACGGCCCACTTGCTGACCGCGGATGCCGATTACACCACCTTCGAATACAGCGACTATGTCACCACGGGAAGCAACTCCTACCCGCAGACGGTGAAGGTCAGCTTCAATAAACAGTTGCTGGTGGAAGGCAAGGTAACGATCACGCGAGGCGAGAAGTTTGCCGACGCGCTGTTCACCCCACCCGACAAAAGCACAACCGTCGATTATCCCTCGTGCGCCGATGTGGACAAGAACTTCACTGCTCCCCACCTGAACAAGCCGGAGCCGCCCAAGATGCCGGAAGCGGCGAAGAAAGCCAAGAAGTACGGCATCGTGTGGATGCAGGCAGCGGTCGGCAAAGACGGCGCGGTGAGCAAGGCCACAGTCGTCGGCGGCGATCCCGACCTGACGCCCGCCGCCACCACCGCCGTGAAGCAATACAAGTACACACCGTACCTGCGCTGCGGACAGGCGGTGGAGTTCCAGAAGCTGGTGGTCGTGCCGTTCCTTCCGTCGGCTGCGGCGCTTCCCGAGGAGCCAAGTCCCACAAAATAGCCTTTCCCCACCCGAGCCAGATTCCGGCGATTTGGCCCGGGATGGGCACCCTTCCAGCCTTGCATCCCGGTCCGCCGCCCGTTCCCGCCATCGCCCCCTCTGACTTGGCAGAGTCAATCCGGCGCCTGGAATACTGGCCAAAAAGGAGGAGCTGCGCAGAGGTTGGCTGCTGCGGCTCAAAATTGTGCCGTGCGAGCAGGCAAGGTACTAACGTAACTTGGCCAGAACGAAAACTCTTCGATTGCTTCGCACGCCGGGATATAACTACGTGTTGAAACCGCGGCGGAAGCGGACTTTCGGGGCCAACCAGCACATCGAAAAGGCGGGCTTTCGCCGCGGTATCCGCTTCCAGAGTGGTCGACTTCAGGCGGCTCCAGGAAAGAGAACCAACATGAAAACCACATTGCTCGCGGTCCTTGCAGCCATCCTCGGCACGGGGCTCGCGGTTCACGCGCAAAACATGGTCGAATACTCCAATCTTTCATCGCAATCGGCCGCCAAGTCCCTGGCCGCGCCCGCCGCGACAACACCGCACGGGCACGCGCCGAGGGTGATCGATTCATCCCCCGGAGGAAGCAAGACGGTGAAGGTGTGGCAGGAAAAGCACGGGCGCGTGCAGGAAGCGACCGCGGCGAAAACGGATCCGCCTGCTGTGTTTGTCCTCTCCAATGGAGAGCGCGTAGAAGCTACGCACTATTCCGTGACGGTGAATTCGCTGCGCATCGAGGACGAAGGCAAAGAGCGCACGATTCCCACCAGCGCGCTCAACGTCAACGCGACCCTCGCCGCCAATAATGAGCGGGGCGTCAGCGTCAAGATTCCCACGGACAAGACAGAGGTGATGGTCAGCTTCTAGCTGATGACGCACGAAAAGCGCAGGTGCCCCATTTCGGAACGGCTTCTCCGATTCGCGCCTACGAATTGCTTGACTCTTCTTAGCGGTCAGCCAGAATACAGGCACACACAGCTATCTTTGGGAGGGTCTCATGCGCCGATGGGGTTTGGCTGTATTGCTGTTTGCGGTCACAATCCTGGTCAAACCGGCGATCACTCAGGAGCGCATCGTCGATTTCCACTCCGATATCACCATCCATCGCGATGCTTCCCTCGCCGTGCATGAAGTCATTCAGGTCGAGAGCGAAGCCGTGCACATTCGCCACGGCATCTTCCGCGACTTCCCTACGCGCTACAAGGACCGCAGCGGCCAGTCCTATACCGTGAAGTTCCATTTGCTGAACGTCCGCCGCGACGGCAAAGACGAGCCCTACACCCAGCGGGATGTGAGCAACGGCGACCGCATCATGATCGGCAGTCCCACGACCCTGCTCAATCCCGGCGCCTATACTTATGAGCTGACCTACACCGTGACTCGCGAGATCGGCTTCTTCCCCGATCACGACGAACTTTACTGGAATGTCACCGGCAACGGCTGGAGCTTTGATATCGACCATGCTTCCGCCACCGTCATCCTGCCGGCCCCAGTGCAAGCCGGCGATCTCCAGATGACCGGTTACACCGGGTTCCAGGGCTCGCGCGATCAAAATCTACAATTTGAGCAAGTCAATGATTCGAGCGTGAGCTTCGAGACCACGAAGCGGTTGCGCAGCGGTCAGGGCCTGACCATCGTGGCCGGCTTTCCCAAGGGAAGGCTCAAGGAGCCTTCCTCGGCCGACCATTTCCTGTGGTGGCTCGAGGACAATCCGGCCGTTGCTACCGGCCTGATCGGGTTGGTGCTGGTCGTCATTTATTACTTCTGGGCCTGGATGAAGGTAGGCCGCGACCCCAAGCCAGGACCCATCGTTGTCAGCTACCAGCCGCCGCCGGGGCTCTCTCCCGCAGCCATGCGCTTCCTCGAACGCATGGGATACGACGATCGCGTCTTCGTCAGCGCGGTGGTGGATCTCGCCGTCAAAGGCTATCTGCGCATCGAGCAGACCGGCAGCCTGTATTCGTTGCAGCGACTCAAGCCAGAGGACAGCTCGCTTCCGGTGGAAGAGCGCAACCTGCTGCACATTCTGTTCGAGAAAAGCAGTGAAATCTCCATTGCGGCCACCGACGCCGTCACCTTCAGCACCGCCAAGAGCACGCTAAGCCAAGACCTCAACCTCCAAGAGAATCTGCGTCTCTTCAAGAAAAATCGCCGCTGGGCGGTGCCCGGCATCCTGCTGACGCTGTTGATCGTCCTCATCATCGTCACCAGCACCCACGGGCCGAACGCAGGGGCGGCGGGCTTTCTCGTCGTCTGGCTGAGCATCTGGACAATCGCTTGCGTCGCCCTGGTCCGCGGGGCGATCGCTGCCCGCAAGTCCGGTAAAGGTCTAATCGCTGTAAGCATGATGGCCATCCCCTTCCTCATCGCCGAATTTGTCGTGATCGGCATTCTTGCGTTCATGATCAGCGCGTGGGCGGTGCTACTGCTCATCGCCATTGCGGTCGCGAACGGCATCGGCATGCATGAGCTCAAGGCGCTGACACCCGACGGCCGAAAGCTGTTCGACCAGATCGAAGGTTTCAAGCAGTTCCTGACGGAGGTGGACAGCGACCGCCTGCAACGCCTCAATCCGCCGGAGAAGACGCCGCAGTTGTTCGAGCGCTGTTTTCCCTACGCCTTGGCGCTGGGAGTGGAGCAGGCCTGGGCGAACCAGTTCACCTCGGTGCTCGCCCTGGCCGCCGTCGCCACCGGCGGGACCGTGGTCGCCTACTCGCCGCTGTGGATCAACAGCACCGACTGGGAGGCCTTCAATGTGAACCAGTTCGCCGGCAATTTCAGCAGCAACTTCTGTTCGGCGATCTCGTCAGCTTCCTCGCCGCCGGGATCGAGTTCCGGCTTCAGCGGCGGGGGCGGTGGAGGGGGCTCCTCCGGCGGCGGCGGTGGTGGCGGTGGAGGAGGCGGTTGGTGAATTCTGTTGCCGGTTGCCGGTGGCCGAACTTTAGGAGCCGGGTCAGAATTGCTGTGTTCAGGTAGAGCGATTCTGAAACTCTGACCGCAGCACTTCAATTGGGAAATGCGGATCGCAACTGTCTAAGCGCCCCGAACAGACAAACATCGGCTACCGAATCGCGCACTATTGCGAGAGGCGCAGCAGAATGCGGGACGCGATCGTCTGGAAGGCCGTGGTCAGTTCCTGCGTGCAGACCGAAGAAGGACAATCGGGCACGACCACGAACAGACCAGCGGGCAGGCTGGAGTCGTACACCGCGCCGGCATAGTTGCTGGGACCGTTCGGATCGTTGGCCAGCGTCGACAAAAATGCCTCTGTGGGGACGCTGCCGCTGACACCGGTGCCCAGCCCGATGGTAAAAATATAGGTTGGGGACGGGCTTTCCTGGCGCATCTGGGTGGCGGTATACAGAGCGCGCCATTGCGTCTCCGTCGTGATCGCCGCCTGTGAAAACGTCTCTTGCGTTCCGTATTGCTGGGAGGGGAAGGTTGTGACGTTGTTTCCGTTAGCCCCTACGCAGATGTCTCCGTTGTTGTCATAGTAGAACCCATTAAAGCCTTGCAAGGCGCAAGCGAAAGCATTGGCGGGCTGAGTCGGATCGAGGATAACTCCGCCGGGGCACGAATAGCTGCCATTCGTGGGGTCCTGCCCGCCATAGTTAAGCAGGGTCATGTTCGCGCTGGTCTTTCCTCCGCAGTGAAACCAGTCCTGGATCGCATTCATCAATCCGTCAGTGAAGTACACGACCACTTTGGTTTCCGGCTGGTTCTGCCCCAAAACCACGCTGTTGTTCTGGTTGTCGGCCATGTTCAGAGGAGGACCGTCACCTGTGAGGCAGGTTCCGGTGCAGGAATTCGTGCCCGCCCCACCGCCAAATGTTCCTCCGACAAACTGCATGTTGGCTACATCGTTGTCAATCGCCGTCCGGAAGCTGGTAGTCATGGGAACATCTAGAGTCGAATTGCTGGAAAAGCTCACCAGGGCAATTTGGTCGACGTTCGGCACGAAGTTGCCGATGAAGGTCGGGACCGCCGCCTGCAGGGCCATGCCACCGTCATTGCCGGTGTAACCGGGTGGTGTGTCGACGCAGGGGATGGTTCCGCCGCACATCGAGCCTGAGCGATCCAGAACGATGGTCATGACCAGGTTGCTGCGGGAAGCCGTAGCCGTGTCGCCGAGCTGCCACATGGCTAAGTTTGGCAGGATCTTCATGAAGTAGGTGTTGTGTGGGGCCCCGGCCTGTACCGTCAGGCTGACGGCGCCGTTGCAGCCTGTATCGGCGGCGGTGCACCATGTATAAGTCAGAGCGGGCGCGCTGGAGCCGTAATTGGCCACAAACATGTCGCCCGCCAGGTTCTGGGCCGTGGCTTGGCCTTCGGCCGAATAGTTTCTTACCCCGGTGAGCACGGCCGAGTCCACCGCATTGGCCAGTCTGGCCTTGTCCATGTAGATGAGGGTCATGTCCACGGCCAGAGCGGTAAACAACACTAATATCGGAAGGGCGATGGCTACCCACACAAGAATCTGACCTTTTTCACCACGCTGTAATTGGCTACCCATGGACCCGGCTCCCGTTTTCAGAAATAGGCTACGCTGTACAATTGAGTCGGCAGCACGTTGTTGTTGTTCAGAAACCCACCCAGGCTCGTCACCGGGGAATAGTTATAAAAAACTTCGGTTGAGTAGACGGTGTACCCGGAAACCGTGGAGAGCACAGTTTGCACCTGGGTAGGAATGGTGGCCTGCGCGTTGCAAGTGGGCGAAGCGGGATAACAGCCTACCCGGCTGGTGTTTCCATGGCACGCCGCCGAGGTCGCCTGGCCGGTGATCACATAGGTGCTCGTGCACTGGCCTGCGGCGTTGGTTACGCAGGTAATCGAGGAAACGACGACGCAGCCCGAGACGGCCAAATTCAGATCGCAAGCCCCACTGGGACAGGAGTCATTGACCACTGCCGTTACCGTGTTGGGCAGCGATGTTCCGCGCGAGGCGAGGTTGGAACCCTCGCCCGACAGGTTGCGGAGAACCTCGGAATCATAGACCGCGCGGCTGACATCGACAATTCCCAAGGAAAAAATGGCCAGCAGCGACAACAACAGCGCCAGCTCAACCATCGCCTGGCCCGATTCATTCCATTTCCCAGGTATCACACTGCCTCCTTTAGCTCGCTGGCGGCATAAACGTTTCATTCTTAAACGTCGATGAAACCGTGAAGGTATACATCTGCGTCCCGGCCTGGCCATTGCTGTAGAGAATTTGCAGGATTATGGGATGGTAGACATAGGTAGCCGTTACCTGCACCAGGTCGCCTGGACCGCCGGCGTTATTGCCGCCGGAACCATAAACACTGCCGCAGCCGCCCTGCACGCAGCTGACGCTGACGGTGGGAGTAAACGCCCAGGAGTAATTGCTGACCAGATTGACGATGGTCTGCAGACGGCCCTGCTGATTTTGCCCATTAAAGCAGCCGTTGTTTGGATTAGAGCAGTTCCCGGTGATGGCGTATCGGGCCGCCGTGCGCACCGCGTTTTCCATCGTCGCCTTGGCGTAGCACATGAATGCGAAATCCCATATGGCAAAGAAAAGAACCAAGAAGATGGAGGCAACAAATGCGGTTTCAATGAGGCTTACTCCCGCTTCGCCCTTGCGGACGGCGAGGAACCTCCCGTTGAGGTGGGACATCGGGTGCTCCTTCTGTAAACACCACAAACACTTAGGGGAGGCTGAGCACGACGACTACAGAGCAGTCTTGAACGATTTTCGGAAGACGTCAATGGCCAATTAGAGACAATAGCTGATAACTTAAGGTGCTAGTCTTAAGTTGAGAAGCGTGCACCATAATACCATTTTGGGACGAATTTGTGATCTGATCTGTTCTGTAACTACATTTTTTAACAATAGCTTGCGTGCAAGTCATACGCCGAGAGCAATTTAAGCGAATTGATGCTCACTTTTTGATTGTTTTCAGCCCCTTAGATGGTAACGTAATCAGGGGGGAGTATCCGATTACGTTACTAAACTAAAGTGGCGCAAAGTTGGTTGCCGGTTGTCACTTGTTGGTCGTCAGCGAAGCATAAATATATCAGCTTAAATCGCTGCAGGAGAGCGATCTGTTAATCGCGAAACGGGATCGAGGCGAGCGGGCCCGATCACGCACTCAAGCAACTGGCAACTGACAACGCTTCCACTTATTCTGTCTTCATGGATCGTGAAGCGGCAGAGAAGTTCTCGCTGGACGTGGTCGTGGTTGGCGCAGGGCCGACGGGACTTGCGTGCGGCATCGACGCCAAGCGCGCGGGCTTGAGCGTCACCAACATCGACAAAGGCTGTCTGGTGAATTCGCTATTCAACTATCCCAGCAACATGACGTTCTTCACCACGCCCGAGCTGCTGGAGATTGGCGACGTTCCCTTCTCCAGCCCGAACCAGAAGCCGACGCGGCAAGAAGCGCTGGAATATTACCGCAAGGTCACCGAATTCTATCGCCTCGATGTGCGGCAATATGAACCGGTCGGGAAGATCGAAGGCAGCGACAACAACTTCGTCGTGCACACGACCAACCTTCACGGCCACAAGCGCGAGTATCGCGCGCGCAAGCTGATCCTCGCGACCGGTTATTACGACCGGCCGAACCACATGAACATTTCCGGCGAGAACCTGCCCAAAGTCATGCATTACTATCGCGAGCCGCATCCGTTCTTCGCGCACGACGTGCTCGTCATCGGCGGGAAGAACTCAGCCGCCATTGCCGCGCTGGAATTGTGGCGGCACGGAGCGCACGTGACAATGGTGCATCGCGGGCCGGGAATTTCGCCGTCGGTGAAATACTGGATCAAGCCCGACATCGAGAACCGCATCAAGGCAGGACAAGTAAAAGCCTACTTCAACAGCCGCGTGCGCGAGATCACGCTGGACCATATTGTGCTCGACACACCCGAAGGCGAAGTCGTGCTGGCCAACGACTACGTGTTCGCGCTGACCGGATATCATCCCGACTTCGAGTTTCTGTGCTCGCTCGGGATCAAGCTGAGCGACGGGGCCGACAAGAAGCCGATTGTCGACCGGCAGACGCTGGAGAGCAAAGTGCCCGGGATTTATCTGGCGGGGGTGCTGATCGCGGGCATGCGGACGAGCGAGATCTTCATCGAGAACGGACGATTTCACGGGCAGTTAATCGCCGCCGATTTGAAGCACAAGCTGCGCGAACAGCAGGTTCCAGTTTGAAGGAGCCGCGAGCCGCGAGCGGCACGGTGCCCCAGGTTCGCGTCCTCCTTTGACGCTAACCTGGGCGCGGGCGAAGACCCAGGTTAGGCCAACCGAAGGCCGAACCTGGGGCACCCACAACTCGGGACTCGCGGCTATTGGCTTCCCGCCTGGCTTGCGGCCCGCACGCGCGCGAACTCGTCGCCTTCGTGCCACTCCACCAACGCGGGCTGGTTTGCGGCTTCCCATCCCAAAGCAATTCCGAAACGGGCCATCACCGCATCGCCGCGGAAATCCATGCTGGGACGATACTCGTCGCTGGGCTGATGATAATGATGCGCGACATAGTCTTCGGCCTGCTGCTTGCCCCACTCGCGATCGTGGCCGCGATACATGTCGCCTTCGTTGATCGAGAACGCAGGCACACCCGCGCGCGCGAAGCTGAAGTGGTCAGAGCGATAGTAATGACCGGCTTCGGGACGCGCGTCGGGAACAATGGCCAAACCGAACTGCTGCGCGGTGCGTTCGACGGTTGGATAGAACGTGGTGCGCTCGGCGCCGGTGACGTTCACCTCCTCGGGCACGCCTAGCGTGGGAACGTCGTCATAGTTGAGCGCCAGCGAAATGTCGCGTGCCGGAACCGGCGGATGCTTGCCAAGATACTCCGAGCCGAGCAGCCCCTGCTCTTCCGCCGTTACCGAGATGAAGTACAGCGAGCGCTTGGGCGGTTGCTTCGCGGCAGCGCAGGCGCGAGCTATCTCCAGCACAATGCCAACGCCGGTCGCGTTGTCCTGCGCGCCGTTGTAGATGTTGTCGCCGGGCATTCCCGGAACAATGCCCAGATGATCGTAGTGCGCGCTGTAGAGCACGGCTTCTTCCTTCAGCTTGGGATCGCTGCCGGGCAACTTGGCAATCACGTTGTTGGAATCGAACTCACGCACTTTGCTGAGGATGGTGGCCTTCACTCGCGCCGGCAGCGGAACCGGTTTGAAGCCGCGTCTGCCCGCAGCGGTGATCATCTCCTCCAGATTCAGGCCGCAGGCGCGCGCCAGCTTCTGCGCGGCGTCGAACTGGATCCACGAAGCCAGCGCAAGCTTTGGCGCCGGATCGTTGCGCAGGTACGAGCGATCACCCGACCAGGAATTGCGCACGACATTCCAGCCGTAGCTGGCCATCTCGGTTTTATGGATGAGGATGACGCCCGCAGCTCCCTTGCGCGCCGCCTCTTCGAACTTGTAGGTCCAGCGGCCGTAATAGGTGAGCGCCTTGCCGTTGAACCATTTCGGGTCGTCCGAGGGCGGCTGGTTCACCAGCATCAGCAGCACCTTGCCGCGGACATCGACGTCCTGGTAGTCGTTCCAGTTGAATTCGGGCGCGTCGATTCCGTAGCCCATCCAGACGAGCGGCGCGTCGATTTCATCACGTTGCTTGCCGGTGTTGTCCATCGCGACAAAATCGGTGTGGTAATTCAACTCGATCGGCGGGCCGCTGGCAGGGAGCAGCGCGAGCGTGCTGCCCTCCTGCGTGGCGATGCCTTCGAGCGGGACCTTCTGCAGAAACGTGCCGTTATCGCCGGCGGGTTTCAACCCGTACAACGCGAATTGCGTGGCGATGTACTCGGCCGCGATGTCGCCGCCGCGCTGGCCCGTGCCGCGGCCCTCGAGCAGATCGCTGGCGAGAAAGCGGACGTGCGCGCGAATGCGCTCAGGATCGACCGTGGCCATCGCCTGCTCCGCGGATGCGGGAAGCCCCGCGACCTGCGGAACCGCGGGATCGGCCGGCGCGCTGTGCGCAGCATTCGGGGAACGGTTGGTCTGCGATACGAGCAGACCCGCAGCAACAAGAAGGAAAAGTGCGGCACGAAAATGCCTGGATATCAAAGAGCCTCCTGTGAGTGCAGTTGGCAGCCGAGAGCCTCTTTGATTCTAACGCGAAGATCCGCGCACGGCGGATCAGTTCTTGGAGTTTCAACCGGCGCGGAAGTCCTGCACGGATTCGCCCTTGCGCCACAGCACGGCAGGCGCCTGATGACGATTCTCGGCGAGCTTCACATTAATCGCCTCGACGTCAGCTTTCGACCAGCCCACCGACGAAATCTCGATCTCGCCGCTTGGGTCGATGTAGAAGAGGGTTGGAACATTGGTGAGGCCGTACGCGTTGGAGACGGCGTACTTGGCGGGATCGTCGAGCGCGACGGGGAAGGTCACGCCGTATTCCTTCGTGAAGGCTTTGGTGTCCTTCGCGTTGTCCTGCGAGACGCCGATGAAGCTGGCGCCGGCGTTGCGATTCGCCTGGTACATGCGCTCGTAGTAGGGAAACGCGTACTGGCAAACCGGACAACTGACTTTGAAGAAGGCCAGCAGCACCGGGCCTTTTTTTAGCGCGTCGGCGAGCGAGACGGTTGCAGCGTCAACGGTAATAAGCGAAAAGTCCGGGGCGCGAACACCGGCCTCGAGTGTGGGCATAGACCTCGACCTCCTGAAGAAATGGATAAAGGTGCCTGGAGCACCAAAAAATTTCATTGCACTTTTCTTAGATACGGCGACAGGGGGACTCGATGCAAGGGCAAGGCCGTGATCGAGTGGGCCTTCAGAGACTGTGTCGCGAGTGGTGTCGCCGCTGCCGCGGCTCGTCTTTTCCCACTCCCACCCGGCGCTTACGCGCCGGGCTCTGTGCGGCTGGCGCGGTACGTTTGCGAACCGTTTGTCCGACCACAGAATTGGATTGTGACTCGCCCCACAGTCTCTTCAGGCCCGCGTCCGGGCACTTTCGTTTTGGCCGGACGCAGGCCTAAAGCCAGCTCTACCGTTGATGCGGTAAAGGATCTTGCGCGCTAGCCCGGTGAGCGGCAGGCGCGAGCATTGGCCCAACGTGAACCACCTGGCATCAGTTGCAGGATGCGGCAACTGATCGTGAGCGATGCTGAACACGGAAACCCGATAGTCCGTATCCGTGATCGAATGGCGCAGTCGCAGCCACGGAGCGTCACCGTTGGCCTGCTCGCGTGAAATTGCCGGCAACTCCCACATGCCCGCCATAAGCGAGGCGTCGGCGTCACGCCGGACCAGCAGAACCGAGCCATTCTTGCGAGCCAAAGCGTAGAACAGCGCTTTGTTCTGCCTGCGTGCGGTGGTGAGCGGCGCGGCAGCGCCGCGCGATTGACAGAACGAGTGCAGCGGACACAGCAAGCAATGCGGTGCGCGCGGCGTGCAGATGGTCGCACCCAGCTCCATCATCGCCTGATTGAAATCGCCCGGGCGTTGGAGGTCGAGGAGTGCTTGCGCATGTTCCCAGACGGTGTTTCTGTGACGGTTCTTGGTAGAAGTGCCGCCGCTCCGCGGCTCCGCTTCTTTTGCCAATTCTACCTGGGGTCCCTTTGGGTGCCCCAGGTGCGGCGATTTTCCAGACCTGGGTACTCGCTTCACAGTCACCCAGCTCTGGGCCCCCGCGAGACCCTTCTGCAAGCTCAGGGCAGGCTCTGGAGCACCGATGTTGAAACTGCGATGTTCTGGCTCGAACAACCGCTGCAACACGCGTTCGACGTTGCCGTCGACAACCGCAACACGTTCTCCGAAGGCAATGCTGGCGATCGCGGCGGCAGTGTAGCGGCCAATCCCCGGCAGTTGCAGCCACTCTTCGGGGCTTCGCGGGAAGTCGCCCTGCCTCGCGCGCGCGATGACCTTTGCGGCCTGATGCATGCGCCGCGCACGATGGTAATAACCGAGCCCGCTCCACAGGGCGAGCACGGTCGCCTCATGCGCCGCGGCCAACGATTGCACCGTCGGAAAACGCCGCAGGAAACGCGCGTAATGGTCCAGCACGGCGGCCACGCGCGTCTGCTGCAGCATGATCTCGGAGACCCAGACGCGATAGGGATCGTGGTCGCGCCGCCAGGGAAGGTCGCGGCGATTCGCGTCATACCAGCGTAGCAGCGAACGGCGAAAGCGACGCAGTTGCGCCGAAGTAAGAGGCAATAGGCGGCCCGTCATGCAGTCGCGATTCTACAAACACCAGGGGCAGAGTCGCGAGGTGAATTAAGACTCAGGCTTCCACACGTAGAAGTGGCCATCGTCGCTTGACGTGACGACCACGAGATCGCGTTGCCGCGTAGCGCGATTGAGGGCGGAGCGGATATTCGCTTTGGAACTGGGCAGTTGCGACAACGGGATTCTGATGGCGCGCCCCTTGGGCAGCCGTTCCAGGTCGTCGAGCAACTGGTGAACGATCTCGTTGTGCTTGCCCTTGCGGCCGAACGGCAGGTCATTCTGGGAAATGGTCTTGAAATTGGACGCAGCGGAACCGTTTTTCTTATCCACCATGGCTGTACCTGGTGCTCTATCGAATGCTTAACGTATCACGGGCGTATGAAATATGCAATTGCAATCGTTTGCCAATTCTCGCCGCAATCTATGCCATTCGCACCCGTAAATACTTGCTAACGTATTACTCGCGATCTGGGAATCTGCGACTGCAATCGTTCAGCAATTCTCGCGGCAATCTACGCCATTCCCGCTTGTAAGCAGTTGCTAAAGAGTTAACCCGTAGCGACGGGATGCTGATAGTCTCCGGGCAGTGGGGTGATTCATGGTTCGCAGCACATTTGCCACCGTGCCGCTCGCCGAACTGGCTGAGAAGGGTGTGATGCCCGATGTGACTCCGCCTCCTCCTTTGATTCTGGTAGTCGATGACGAGCCGACGATTGCGGACACGCTTAGCCAGATTCTCCAAGGCGAAGGTTTTGCAGCCGTGGCTTGCTATGCTGGAGTTGACGCGATCGAAATCGCCAGACTGACTCCGCCTGACCTGCTGCTGAGCGATGTTGTAATGCCCGGCATGAGCGGGGTTGAACTGGCCATCGAGGTCATCAGGCTGGTGCCCAACTGCCCCGTGGTGTTTCTTTCCGGGCAGGCCACGAAGGCCGATCTCCTGGGCAAGATGGGCCGGCGGCAATTCAAGCTTCTCGCCAAACCGATTCATCCGCGTGATTTGCTGGCCGAAGTTTCGCGCTTGGTAACTCTGCCTGACCGTCAGGACGCACTGGTTTACCACTTCCCCTCAGAGCTGGCGGGGACCGAAAAGGAAGACCTGGCCGAGCGGCCCACAGGAACCGCCGGGCGCGAGGGATCGCCAGCCATCAGGCGAACGAATTGGATTCGCACGGCCAGGTAGAGACAACGGAGTTGCGCCGCGGTCAGAGGCAGTTTGCGATCGGTCATGCGGCCGGTGACTCGGCTACTGGAGCGGACAATTTATGGCGTGATTTCGAAGATGACCCCGCGGTTGTAGGCTCCGCCCATCACAGCCGTTCCGTAGATATTGCCGGCGGAGTCCTGTACCAGGCTGCCGTACGGGTAGCCTCCATCAGCTCCACCTGAGAAATCATGCAGGTCAACGTAGGTCCAACTGGCGCCGTTCGGAACCAGCTTGAAGACCTCGCCATATCGATGTAAGCCGTAACCGTAGGTGGTACCGTACAAGTTGCCGGCAGAGTCCCGGATGAGGGTGGAAAAGGGTCCTCCATACCCGTCGTCAGGAAATTCAAACAAAATCGAATATTGCCATCCGTTGCTGGGCGAGTCACTCAGTTCGTACACTTCACCCGAGCCCACCGGCCCACCTTCTTCGACCCAAGGCGTTGCGCCATAAAGATTGCCCGATGGGTCGAAGATCATGCCGCCTCGAGGCTCGCATCCGTCCAACTGTTGTCCGAACAAGTGGAGAAAATTGGACTGCCAGCTCCCGCCTGACTGGGTGAATTGAATTGCCGCGCCGCCACAACTGATTCCCGAGTCTCCAAAACTGCTGCCAGCGGTAGTTGCATAGATCGACCCCGCGGCATCCAGAACCACGCCGCCTACAGGGCCGGCCCCATCATTCATCGGCTGAAAGCTATGCACGACATTTTCCGTCCAGCCCGAGCCCGAGCGCGTCAACTGATAGACGGTCCCGCAACCGTCCCCCAATTGGGTTCCACAATCTTGACCGAAGTTTCCGCCCTCGGTAGTCACGCCATCCAGATTGCCATCGGCATCGAAAGCGATGTCGCCTTGAGGATAGGCGCCGTCACTCTCTCCCGTAAAGCGATAGAGTACGGTTTCGTTCCAGTTGCCTAAGATACTGCCGCTGGCATGAGCCGGAGGCGCGAGGTTGAATACCGTACCGCAGCCGCCGTTGCCATTCGGATAGCACCCTGCACCCGCCGGACATTGTGTTCCTCCGCCTTCGGAGGTCGTGCCGTAGAGCGTTCCGTCCGAGCCGATGGTAATGCGGGAGCAAGGCCTCGCTCCGTCCTCCCCTTGAAATTTGTAGAGGGGAGTCAGGACCCACCCCGAGCCGCGCTGCGCCAGCTTAAAGACGATTCCGCAGCCATTCTGGCACCCTCCGCCGCCGCCACTGGCGGTGGTGCCATATAGGTTGCCGGCTCGGTCGATGGTCAGGCCGGTGTAAGGCGCGCCGCCATCGGGACCGTTGGTGAAGTTGTGAATTACGGAAAACGCCTGGGCTTGAGCCGCCGGCGTTAGCACCAGGCACGCCGCGCAGCACAGCGCGAATGCCAATGCCGCTGGATGGGTCCTGCGGACCGAGGTTGACGTGGAAGATTGGGCAGGAGTCGTCATAATGGTCCCCCCTCACTGATGCAATCGGCGACGGTCGCCGCTCGGGCAGAGACACTTTACATGTGATTGATGCGGAGTTCCAGCGGGACTGGCATCTGTGCTGCACATTCGAGGGACGTGCGGGACTGGGCAGCCGTCGGTAAGCACCGAAGCTCGATCGAAGTAGCGCGAAAGGGTGGGGGCTAAAGACAACCGTGCCTCTCTCGATTACCTCCTATAGGATTGCGAGAACGATCATGGAGCCGGTTTCGGAGTGCCCTGTTTGCGGTGATAGCAGAATGACTGCGGTGCGTCGCACGACCCTTGTTGGCGCGAACCGGCCCGAGGATGCCACCGTTCTCGGCTATCGCTGCGCGAACGGCCATCTTTGTATGACAGCCAGCGAAACCGACTCGCACACGCCTGGCCAGCCGATCGTGACTACCGAGCCGCACCCATCCTCCATACTCGACAACCAAGTCGCCTGCCATGTCGAGCGGGCAAAGTGGCTCCTCAAGCAGGCGGTGCAGGCAGTCCGCAGCTCGAGGCTGCTCGTGGAACGGGGCCGGCAGCTAACCTGGAGCATCCGGCGAAGTCGCCCTCCAACCCGCGACCGCGCCGCGTGAACCACCCAAGCTGGCTTGGCCTGCGTGCGCAAGTGCCCACCCACCCAAGCTTCGAAGAGTGGGTCCATAGACTCGGCAAGCTGCTCTGGAAATCTGCCTGGCTTTTTTCGAAAATCGAGCGCCGACTTTGACCGATTGTTTACAAGCCGGGAACAATCCGATGACAACTCGCCCGCGGCTGGTCCTACACTATCACGGTACTTCCGGCCCCGGGCTTCAGCGGACAATCAAGATGATCAGGAGGAACAGGCCATGCTCGCGAGGCGATCCTGCTGTCTTTTCTTATTGGTGTTTTCTGTGATGCTCATTGAGTCCCGGCAAGCTGCGGCACAGGCCGGCCAGCTTGATCCGACGTTCGGCAACGGCGGCATCGTAACTACCGACTTCGGCGATCAGACCGGATCCAACAACGCGGCCACGGGGAACGCCGCGCTCATTCAGCCCGACGGCAAAATCGTCGTCGTCGGAGCGGTGCCGGGCAGCAACGGATTCCCGGTCGCGGCGGTGCTGCGCTACAACACGAATGGCAGTCTCGACACCAGCTTCGGCAGCGGCGGCATCGTCAACACGCCCAGCATCGAGGACGAGCCGTTCACGTCGGTGGCGCTGCAAGCGGACGGCAAGATCGTCGCCGTAGCGGGAGGATTCAGTGCGTTCGTGGCGCGCTACACCACCGCCGGCGCGCTCGACTCTACCTTTGGCACGGGCGGGATCGTGCAGTTAGCCGAGATCAACGGCACTCCTGCCTGCGGCGTTCTGATTCAGCCTGACGGGAGAATCCTGATCGCCGACAAGGACCTGTTCCGGCTACTCACGAATGGCCAGTTCGATACGACCTTCGGCAGCAACGGTAGGGTGAACAATGCCGGCTATCCCGCGACCGCGCTGGTGCTGCTGCCCAATGGAGAAATCGTGACCGCCTCTTCCGGCGGCGCCAGCGGCGTGCTCGCGCAATATCAGTCCAACGGCACGCTGGACACGACGTTCGGTATTAGCGGGCAGGCGGGCACGCTGGGCTCGACCGTGGGCCTGGTGCTGCCCGGCAGCGGTGACATTGTTGTCGGCGGGGCGCTGACCAACAACTCCGTCATCGTGCCCGGTAGCCCTGGAGCTTCGTCGTTTCTCGTGTCGCGTTATCTGCCGTCTGGGATTGGCGACGGCAGCTTCGGGACCAACGGCGGCACGGCTACTCCGGTTCCGAACTACGTGACGGTGAACACTTCCGGCCTGGCACTGGAGCCAACCGGCGACATCGTGCTGGCGGGCACGGCAACGCAAAATTCCCTCGGGGCCTTTGCGCTGACGCGCTACACGCCGGCCGGCCAGCTCGACACCACGTTCGGCAACAATGGGACCGTGGTCACGGTATTTGGCGGCGGCTTCTCAGCGCCCAGCGTGCATGCCAACGGGCTGACGATCCAGTCCGACGGCAAAATCATCGTGGTGGGAAGCTATGTGGTCAGCGTGCCACGCCACGGCTTTGACACCGCGATCAAAGTGCTCCGGTATCTGGCGTCGTAGGCGGCTTCGCTGATGCGTCACTAGGGCGCTTGCGCTATGGCGATGTTACGACAGTGATCGTTGCCAGAAGTAGCTAATCGCTTCCCATTCATAAACTTGGCCTACATCTAGTCCTAATATTTCAGCCCCTTGTTCGGCGTTACGGTTTCACGTCTTCAGCGAGCTCGGCGGCGATGATATGGGGTGGTGTACCCGACGTTAAAAACCGTGAATAAGTAGAACCAGGGAGGGATCACAGCCACCCCGGGGAGGGTTTGCTATTCTCACGTCGTGAACAAGAAAGCCTTGTGGACGGCTGCGATCGCCGGCGCGATTCTATTTGCGGGTGAGGCTGTCGCGCAGTCTTCTTCTGCGTGGACTTCCGAAACCATCCAACAGCTGCGGCAGATCTCCGAAGCAGCGCTGCAGGACGATTACGCGTATCGTCAGACAGCCCATCTGACCGACAACATCGGCCCGCGCATGGCAGGTTCGCCGCAGGCTGCCGCCGCGGTGGAATATGTCGCTGATGAGATGCGCAAGCTTGGGCTTGACGTGCGACTGGAGAAGGTCACCGTGCCGCGCTGGGTTCGCGGCGAGGAGCGGGGAGAGCTGATCAGCTACCCCGGACAGGTCCCGGGCACAAAGCAGAAGATTGTCGTTACTGCGTTGGCCTCGCTCAACTGCGCGACCCCGCCGGAAGGCATCACGGCTGATGTTGTCGTAGTAAACAACCTTGAGGAACTGGCGGGGCTACCGCGTGGCAAAGTACAGGGCAAGATTGTTGTCTTCAACGAGCGCTTCGACCAGAAGCTCGCTGCGTCGGGATTCGCTCTTGAAGCGTACGGACAGGCCGTTGCGTATCGTGAGAACGGCCGGCTGGCAGCCGCTCGTCAGGGGGCGGTAGCCGCCCTGGTGCGCTCGGTCGGCGGCGCAGAGTTTCGTCTGCCGCACACCGGCGAAACGGGATACGACCCGAAGCTGCCCGGCATTCCCGCCGGGGCAATCACGGCTGAAGACGCTGAACTGCTGGCGCGCCTGACGGCACAAGGACCGGTGGCTTTGCATCTGGTGCTGACGCCGAAACTGCTCGGTGAAGTGGAATCGTACAACGTTGTCGCCGACCTCAAGGGCAGCAAGCATCCGGAACAGGTTGTCATCGTCTCCGGACATCTGGACTCCTGGGACCTGGGTACCGGTGCCCTCGACGACGCCGCCGGAGTCGCCGTCGCGATGGAGGCGGCGCAGATCGTGAAGCAGCTGAAACTGCAACCCGATCGCACCCTTCGAGTGGTAGCCTGGATGGCGGAAGAAATTGGTGTCTTCGGCGGCCGAGCTTACGCGAAACAACACGCGCAGGAGATCAGCAACCATTTCGCAGCGATTGAGACGGATCTGGGCGCGGGTCACGCGATGGGGATCAATGTCTGCTGTGACGACTCGATGTTGAAGTTGCTGCGGCCAATGGCCGATATTTTGTTGGCTTCTGGCGCGGGTGTTCTCCGCGCTTCAGAGGACACCGGTGCTGACATTATCCCGCTCAGAGTTGCGGGTGTCCCGACCTTCAGTCCCATTCAGGATGTAAGCACATATTTCGACTATCATCACAGCGCCGCTGACACGCTGGACAAGATCGACCCACACCGCTTGCGCGAGAATGCCGCTGTGGTAGCGACGCTGGCCTACGCTGTGGCGACGATTCAAACCGAGTTACCACGCAAGCCACAGCCGGTGCCCGACTGGATGAAGTAGCTGAATCGGCCTTCGCAAGACTTACTTCTTTAGGGGTCAATGGCGAGATTCTTGCTGGCTCAGCAACTTTGTAATCATTTCAGCAACGAGGTGATCGAATTCGGCGGCACGTTCGAGCATGGGGTAATGACCCATATGCTTCATGACAACTACATCGAAATCTGACTTCAGCTTGCGAACACCTTCGACATCCGTTGGGTAGAGGTCGCCGTTTATTGCGCGCAGCGGTGCCCTCAAACGACGGGCCGCAAGGCTCGGATCATAGCCAGCCATGGATAAGAATATACGGTACGCCGCTTCAGGTGGTGTTCCGCTCATGCGCCGCTCGGTATCGGCGACCAGCGCCGGATCAGCGTCACCGTGGAATAGTGCGTTAACCATACGACTGAGAGCAGCAGAATAATTCGTACGAAACGCATTGGCTCTTTGCTGCATCTCTTCTGGGTCAACCTTATAGTTGAGGCTTTGAAAAGTGTCCACGCCAACAACCGCGATGATCTTCTCTGGAATTAGTAAGGCGGCCTCGATCGCTACGGGACCTCCTAGAGAATTCCCAAACAAAATGGCGTGATTGATGCGCTCCGCTTCTATGACTGCGCGAACGTCACCGCCAAACTGGGGTATCCCCCACATTTGGCGCTCGACTCCCGAATCACCATGGCCCGGCAAATCGAGCGCAATCACACGATAGCGAGCCGAGAACGCTTTCAGTTCAGCATCCCAGAAACTCCGGTTTGCCAGTCCGCCGTGAATGAAAACTAGAGCCGGTTGCTCCGTTCCCGCCACCGAATACACGATCTGCACTCCATCAACTGCCCTGCACGTTTTGCGCTCGTGCATGATTCACCTCCTGCCGTCTGCAATGTGAGGGAAGGCAAATTTAAGATCCTCCTTCACAGCAGCACGCGGGAGCGGAGCTAGTGGGTGAAGAAAAGTATCAATGGGCAAACCCGCCAATATTTCACCGGCTGTGCAGCAGATTTGTCAGTGACGTGTACTGCGCTTGCGAGTGACAAACCGAAACAGACCAGAGCCATAGCCTGCGTAGGAGGGTCGTTGGCGAAATCAGGCCCTAGCGCAATCTTGCGCCTTTCCGTGGATAGATGTCGCAACCAGGCGATAGCACTCACAATGCCCAAACCGGGCCACCGACGCCGGTCGCTTGTGCTATGGCGATGTTACGCCAATCAAGGTCGCGGACACGGGCCGAGTGAATTTGCAGGAGCCGCTGTGTACTCCCTCATCCCTTCCGCAGTCGCCCCGCAAAAGACATCGACCGGGCGCCCGTCGCAACCGCAGCGGCCAGCCGGAGTATCAATGCAGAACGGGCTATGTTTCGGAAAGACGCATTTGCCTTTGCTTTCACAGCCAGATGATCTAAATCCGCAACGTTGACCGGAAGGACACTGCGCATCTTTTGTGCACCTCTGCTCGCATCCGATGGCGCCTCCGACCCCCGCCGACATTGGGTAGCGCTCAAACCCCTTGAAGTAAACATCCACGGTGAGACTTTCTTGACCAGTACATTTCCTGATCTCGCCAGTGAACCGTGCGTAATTGCCAACTTTGTAAGAGCGATCCATTTCGACAAAACCTTCTGAGGGCACATCCCCCATCTCGGTTCCCAGAGGGTAGCTACTCACGACCACTCGGATTGCTGTGCCGAGTTCTAATGGAACGTCCACAGTCACTTCGTTGGGTACCAAGAGAACATCTCCAAGCGGCGGGTTGAAGGTAACGAGAATGCCGCACGACCCTATATGCTCTTTGCACAGCCTGCTCTCCCAGGGGGCGTTTTGCTGAGCTGTCGCCGTGACTCCGAACGACAGCAGCAGCATCGAGAGTCCAGCAACGCATGTAAGTTTGGGTGACTCCATGTCGCTATCCACGATTCTTGGCGATAACAGGCGTTATCGCAACCAAGCGAAACGGTGAACTGCTCGCCGTCACAGCTCTAGCGAAAAGCTGGGCCCTTCACTGCACCGTCGGCGGCGGTTCGGGTTCGGACGGTTGGGGCGGCTGCTGAGGCGCCGCTTCTTCCGGCGCGCCGTGGCGGCGCAACAGCGACGGCAGGTTCTGCGAGAAGGCCGAGCGCGGCACCACCATGTCGCATCCCGCTTCCTGCGCCTTCATCTTCAGGTCGCCCTGCACATGCGAGACGAAGCCGATGATGTTGGTCCCCTTCTTCAGCTTCGACTTCAGCTTGGGAATAGTGGTCAGCGGCTTGGCACCGGCGTTGTTGAGATCGAAGATGATGAGCGACGGCTTGTCGGCGCCGTTCTGCCCCATTTTCTCGTAAAGCTCTTTGTCGGTCTTCACGAACTCGACTTTGACGTTCATCTTGCGCGCGGTCTCCTGGATTTTGGCCAGGAAGAACAGGTCGTCGATGAAGGCGAAGATACGCGCGGGGGACGTCTCAGAGATCGCCGGTAACGGCTCCAGTTCCGGCTGAACGAATTGCCTGCCCGGACCGCCCCGACCCGGCCGGCGCTGATTGCCGTTGTTGTTGCCCTGCAGCGCGCGATAGCTGTGGTCCATGGGCGCGGTGTAGATGCCGCCGGCCATCGGGTTCTGGCCGCGTTGGCGGGGCGGGCCGGACTTGCGCCCGTGGCGGTTCCTGCCCGGCTGGTTGGGGCGATTGTGTCCAGGTTGTTGCGGAGCTGCGTTTTGTATGGCGGGGCCACGGCGGCCGCGCCGCCGTCTGCGTCCCTTCCCGCCGGCATGCCCGGAGGGAGGATTCGATCCTTGATTCATGTTTCTCTCTTGACTAACTTATGCCGCAGATTGCGGGATTCCCACATTCATGAACCGCGATTCTGCCCGCACAATCTCTTACTTGTGGCTGGTGCGTGGCTGCGGTTGGATACTCGTCGTATTCGACTTAGTTACGTCCGTCTGGCGCCCGGAAAATTTGGCGCGAGGAACGCCTGCACGGGAGGTGCGGCGATTGGAGGACGTTTCTATGGTACCCAGCTTTAGACCCAGAATGCAAGTGCAAAAGCTGCTTCTGTAAGATGCACCTCGTTGGGAAATAGCTCTTAGTAACGCGAAATTGGTTACGGCAACCCAGTGACAAATCCTGACGCGCAGATACGACAAACCCGCCAACACTATTTCGCCCCGGTGATTACGGCCCGCAATGCGTCCACCGCAAGCTGCGCGGCATGGCCGGAGGCGGGAGGCAAGCCACCTACGGCGCGGGTTACCTCCTCGCGATCGATCGCGATCGCCTCGCCCAATGATCTGCCCTTGGCGAGTTCCGTAATGGCCGAAGCGCAGGCCATCGCTGGGACGCAGCCTTTGGCGCGGAAGCACAATTCCGCGATGCTTCCATCGACGAAGTTGGCCGCCAGCTCGAGGACGTCGCCACACGCAGGATTCTCGATGCGTGCGCGCGCAGTCGCGCCGGGCAGCTCGCCCGCATTGCGCGGATGTTCAAAGTGATCGAGGAGCTGGGGAGAATACATGGTCGGAAGTTGCCGCTCATCAGTTGCCGCTCATCAGTTGCCGGTCGCCAGTAGCCCATTTGACCGCGATCCACGCCTGCAGAACGAATCGGACAACGGGCTACTGGTTTCAGATCGTCCGTTCGACCGCAGGCGCGATAATGCGCAACTGGTCCATCAGCTCGGCGAACTGCTGCGGAAACAACGACTGCGCTCCGTCCGAGAGCGCCTCATCAGGCGACGGATGCACTTCGATCAGCAGCGCGTCGGCACCGGCGGCCACGGCGGCCCGCGCCATGGGCGCAACTTTATCGCGTAGTCCGGTGCCGTGCGATGGGTCGGCGGTGATCGGCAGGTGCGACAGCTTGTGCACCACCGGAATGGCCGAGATGTCCATCGTATTGCGGGTGTACGTCTCGAAGGTGCGAATACCGCGCTCGCAGAGAACGACGTTGTAGTTGCCGCCGGACATAATGTATTCCGCCGAGAGCAGCATCTCTTCGATGGTGGCCGCGATGCCGCGTTTCAGCAGCACCGGTGTGCGCACCTTGCCCAGCTCGCGCAGCAGGTTGAAGTTCTGCATGTTACGCGCGCCCACCTGAAAAATGTCCACGTAGGGCATCATGGGCTCGATCTGCGAAATCTCCATCACCTCGCTGATCACCAGCAGTCCGTAACGGTCGCCGGCCTCGCGCAGCAGCTTCAGGGCTTCCAGTCCGAGCCCCTGGAAGGTGTAGGGCGAGCTTCGCGGCTTGAAGGCGCCGCCCCGCAGGACCTTGGCGCCCGCCTTGCTGACAACCTCGGCGGCGGCGAGGATCTGTTGGGGCGACTCGACCGAGCAGGGGCCGGCCATCACTATGACTTCTTTGCCGCCGATCTCGACGCCGTTGGCGAGCCGGACAATGGTGCCTTCTGAACGGAAGGTGCGTCCCACCAGCTTGTAGGGCGCGCTGATGCGGTGCACTTTCTCGACCCCAGGCAGCACCTCGAGTTCGCGCGTGTCGAAGTCGATGCGCTTGCCGACGGCGGCCAGCACGCTCTGCCGCGCGCCAGTCGTGCGGTGCACGGCAAAGCCCATCTTCAGGAGGTGATCGGTGACCTCCTGAATCTGGTCCTCGCTCGCGGTTTCCCACATGGCAACAATCATGAATGCCGCTCTTCGCTGTTCGCTGTTCGGTGTTCGCTCATAGCTGTGGCTCTCGGGCTCTATCTCTGAGCAATCTCAACATCGCGCCTTTAACTGACCACCAGACACTGGCCACTACCTTTAGTCATTCGGCTCGAGCTCCGTGCCATCCATCTCCGCTTCCGCCGGCGCCATCTCGTCGCGCTGGATCTGCCGCATCACGTCGATCAGCCGCTCAAAAATCTGCCGTAAGTGGACGTTCGACAGCGGCCCCGAATTAGTGCGCGCGATGTTGTCATAGATAATTCTCTCGCGATCGGGTTCGTAGATCGGCAAGGACGAGTTGCGCTTGAGCTTGCCAATCTCGCGCGCGCACTGCGCCCGCTCGTTGATCAGCGTGACCAGCCGGCGGTCCAGTTCATCGATCCTCTTGCGCCATTCCGCGATGTCCATGGCCTGTTTTGAAAATCAGCCGCTGACTCCGGCCTGCTGCATTGTGCTGGTGAGCGATGACAAGAATTCTGCCACAGCCGCAGCCTCGCGTCCCGGATTCTGTTCAATGCGCTGAACGATCGCGCTGCCGATGACCGCGGCATCGGCGAAGCTGCCGGCTTCGGCAAACTGCTCCGGCGTCGAAATGCCAAAACCGAGCGCGATTGGCAATTTCGTGTGCGCCCGCAGCCGCGCGACCAGGGCGCGGGCGTCGTCCGCAAGTTCCTGCCGCGCCCCGGTGATTCCCGTGCGCGAGATGGCATAAACGAAGCCGCGCGAGTGCCGGGCGATGGCGCGCAGCCGGTCGTCCGGGCTAGTGGGAGCTGCGAGAAACACCGGCGCCAGTTTGTGCGCCTTCATCGCCCGCAGATAGTCGCCGGCTTCCTCGACCGGCAGATCGGTGACAAGAGCGCCGTCGATGCGCGCCTCGGCTGCCGCCGAGCAGAATTTGCCCAGACCGAATTGGAGAATGGGATTCAGATAGGAGAAGACGATGAGCCCGGCCTCCGATTCGCTCCGAATCTGTTTCGCGATTTCGAGCACACCGGCCAAGTCAGTGCCCTGCTTCAGCGCGCGCTCGCTGGCCCGCTGAATCACTGGCCCGTCCGCCACCGGATCGCTGAATGGCACGCCCAGCTCGATGGTATCCGCGCCCGCATGAATTGCGGCCAGCGCAACCTCGCGCGAAGTGTCGAGGTCGGGATCGCCGCAGGTGATGTAGGCGATGAGGCTGGGACGTTTTGTGAAGCGAATCGGCATTTGCAGTACCGCATACTCGAGTTTGAAGAGGCGCGGCTTCAGCTGCGCCGTTACGCATCTCTATCTGCCTTGTCATCCCGAGCGGAGTGAGGCCACTTGCGCGGCGAGTGGCCTCCGCTTCGCTACGCTCGGGATGACAAACATAAGAATTCAGGTACGCTGGCGGCACCGCTGAAGCCGTGCCTTGATACAGAGCCTTGCTAAATGCGCCTCTCGCGGCGTTGTAAATCAAAATTGCAAGTTTTCTCGCAGTATCCCGATGTCCTTGTCGCCGCGACCCGATACGTTCACTATCACAATGTCAGATTGCGACATTGTGGGAGCTCGCTTGATGCATTCGGCGACTGCATGCGCCGATTCCAGCGCGGAAATGATGCCTTCCAACTTCGCCAGCTTGCGGCAGGCAGCCAGCGCCTCCTGATCGGTTGCCGAGACATACTCCGCCCGGCCCTGGTCGTGCAGCTCCGCATGCTCGGGACCGATCGCCGGATAATCCAGTCCCGCTGAAACCGAATGTGTCGACGCGATTTGCCCCGCCCGGTCCTGAAGCACGTAGGAGTACGTCCCCTGCAACACACCTGGGCCGCCACCATCGAAACGTGCCGCATGCTCGCCCAGCGCGTGCCCTCGGCCGCCGGCCTCGACGCCGATCAGCTTCACTTCTCTGTCCTTGATGAACTCATAAAACGTGCCGATGGCATTCGAGCCGCCGCCGACGCAGGCAATTATCGCCGACGGCAGCCGCCCCTCGGCTTTCAGGATCTGCTTGCGCGCCTCCTGACTGATCACGCGATGGAAGTCGCGCACCATCGTCGGATAAGGATGTGCGCCCAGCACGCTGCCCAGCAAGTAGTGCGTGGTGCGGACGTTGGTCACCCAATCGCGCATGGCTTCATTGATGGCGTCCTTCAGCGTTCGCGAACCCGACTCCACACCGCGCACCTCGGCCCCGAGCAGGCGCATACGGAACACGTTCAGCTCCTGCCGCCGCATGTCCTCGGTGCCCATGTAGACCACACACTCCATACCAAACAGCGCGCACACGGTGGCCGTGGCCACGCCGTGCTGGCCGGCACCGGTTTCGGCGATGATGCGGTGCTTGCCCATGCGCCGCGCCAGCAGCGCCTGCCCGATGCAGTTGTTGATCTTGTGCGCACCGGTATGCAGCAAGTCTTCGCGCTTCAGGTAAATCTTCGCGCCGCCCAGTTCGCGGGTGAGCCGCTCGGCGAGGAATAGCGGCGTGGGACGGCCCGCGAAGTCGTGCAGGAGACGGCGATACTCGTCGCGAAAGGACTTGTCTTTGCGCGCAGCGGCGTAAGCGGCTTCCAGCTCTTCTAAGGCCGCCATCAGCGTTTCAGGAACGTAACGGCCTCCATAGGGGCCGAAGCGGCCGGGCACATCGCGTTTCTTCGGTGGGATGGCAGGTGTCGCGTTGGCTGCGATGTTGTGCATGGGTTGCATTAGACCTTTTGCTGCACTGAAATCGCTGCGTGCCGGACTGCCGCAATGAAAGCCTGCACCTTACTTTCATCTTTCATCCCGGGAGAGCTTTCCACGCCGGAGACCACATCGACACCCCAGGGACCGAAGCGTTCGATGGCCCGGGCGACGTTGTCAGAGCAGAGCCCCCCGGCGATGATCAGCGGCATGGCCGCACCAATTTTCTCCACGATCGGCAAAGCCGCGCCCCAATCGTACGTGGTTCCCGTTCCTCCGCGTTGCCCGCGCGAACCGGAGTCAAGCAGTACGGCGTCGGTGCACTCGAACGCGGACAGGTACTTCGTGAGCTCACCGCTATTGTGGAACATTTCGTGGATATGCAAAGTCTTGATGATTTTGCGGCTGCCCAACGTGCGGCGAAATTCGGGCAGCATTTCCGCTGGTTCGTCGCCGTGCAACTGTACGCCGCACAGATCCAGTTTCTGCGCAACCTCAGCGATCGCACCCGGCGCCTGGTTCACGAAAACTCCAATGACTTCGACTTTCACCCGGAGCCCGCGAATAATTTCGCCGGCTGTATTAACATCGATCGCTCGCGGACTTGGCGCGAAGATGAAGCCCAGCGCGTCGGCGCCCGCAGCAACGCTCAGTTGCGCGTCGCGCAGGTTGGTGGTGCCGCAAATCTTGATCCAGGTCATGTGTAGGATTCGCCTTGTAACAGGGCACGTCTTTAGACGTGCCGTTACAGCGCTACTGTTTTTCCAGACTTCCGCTCACCGTTAGTGAGCAGGAGCGGAAGCACATTCGAGTTCCGTCTGAATCGGCACGAGTCGTGCCCTGGCTCATGTCCTCCGAACGCGGAGTTTTTCAGCGGCTTCTGAAGTCGTGCCCTGATAGAACAACTCAAATCGGCGACTACCCTCCGTGCGCAACCGTCACCTGCGCCAACAGCTCCCGCAACGCTTCACCCGGACGTGGCGCACGCATCAGGGACTCGCCGATGAGGAACGCGTCATAGCCGGCCTGGCGCAGCCGAGAGATGTCGTCGCCGCTTTCGATGCCGCTCTCCGCAACTTTTACCACGCGTGGCGGCATACGCTCGGCCAGTTCCAGCGACGTGTTGAGGTCAACCTGGAAGGTATGCAGGTTACGGTTGTTGACGCCGATCAGGTCAAAGCCGGCGTCGAGCGCGCGCTGCAGCTCCGTCGCATCGTGAACCTCGCAGAGCACATCGAGCCGCCAGGCGTGCGCGCAGGCTCGCAGCCCTGCCAATTCCGACGGCGTGAGAGCAGCGACAATCAGCAGGACTGCGTCGGCACCGTGCGCCCGCGCTTCCATGATCTGAAACGTGTCCACGATGAAATCTTTCCGCAGGCAGGGGATGCGGGTGGCCGCCGAGGCGACTTCCAGATTGTGCAACGATCCTTGAAAATACCTTTCGTCGGTCAACACCGACAAGGCGGCCGCTCCGGCGGATTCCAGCTCGCGAGTGAGCGCGGCCACGGGAAAATCACCGCGAATCAATCCCTTCGATGGCGACGCCTTCTTCAACTCAGCGATGACGGCCACACCGGAGGCGTGCCCCAGGGCATCGCGAAAGCCGCGCGGGACGTGCGCATCGGCTTGCTTTTCCAGGGTCTTGTTGTCCGCTACACATTTCGCAGAGGCGACGGTGCATCGCGCCGCGGCCACGATTTCGTCCAGCTTGCTCGCCATGGGATGCAACGAGTATATCCGTTACCCACCCCAAGATGCTTGTCCTGCACGGCGCAATTCAGATTCTCGGTATCGCCGACGCAATCACCGGAAGGGGAGGGTGATCATGAAGCAGCGAGGGACCGCTGTGCCCGAAGTGCGAAAACCAGTTTCCCCGCTTCGCCGGTTAGGACGACATTGGCTAGCATGATCATTTATCGTATTTGCAGCTCAGGAGTAACCAACGTGTTGTACAAAGCTATACATCGGTGCGGGCCAGCGCTCGCGCTCATCGTTCTCGCGTGTCTGCCGACGACGGCGGTCGAACGCGGCATCATGGTCACCCCCGGGGTGATCTACATTAATCCCAGTGCGGACTCGGCCAAGCTTTCCGACATCGGCCGAGGGCGCGAGGTCGCCGTTGTGGACCGCTCGCCGGGATGGCTGAACGTGATCGGCACGGTCGACGTCAATCTGGATGCAGCCGATGAGACCGCAAGTGACCGCAACGTGACGGGCTGGATCGTGGACAAGGGCGTGATCACCACGTCCACTCCGGACGGCGACAAGATCGTCTTCGGCGAGGCCTTCGATTCGGAGATGGAAGCCAGCAGACGCGGCGGACGGCGCGGCGCGGCGCAGGATGCCATGCGGCTCTATGCGCGCATTCCGGAGTACTTTCCGCAATCGCCGCTGGCGGCCGAGGCGGCCTATCGCGCCGCTGACATTCGCTGGCAGATTGAGGCTGAAGATGCGGCGACGCGGCCTTCGTCCAAAATGCGCGATCCCGCGTTGCGTTACCAGATCGACGAAGAATACATGCGGAAAGTGATGAAGAAATTTCCGCACACCAAGTGGGCCGATCTGGCGGCCTATCACCTGATCGAGAACAAGCTGTGCGGCGATTGGGAGGCGGCGGCCAAATGCCCGGAAATGGAAGCCGGGCTCTATATGAAGTATGCGGAGGAGCATCCGCAGTCGCCCAAGACGCCGGAGGCGTTGTACAAAGCGGCCTGGCGATATTCGGCGCTGATCCAGATCTACACGACGGAGAATGAGCCGAAGAAGGCGGACGAATCGGCGGCGCGCGCGCTGAGCGTTGCCAAGAGGTTAACTGCACAGTTCCCCAACGATACCGGCTGGTCGGATCGCGGCTCCCGTCTGATATACATGGTGGAGAACAAAATACCAACTTGGGGAAACGGGGTCTAATAATTGCCCATCCTTGAAGCGATTGTCCTCGGCATCGTGCAGGGGCTTACCGAATTTCTGCCCGTATCCAGCACGGCACATTTAGCGCTCACTCCCTGGCTGGTAACGCGGCTGGGCCTGGCGAACTGGAGCGATCCCGGCCTCACCTTTGATGTGGCGCTGCACGCGGGCACGCTGTTTGCGATCCTGCTGTACTTCTGGCGCACGTGGATACAGATTATTCGCGCGGCACTGGGCGGCAAGGTCGTACGGTTCTCCGAAACCAGCGACAACGAACGCGACCTTACGCCGGAAGAGCAGCGGCAGGAGCGGCAACTGCTGTGGTTTATGATCGCGGCAACCATTCCGGCGGGCTTGGCGGGCGCAACGCTGGAGAAACACATCGAGACCACCTTTCGCGCGCCGGCGCTGGTGGCATCGATGCTCATCATTGTAGCCTTGGTGATGTGGCTGGCTGAGCGCGTCAGCCGCTACCAAAAGCCGTTGCCGCAAATTACATTCGGCGATGCGATGACCGTTGGCGTGCTGCAGGCCGCGGCAGTGGTGCCCGGAGTATCGCGGTCGGGTATAACCATCTCCGGCGGATTGTTTCGCAACTTCACGCGTGAGGCGGCAGCGCGATTCAGCTTTCTGCTATCGACGCCGATTATTGGCGGCGCCGCCCTGTTCAAGCTGCACCACGTTTTGAAACACGGTCTGCCGCCGGGAGAGATGGCTCCGGGACCGTCGGCGTTCGTCCTGGGGATCGTGGTTTCGGCGCTCGTGGGCTATGCGACGATCGCGTTCTTCCTGCGGTATCTGCAGGTGCGCACGCTGAAGGTATTTATCGTGTACCGAATACTGTTCGGGCTTGCGGTACTGCTCCTGGGATACTTCGGGCACTACTCGGGATAGCCGCTCATCTCCGCCACATAACCCGCCTATCGTCGCGAGCCGACTTCGCTCTCTTTGTACATGTACTTGATGCTGGGCTTGTAGATCAGCAGGTTAGCCGCGCCGATGCGGTTCAGCTTCAGGCAGTACTTGTCGTACCACTCGATGACGCCGTGGATCTCTTCGCCGTCCTGCAGCACCAACACCATGGGCGTCTTGGTCTGCATCTGCTTCTGATAATAGAAATTCTCGGCGTGGGTCTGTTCCGGCGGAGGCAGCTTCTTGCCGTTGGTGCGCTCGGGACGGTCATTGCGCTCGCGGCGATCGCCGTCGGAGCGTGGATGATCGTTGCGCGTGAGTGCGGGACGAATGAGCTTGCGGTTGGAGAAAACATCCGGTTCGACGGCCCGTCCGACAGCGGTGGCATCCATGGAATCTTTCATGGTGTCGCTCCTGGGGGTATGCACACCAGCCTTTGCGGCGATCGTTATCTCGGGAGCAAACAACAACGCACTGCCGTGGCAGGTCTCGCGCGCAAGTTGCTCCGAGGTTTACCTAGGTGTGAACTTAGCGATACCCTAACACAGGCGAAACGGCAAAACAATCCACTCCTGCCTACTACTTTGGTGTCAATCGCTCAGCCCTCAAGTGCTGTGGCAAAACTGTCCAGCGCGAGCGAGCGCAGCAGGTTGCGGCGCATGCCGCTCTCCAGTTCGCCGAGTCGCTGGGTTGCGCTGACGATCCAGTCGAACTCGACTTGCTGTGACATTCGCATCAGCTCCGGCTGTAGGTCCTGATTGCGCACCAACTCCGGCGTGCCTGCGCGCAGGAAGAGCATGTCCTCCAACAGCGAATACAGCGTGCGAATCAATTGCTCGGTTTTGGTTTTGCCTTCGGCGCCAGAGCGATAGGCTTCGGTTACGCGAAACAAGTCGCGGTGATCAGGCGGGCCCATGGCGGTCGCCAACAGCGTGAGTGCGTCCTGACGGGCAGCCAGATAGGCGGGCAGATCGAAGCCGCGCGCACGTCCCAATCCTCCGCCACACAGCCGCGCCACCAGAGCCCGTTCCCCAGCCTTCCATTCGGGACGCACCTCGGCCAGGTAGTGCTCGATTGCTGACGTCGCGATTGGCGCCAACCGAAGATGCATGCAGCGCGAGCGGATCGTCGGTAGCAGCGCGGAGGGATTCTCGGTGAGCAAAAAAATGGTCGCGAACTCGGGCGGCTCTTCCAGGATTTTCAGCAGCGAATTGGCCGCCTCCTTCATGAAATCGGCGTCGCTGAAGATGTAAACACGCTCGCGACCCTCGATGGGGCGGAAATAGATTTCGCGGATGACGTGGCGCACCTGATCAACCTTCACCAGCATCTGCGGCGGATCGGGCGGGATGATGAGTACGTCGGGATGAGTCTGGATGAAGATGCGGGTGTCGCGCTTGTCCGCTTCACGTAGATTTTCGCGGGATTCGATCGCCTCGGCGGTGCGGTCTGCCAGCGCGTCGGCCTGGGCGATGCGAACGCAGTTCGTGCAGCGCCCGCAGAAATCCGGCAGGTCATTTCCCGCCGCAACAGATCCAACCTGGGGACCCGTCGGGCGCCCTGGATTCGTCATCGGCCGCTCCAGGCAATTCATGCTCTTCGCGACCATCTGGCTGAGGGTGAACTTGCCGGAGCCCTGCGTGCCCGAGAGGATCAGCGCGTGCGGGAAATGCTTGCGCGCCAGCATCTCGCGGAGGGTACGGATGGTGTCGGAGTTGCCATGAAAATCAGAAAAGGGCATGAGCGATTAGCCTTGTACTGGCGCGGCTGAAGCCGTGCCGCTTACAAACAGCCGCTCGTTCACGACCCGCACGATCTCCTCATGCACAATGTTAATCGGAGGGCGGGCGTCGATGAGCACCACGCGCTGCGGCTGGCGGCGGGCGATCTCCAGAAAGCCTTCGTGGACGCGATTAAAAAATGCCCGGCTTTCTTTTTCGAAGCGGTTCTCATCCAGGCCGTTGGCAAAACGGTTGCGGAGGCGCGCGCGCTGTACGCTGGCGCCGGCGTCGGAATCCATAAGGATCGTCAGGTCAGGCCACAAGTCATGACATAGCAGCCGGTGCAGTTCGAGCACCCGCTCGCTGCCGAGTTGGCGGCCGGCACCCTGGTAGGCCTCGGTGGAATCAACGTAGCGGTCGCAAAGCACCCACTTCCCCATCTTGAGAGCCGGCAAGATCACTTCGCTAGTCAACTGCGCGCGCGAGGCGACCATCATGGCCAGTTCGGCGCTGGAGTGAAGGCCATGAGTACGCGAGTCGAGCAGCAACCCGCGAATGCGTTCACCGATGGGTGTGCCGCCTGGCTCACGTGTCGTCTCCACGGGAACGCCGAGCAAACCCAGGCTGGAGGCTAGCTTCTCCAGTTGCGTGCTCTTGCCACATCCATCAAGCCCTTCGAAGCTTATGAATTTGCCGCGTTCCGCAAGCTTGCCCACGAGGGCCATGATATCAAGGCGGCGGCAGGGACCTGGTGCGGGCAAGTCCCGGATTAATCGGTGACTCGTAACTTCAACGGCCGCGACGCCGAGACATCGTATGTTTTGTCGCCGGCGTAGGTTGCGGTGATGACGTGTTCGCCATCCGCGTCGAAGGAAGTGAGGAAGGTCGCTTTGCCGTCCGCAAGCGGCACCGGCTTGCCAGTTTCGACGCCGTCCACAGCAAATTGGACCGCGCCACTAACTGGCGTGCTCTCCAGGGACTTGGGCGCGACCGTCGCGACGATTGTGGCCAGAGTAGCAATTCCAATCCGTGACGGAGCTTGTAGGGTCGTAACCGTGGGCACTCCCGGCGGCAGCACCTGGATCACTCCCATCATGCCCATGTCTTCGTGCTTCAAAATATGGCAGTGATAGAGAAATGTGCCAACGGTATTAGGGTCGCGAAAATCCATGCGCAGCTTGACGCTGGGGTAGGGGCCGGTGCCATCCCAGGCCGGCAGATTGATGGTGTCGCGCCAGGCATTATCGTTCACCGGCTTGCCGTCGATTGCCAGGGCGCGAAAATGGATCTGGTGAATGTGGAAAACGTGATCCTCAGGGGCGCGATTCTCGACCGTCCAGTCTTCGACATCGCCCTGATGGAGGACGATGTTCGGCGGCTGGCCCATGCGATAGGCAGCGGGCGTCTGGCCGGAAACGGTGAGGAAGTAGAAGACCGAGGTATCACCCTCCTTGGGATTCGGAACAAGCTGCGAGAAGTAGAGCCGTCGCTGGACAATGGCCGGCGGCTCACTGGCCGCTGGACGCCACGCGCTCGCGGTCGGCGCCGATTGCAGCTCGGGTGTAACGGCCTGGTCGGCGGCATCGTTGCTCGGCACGATGTTGGCCAGAGGACGTGCAGGGTCGTTGTCGCCCTGCGGGCCAGTGTCCCACTTGGTAGTAACGAGCTGGGCCGGCTCGCCGGCCTTGGGGGTCTCGACCACAAACTCCGCCCGCGCACCGGGTGGCAGCAGGATGCTGCTTTGTGATTGCGCCGCGCCCATCGTGGGCACGCCATCGATGGCCACGATCTTCACCGGTTGGGCAATCCCTGCCACGACGAGCTGAAGATTGAAGATGGTGTCCGCACCAGCGTTGAGCACGCGCCACAGCTCTTGCTGCGAAGGCCGGGCGTTGATGGTCGCCGTTCGATACTCGGGATACAGTACCGGCACATAGTTGATGGAGACATCCCAGGCAGGGGTCTGCGCTTCCATCACGCGGAGCTGGCTGAGGGACTGGTCGCGCAAAACGATCACCCGCTGCGGCAGCTTCGCCAGCCAGGGATCAACTTTCTCCAGTCCCTCGACAATGAGCGCTCCCGACCCTCCGCCTTGCACCTGGCGCTCGCTGTATCCGTGAGGATGGGGATGATACCAGTACAGGCCCGGAGGCTCGTCACGGGGAATTGTGAGGCGATAGTCGAAGTCCCCTCCGGCGGGCACGAGGGTTCGAATCACTTCGTCCTGATGACAGGTCGGCGGCACGGTGGTTCCATGAAAATGCAAGTTGGTGACGGACGCGTTCATTTCGCCGCCACGGCAATACTGGTCCGGATCTTGCGAAGCTCGGGGCGGACTTGCATTTTGAGGCTGCGCGGCCTGCAGATCGTTATGCAGATGAATAATGAGCTGATCGCCAGGATTCACGCGCAGCGTGGGAGATTCCATGCCGTCGTCAGTGACATAGCAGTACCGCGGCGGCCCTTGTCCGATAACGGTGGGCTCGTATCGGAAATGCAGAGTGACTTCCAGAACGCCGTTGCGGCTGCGCAACTCGGGAGGGTCTTGCACGGCGGACCCGACTGCGGGACGCGGACAAGACTGCTTGCTCGTAGGGCCGGCGGCGAACGCGGAAATTGAGGTGAGCAGTAGCAGCAACGCCGCCTTCGCCGTGGCACGACACCTGCCGCGGTCGGTGGTGAATCGCCCGGATTTCTCCCTCCCTGATTTATGAGTTGCAGTTTGAAATGCGGTCATACGTCGGTGTGTGCCTTCAGAATAGCACCGGTTTTTGCAGGCGATGGCGTTTCCTCAGAGAGCGCTCGAGACACTCTGAATCAGCTTAGACGCGCAGCTCTGGAAGTTTGCCGCCTGATGCGACAAAAGCTCTACTCGACATTGGACGTCGAGTGCATCAAAGGGCCAAGCATGAAGCGAAACATGCCTCAAAGCCGAGCTGCCATGTCACCGGCCCTGGTTTCGGCTCGCCGGCGCGAGGTGATGTCCCAGGTTCGCAGCAGGCGTGCGCAGCTATCGTCGAAATGACCAGTGAAATCCACGAACTCCCGAGCTCAAATCTGTCCAGATGGAGTTTCCGCTGACGCCAACAGGCACTCGCGTGCGGACATAGGTTCGTGCTCGTGCTTTCGGCTGCTTAATATCCTGAACGCCATTCGTAATGCTACTCGCGCTTGCCTGCTTGCCTCGCAGTCTGGCGTAATTGCGCTGGGGCCGCGATAAAGGAACAACGGCACACACCTGGCAACGGTTCTAGAATCAGGTCATGAGAATTTTGTTCTTCAGCGGAAAGGGCGGGGTCGGTAAGACCAGCCTGGCTGCTGCCACTGGCCTTAAACTGGCGGAACTGGGGTATCGGACCATGGTCATGAGCATCGATCCGGCCCATAGCCTGGCCGATGCCTTCGATCTTGAAACCGATCTCTTCCATGTGCAAACGTCGGACCCGCTGCGCATCAATGAGCGACTATTCATCCAGGAACTCAATATCCAGAAGGAGATCAAGCGCCATTGGCAGGAAATTTCCTCGTATGTCAGCTCCGTGTTACGCACCACCGGCATAAGTGGCGTCGAGGCGGACGAATTGGCGATCCTGCCCGGAATGGAAGAGCTGAGCGCGATGATGTACATCAACCAGTACCGCCGCGAGCAGCGCTACGACGTGATTGTGCTGGATGCGGCCCCCACGGCCGAATCGATGCGCTTCATCAGCATGCCAACGACGCTGGACTGGTACATGAAGCACATCTTCCCGTTTCAGCGCAATCTTCTGAAGGCGGTGCGGCCGATCGCCAACCGGGTTGGCCCGATCGAGCTGCCGCCCGACACCTATTTCGGAAATATTCGCGATTTGTTCGAGAAGCTGGAAGGCGTGGACGATGTCATGGAGGACCCGCAGACCACCAGCGTGCGGCTGATCACGAATCCAGAGAAGATGGTGCTGCGCGAGACCCAACGAGCTTTCGTCTATTTTTGCCTGCATGGGCTCACGGTGGATACGGTGGTCATCAATAGGCTGCTGCCGGCAGAAGTTATGGACTCCTGGTTCGACGAGTGGCACACCTCGCAGAACAATATGGTGGATGAGATCCGGCAATATTTTGCGCCGGTGCCAGTCAAGACTGTGCCCCTGTTCTCCCATGAGGTCCTGGGACGGCAGCGTCTGGAGGAGCTGGCGCGGGTGCTGTATGCTGAGCACGAAGATCCGGCGGCTGTGATTCGAACCGAACGGCCGTACACCTTCGGGAAAGAGAATGGCTTCTACGAAATTCGCGTTCTTCTACCTTTTGCTACAAAGGGAGAGATCGAGTTGTTCAAGAAAGGTGATGAGCTGGTAGTGCAGATCGGCACTTTCCGCCGTCATATTGGGCTACCGCGATCGATGGCGGGACTATTGCCTTCCAGGGCCAGGTTGGAAAACGAGGTCCTGAGGGTAGAAATGAAGGAGGCACGATGAAGACACCCCAAGAAAATCAGTCGAGTGTTGGCGAGCAGGTTGTCTATGAACGCTGCGTGTGTCGCGACATTGTGGATGCCGTACGGGAGTGCCTGGTGATTTCGCCGGCTGTGCGCCAGCACCTGGCAAATTCTCGAATCGAATTTCTGAAGGCCCTGAGACAGGTCCTGGACGACCGCATTGAACACCTTTCTACGCAGGAGCAGAAGGGTACCAAGGTTGCGGTGGAGTAACTCTCAGCGAAACGTTAGCTCCTCCGAACAGGAAGGCCAAGGCCGCTTTTTGCGCTTTGGGGATCGGCCTCGCATTTAGGGCGCTTTGAGGCCATTCACACCTGAAGCAGGTAGTCAGCCTACGCTTCCGCAGTAACCCAGGGTTGTTCCCTCCGCCCAGAAAACACGCGCCCGTCAGATAAGGGACCGGTCGTGTTTCTGCCTTGGCTGTCTTCTCTGTGCTCGGGCTGGAGCGATCTGCTTCTGGACCCGGGTTGTGCTTCCCAGATTGCCGCTGCTCACGACGCGGCTTTGCGTAAATCCTTCTTGCATAGCTTTCCGCAATCATGTTACTCGCAATGCGATGCTATTGGTCATTGTGCGTTACAGTTGGCACCGCCTTTCTGTGGCTGGTTCGTGCCCGCGGGCAGTTTCTCAGGTGCCTCTTGCAGGATTCCTCTCGCCCAGCAACCCAACAAACTTACCGTCATTGCGTGCCAGAGAATCGGCCGAGAGCCGCCGCTGGAGGCGGAGTGCAGCGATCGCGCCGTAGAGTGCGGTTAGCGTCAGGTTGCTGGGATGCGGCAGAAACGACAAGGTCACCAAGCTTCTCGCCCGCACCATTTTTTCCCCGTCATACTGACACCAAGGTTTGACGAGGTGAATCTAAGCGAGCAGGGGCGATAAATGGAAAAAACAATAGAGTCTCCTGCAAAAGCCATATTGCGAGACGGTCGACCGCAGGGCGAGCCGGGGCTGCTTTCAACCGCGTCCGTCCTCAACTTGGAAAGACTGATCTTCGCAGGGTCGCCGCTATCCGAAGTTCTAACGGACATTGCACAATTGGTGGAATCGCAAGCCACAGGCATGTTCTGTACGATCTGGCTTCCTGACGAAGATGGAAAGGAACTCCATTGTGCGGCAGCGCCCAGTCTTCCTGGGTTTAGTGCCCGTGTAGGAACCATGGCGGTTTGTCCGAAAGGAGCTTCCTGCGGCACTGCGGTTTATCGGAGGGAGCCGGTGTATGTGACCGATATTCTGACCGATCCCGTCTGGGACGATTACCGCGACCGCGTGTTGCCTTATGGAATTCGTTCCGTTTGGTCCCGTCCGCTGTTCACAAGCGAGGGCAAGCCGCTCGGTACTTTTTCTCTCAATTATCGTGAACCACGTAGCCCCTCCAGCAATGATCTCCAATTGATCGAGGACGCCAGCCACATTACCGGGATCGCGATCGAACGGCACATAAAAGAAGAAGCCTTGCGGCGTGAACGCGACAGGCTTCGCCTGCTTCTCGAGATTACCAATAGTATGACATCCAAGCTGGATCTTCGAGGTCTTGTGGAAGTGCTCTCTACGAATATGCTGCGGGTTACGCGGGCCGATTTTTGCTCTTTGCTTCTACCTGATGTCGACAACCGGGAATTGCGCTTAACCATCCTCTATAATCCACAGTCCCGAGGATCCATTCGCGATGGAGCGATCATACCGATTCATAGCTCAACCTGTGGCAAGGCTTTTCGGACGGGCGAGAGCCAACAATTTAATAGCTTGGAAGATTTATGCGACGACCCCGAAAGCTCCGGAAATGACCTGGGCGGAGTTTTCTTTGAACGAATCAAGGCGGAAGGCCTGAAGTCGGGCTGCGATCTCCCACTCATCGGAAGAAGCGGCGTGTTGGGCATTTTGAGTGCTCTCAAGCGATCGGAAAGGGGATTCGAGATAGAAGATGTCGAGTTTCTCGAACAGGTGTCACGCCAGGTAGCCATCGCTGTCGAGAATGCATTGGATCGCGAAACGGCGATCAAGGACAGAGACAAGGAGACAAAACAAAGACGTTATCTGGAGGAGGAAATTCGCGCCGAGTTAGGAGAAATTGTCGGAGAGAGCCCAGCATTAAAGACGGCATTGAGCATGGTATCTGTCGTAGCACCTACGGATTCGACCGTGCTGATCTTGGGAGAGACAGGCACTGGCAAAGAACTCATTGCACGTGCGATACACAAGCTGGGCAGTCGCAGCGAGACAGCGTTCGTGAAGCTCAACTGTGCCGCGATCCCCCTTGGACTTCTTGAGAGTGAGCTTTTCGGGCACGAAAAAGGAGCATTTACCGGCGCCATCGCGCAAAAAACGGGGAGGTTCGAACTCGCCGACAAAGGTACGCTTTTCCTGGACGAGGTCGGCGATATACCTCTCGAACTTCAGGCAAAGCTGCTCCGCGTCTTACAAGAGCAGGAGTTCGAGAGACTCGGCAGCAACCGTACGCATAAAGTCGACGTTCGCCTGATCGCAGCAACGCATCGAGATTTGCCCGCCATGGTCAAGCAAGGAACCTTTCGCGAAGACCTTTACTATCGCCTGAAAGTGTTTCCCATTCACATCCCAGCCCTTCGAGAACGCAGAGACGATATTCCGAGATTGGTACGGCATTTCACGGGGCTCTACTCTCAACGCATGAACAAACGAATCGACGTAATTCCTCTGGAAATAATGGATGCATTGTTGCGGTACCAATGGCCGGGAAACGTGCGGGAATTGCAGAACTTTATGGAGCGCGCGGTGATTCTCTCGCCTCAGTCAATCCTACGCGCGCCAATTTCCGAACTCGAGCCATTCCACGCCACTAAGGGATGCAATGTCCCGATGAATGGTCTTGCGGAGGTAGAGCGGGACCACATTCTTCGTGCGCTGGAAGCGAGCAACTGGGTGATCAGTGGCGCGGCGGCGCGTTTAGGAATGAAGCGCACATCATTGGCTTACAGGATGAAGAAGCTTCATATTGACCGCCCTGTGAAAGCCCTGCAGAAACCCAGCATCGGAGCAGCTTAACGACTGAGTGCCCCGTCGTTGTAGCAAATCCTCACCTGTCAGTCGACCCGACGGAAATTTGGCGGCGGCGGATGTCCGTCGGACATTTGCCAGGTGCGATTCGAGACTTGTTGGATTCCATCCTTACAAAGTTCAACTGCCAGAAGGGCTTGGTTCACATCTCCTCTCTTCGAATGAGCCTGGCCTTTTTGGTATTCCACCTGCGCTAAAGACCAAGTAAGTAAGCAGAGGACTTTATGAGTGGCTTGATATCACGAGCAGCAAACCGCGCCATATCGAGGCAGGACGACACCCGATCGAGCGTGCCTCCCACTTCCATCCAGAGAGTTGCAGCCGATGGCGTGCAAGTGTTTTATCGCGCAGCCGGCGAACTGACCGCACCCGTTGCCCTCTTACTACATGGATTTCCAACCTCATCTTTCATGTTCCGTGAACTTATTCCGCGCCTGGCCGACGAGTACCGTGTGATCGCGCCGGATCTTCCAGGTTTCGGATTCACCGACGTGCCGCCTGAACGAAACTACTCGTATTCTTTCGATCAATTGGCGTTCACCATCGACGCTTTCATGCAGGCACTCAAGATCGACCGCTACGCAATCTACGTGTTCGATTATGGCGCACCCACCGGCTTCCGTTTGGCGATGACGCACCCCGACAGGGTCACAGCCATTGTTTCGCAGAACGGAAACGCCTACGAAGAAGGCCTTGGCGAAGCCTGGGGTCCGATCCGCAAGTACTGGGCTGAACCCACGACAGAAAACCGCGCCATACTTCGCCAAAGTATTTTGACGGCAGGTGGAACGCGCTGGCAGTATACGTACGGCGTAACAAATCCGGAGAATGTTCCGCCCGAGTCATACACATTGGATACGGCTCTGCTGGAGCGACCGGGAAACAAGGAGATTCAGCTCGACTTGTTTCTGGATTACGCCTCGAACATAAAGCTCTATCCGAAGTTCCAGGAATATTTGCGCAAATCACAACCGCCTTTGCTCGCGATCTGGGGTAAGAATGATCCTTTCTTCACTCCCGCGGGAGCAGAGGCATTTCGAAAGGACCTGCCGAGAGCTAAGGTGCAATTCCTCGATACCGGACATTTCGCCTTAGAGACTCACGTCGTCGACATCGCCGCCGCGATGAAGGAGTTCCTCAACAACCCCTGAGCAGAGCGCTTGCGAGTACTCGTTTCCTGAGCATAAGGTCGCTTCCCACGGAACTCGGCAGTGATTTTGGTGCATGGGGCGTGGGCCGACGGTTCGTGCTGGAGCAACGTAGTTTCGCCTTTGCAAGAACGCGGTCTTCACGTTATCTGCGCACCCATCCCGCTCACATCTCTTAGCGACGATGCTGCCGCTTTGAGCCGGGTACTGGAACGTAGCAGCGGCCCAGTAGTCCTGGTGGGACACGCTTATTCTGGCGCCGTGATCGGCGCGTTACGGGAAGACCGAGTCAAGTCTCTGGTCTATATCGCGGCGCTCGCGCCCGACGAAGGTGAAACCGTCGCAAAGGGTTTTTATCGCGACACGCCGCATCCGGAACAGCCTAAGCTGTCTCCCGATTCCCATGGCTTCATATGGATAACCGACGATGAGTTTCGCCGTGCAGTTGCCCACAAAGCTTCTGCCGAGCAAACCAGCATTGCGACTGCGGTGCAACGGCCAATCGCGGTTCAGTGCCTTCAAGAGCCCGCACCGGCGCCGGCATGGAAAGCGAAACCGTCATGGTATCTGCTGGCCGAAGAAGACCGCATGATTAACCCCAAGACGCAGGGCTTCATGGCCGATCGCATGGGCGCGAAGATTCATTCCCGCAGTGTCGACCACTCTCCGATGTACGCCGAACCAAGTCTCGTGATCGAGATAATCCTGGAGGCGGGGCGTGCAACCCTGTCGCAGTCGGCGAAATTAGCAAAGACCTTAGGACAGGGATGAGGAGGAGGCAGTGCAGCGTCGCATGTTTCTTGGTGGTTTGACCGCCGCATCTCTCGGTGTACTGTCGGACCCGATAGGAGCACAAGCCGCAACCCAGAATGGAGGAAGTATGGCTGGTCAGGGCTCTTTCGAGTCATCTATTGTCGAGCTTTCGGGAAACACAATCTTCCTGCGCCACTATGGAAAAGGACCGCCCATTCTGCTGGTGCACGGCTTCCCGCGCACCAGCTTGATGTGGCGATTCCTGGCGCCGAAGCTCGCCGACCATCACACCGTGGTTTGCGCCGATTTGCGCGCCTACGGCCGCAGTGGAACACCTGCCTCTGCGGACGACCACTTTCCCTACTCCAAGCGCGCAATGGCCCAGGAACTGGTTGAGGTAATGGACAAACTCGGCTTTCCGAGGTTCACGCTGATCGGCCACGATCGCGGCGGACGCGTCAGCTACCGTATGGCCTTGGATCATCCGGAGAACGTGGAGCGTCTCGCGGTGTTCGACGTAATTCCAATCCTCGAAGCCTGGAACCGAACGGATGCGCGTTTCGCTCGCACCTACTGGCCGTGGATATTGCTGTCGCAGCAGCATTCGCTGCCGGAGAAGTATCTTCTGGGTGCGCCTGAGGCCGTCTTCCACAACCCGTTCGGCCAAGGTTCGTTCGGCCCAGAGATTCTCGAAGAATACGTTTCAACCTATCGCGATCCGGCCCGCGTGCATGGCATCTGTGAGGAATATCGAGCCGCTGCAACCATCGATGTAGAGCACGATCGTGCGGATAAGGAAGCATCAAAGAAAATCGAATGCCCGATGCTGCATCTATGGGCCGAGGGCGGTCCGCTCGATACTTTCTACGAAAGAGATGGCGGTCCACTGGGCATTTGGCGGCAATGGGCTCCGGACGCGCAAGGGCAGGCGATGAAGGGTGGCCACTTCTTCCCGGAAGACAATCCTGACGAGACCGCAGTTCTCGTCAGGCGATTCCTTTCTGCTTAAACCGCCATCGTAGAGAGGTTGTGTTCCGCGTCAGAGCTGCCTGGAGATTTATGGATCAACGCGTGGGCCTGGCTCGGTTCTATCCGAGATGCCTGCTCGATTTTGACGATCCTCCGAGTACTGCTTCTCGGCGGCGCATGGTGACTTACGCAGGAGCCCGGACATTTCACTTGCTACGAAAGAAACGGGACGGCCATCACCCGCGGAAAACCGACAGCGGCAGCATTCGTTTTGCTAGACTCGATGGTTTATGCCGGGCCTGCGCCTCTCTGCTATCTCGTTCCTGAACACCGCACCGCTAATGTGGGACTTCGAGCATGGTGATGCGGCCAAGAACTTCGACATCGAATATACCGTGCCGTCCGTATGCGCGGCGGCGCTGGCCGCCAATGCCGCCGATATCGGCATCATCCCGGCATTCACGTATGCCGAGATTCCCGGACTGAGCATTATTCCCGATATCGCAATTGCCGCAAAAGACCAGGTCCGCTCCATTTTGCTCATCAGCAAGATGAAAATTGAGGATGTGCGAACGGTGGCGGCGGACACGTCCTCCCGCACTTCCGCTGCACTCTTGCAGGTGCTATTCCGGAAATTTCTTGGCGGTGCGCGCCAACTGCAGCCCCATCCGCCGGACCTTCAACAGATGCTGCGCCACCACGATGCCGCCCTTCTGATCGGCGACTCTGCGTTGCAGGTTCCCACGGATGGCGGCTATTACTTGTTCGACCTTGCTCATTTGTGGCACCAAGCTACCGGTCAGCCGTTCGTCTTTGCCTTCTGGGCTGTCCGCAGGGATTCGCTGGAGCGCAAACCTGAGGGGCTAAACCTCGTCCACGTTTTTCAGCAGTCGCGCGACCACGGCTTAGAGCCGGCCAATATTGTATGGACAGCAAACGAATGGTCTAAGCGGCTGGGGCTAAGCACCGGCATGATCGAAGGATATCTTACCGAAAACATCTATTACCATCTTGACTCGCAAGCCTGCGCCGGCCTGGAGCTCTTTCTCGAGCTGTCGCGGGAGATCGGGCTGATCGCCAGAGTTCCCGAGCTGACCTTCTTACCAATGTAGTCTTAACGAGAGACAATCTGGCGTAGGATTCAGCGCGCGGAAGCTCGCTCCCCGCAGCTTCCTTAGGCACGACCTAAGGTCAGGACTTGATCTGCGCATCCTTCACACGCCGAAATGAGGCAGCCCAGCGCCGCAAGGGCAAACAATCTTGCAGCGACTGGCTCCCACAGAGCAATTCACGTTCTCGCTGATTTTCGGCCAGATTTGATATTGGGGGTTTGGCGCCAGTTAGGAATGAAGGTGGCCCGTTCAGCTCTCGTGAGAAGAGGCCGCGCACCGAGATCGAGGCTGCTGTCTGAATTCGAACAACATTTGCCTTGAATAACCGCAGCGAAACTGTGTACATCGAGGGGCAATCTGCGCCGCCGCCCGGCTCGAACGTGAATCTGGCATCGTGGGTTCGCGTCAGCCCGGATTACTTCAGGTCCATCGGAACGAAGCTGCTCGAGGGGCGTGAATTTACCGACAGCGACGATCGCAATGCTCCTAGTGTTGCCATCGTCGATGAAGCCTTCGTCAAGAAGTTTTTTCCCGGCCAGGACCCGATCGGGGCACATTTTGGCGACTGGGACCCTTCGAACGCAGGCATGTACACAATCGTCGGCGTCGTCGAAGATGCGCAATACTGGCCCCCGACTGATCCGCAGGAGCAGGGCCACCCGATGTTCTTCCTGCCCGCGTGGCAGTGGACGCCGCTGCCCGCTTCCGCCGCGAATGCATCTTTGTATGCGGAGTTTCTGACCGCCACGCACTACATGGGTTCCCTGGAGATTGAAACCCAGGGCGCAGTGCCGGATCTGGAAGAGCGCGTTCGAACGGCGCTCCAGCAGATCAATCCAAACCTTATGATCACCCGCTGGCGGAACTTCTCTCAGCAGGTGGACCTCGGCTTCAGCCAGCAACAGATGATCGTGCAGCTGACTTCGCTCTTCGGATTGCTCGCACTCGCCTTAGCCGCCATCGGCCTCTACGGTATCACGGCCTAGGCCATCGCGCAGCGCACCAGCCAAATCGGTATCCGCATGGCGCTGGGTGCCAACCGCGGCCATGTACGAAAAATGGTGCTGCGGGAAGCCTTCTTGCGGGTGGGCCTCGGACTGCTGATCGGTATTCCCTCCGCCCTCGCCGCCGGTCGTCTTATGCAGGCCGAGCTCTTCGGCGTCAGAGCCTGGAATCCGCTCGTTCTGGGAACTACGACGGCGGTACTTCGGCGTTGTGGCTTTGCTCGCAGCTGCGCTGCCCGCCCAACGGGCCGCCAGCGTAGACCCGATGGAATCGCTGCGCGGGGAATAGATGCTGCTCACCAGCGCGCTCTCTGTATTCGGCCCTGTGCGCCGCGCCCTGCATCTCGATCCGGCTGACCGGCTTCGTCAGGAGTAGGGTTGTGCCGGGCTCATCACTTCGTGTTCGGCCAGAGCCCCAGCCCGCCAAGTGTGTCTCCTCTGCTCGGCGGGCTTGGAGCTTCGCCTCACAGTCTAGTTCGGTGGTGGGCAGGGACCCGATCCGCCGCAGCACATCGGAGGAGGGCAAACCGGAAGTCCTACACCCGTGAGAATGACCGTGTAAGGGTTGCCGCTCTGTTCTTCCTGCGGCGAGTTGGTTGTGACGGCAAACGTTCCGCTGGCAGGTCCTTCCCGGTCAGGCCGGAAGTCGAGAAGAATGTTGACCGAGTCGCCGTTGTTCCCCTTTTTCGCTAGTGAAATGGGGCACCCGGTGTCCTGCGAAAACGGAGGTATAGGGCTGACCTGGCATCGGTTTATGGTCAGGCGTTGCGGCTCCTGATTCTGTATTGTGACCGTACAAAAAGACTCTTGACCTACACGTACGTAACCGAAACTACAGCTCGTCGGGTCGAACGTCACGTCGTCTATTCCGTCCCCGGTCAAGCCGGCGCTAATCTGCAGCGGGTTGGGGTTGCCCTGCTTGAAATAGTTAATCACCAGGTTTTGGCTTCTTTCGCCCTTTGACTGGGGATCGAAGACAACGCTAATGGTGCAGAAATGGCCTGACGGCAAGGTTGTGCCGCAGTTGTTGGTCTGCGAAAAAGCCTGGCCCTCGGCGTTGATGCTGATATCGATGAGACTGACGTTGCAGCCGTCCTGCAGGTAGAACGGCTCAGGTGCACTCGGAAAATCCACGGGTTGCGTCCCAAAATTGTGGGTGCCGGGGGTGAGGGTTACGCACCCGTTACTTACCAGGATCTGGGCTGCATTCTGATCCGTTGAACTGGTTGAGAAGTCTGATTGTGCAAAAGTGAGCAGGGGAAGCATGCCCACGATAAGGAGCAGAAAAAGCTTTTTCACGGTATCCTCCTCGGTAGCTTTCATTGGTGGAAAACCGATCCCTGAGCGGTCCCGGCTCCCAACCAGGCGTGAATTTGGCGCAACCGGTGCGCGAAAGCAATGTTCCGGCAATGACCCCTAAGTGACCTTCGAGTGACACGCGTAATTAATAGATTACAGGTAACTTATCGGATCTCGCGATCCGCACGTCCGACCTGCTGTAGGCGGAACTTCAGCGCTTCGACGCCGACGCCCAGTAGTCCAGGCGAACAGGCTCAACTGCTCCTT
>Ga0335078_10000742_pt1 | contig 49763 bp, 66 predicted proteins | sample Lox_Sample_32_FD_206711 | JGI IMG/M metagenome (GOLD analysis project Ga0335078, IMG submission 206711) | Soil microbial communities from Loxahatchee National Wildlife Refuge, Florida, United States - Lox_Sample_3.2 | ecosystem: Environmental > Terrestrial > Soil > Wetlands | place: USA... | reverse complement strand
CTGGGCGACGCCGCCCACCGGAGTCTCGACCGTGGAGCTGCGAGTGAAGACTGCCGCATCGACGATCGAGGTGCCGCCTGCAGCAGCGCCCGCCTTGATGTTCACGCACACGTTGCCCGCGCTGTCGATGACGGCGGGGTTGCTGGTGCCCGCCGTGTACGAGGGCGTACCGGAGGGGTAGAGCATCTGCAGGAAGGCGTTGGCAGGTAGGGGGTTGGTGTTGTTCACCACCACCGGATCGCCTGCGCCGGTCCAGTACTCCAGCACCACGAGGTTGTGTTGGTTGGAGCCGGAATCCTGAACGGTGCCGACCTTGCTGCCGCCGCTGCCGGCGTTCAGGGTGACGCTATTTGGGGCTGACATCAGTTTACTCCGAAGTTGCCAAGGGCCGGCTGCCAGTAGTTGGTCGATGAGCAGTTAACGGTACCGAACGAACCAGTCTTGAGCCACACACTAGTGACGCCAGAGGTAGGAACGGTGCTGGCTCCGCCGCTGGTGTAGCCGGCATGGGTACACGATGAACCGGTCGCATCATAGACGCCCGCCAGCTGCACGAACCAGGTTGTACTGGCCGCCAGCGTCGCGCTGTAATTCTTGGTCGTCGGCGTCGCCTCAATCTGCGAATAGCCGATCACGGCCCAGGTGCCCGATACGTCGGGCGTGTAGTTGGCACCGCTCACCGTGATATTGCTGGTGCCGAAATCGTTGGCGACAAGCATCACTTCGTTGTTGAAGTTACTTGTCGCGTTTATGGACTGCGTGCTGCTTGTGCCCGTGTTATGCGCCTGAATCCCAACATCAATGGTAGGTGTGCCAGTGAAGCCTTCGATAGCAAGTTGATCCGTGTAGCTATAACCACCGGCTGTCATTGACACCGTTGGCGTTCCGGTGGCGTTGGTGACCTTGTAGTAGATGCACAGCGGCCCGTTCGCACCTCCTGTGGCATAGGTCACCATCAGCGTGTAATTGCCGCTATTGACGTTGTCGCTGACCGTGTCGGTGCTGCAACCCGGCCCCATGATGAATTTGACTATGACCGAGCCCGACGGAACCGAACTGCCGAAGGTCTGATTAGCAGGGGGATTGCCCTGCAAGGTGCTGGGACCTGCCACTACAGTAAGCGCCGCAAACGCCGGAGAGCATCCGAGTAGCAGCAGGAGCACGAGTAGTTTTCTCATGCGAAGTTGCACCCGATTTGCGTGACGGAGCCGTCCCAAGCCCCGACGTTGCAGGTGGCACCGCCCGAAGTGCCGCCGACCTTGCCGGTCTGATAGGCAGGCGAGCCGGCCTGCACCTGATACTGCAGCGCATAGGTGCCGTTGTTGGTGAACGGGTTGGTCGAGTTGGTCGATGAGTGCGCCGAAGTGCCTGTAGTCGAGGCGAATCCTGCCAAGTTCGAGGCGTAACCGGCCGTGCCGTAGCCGATGTTGGTGCCATTGGTGCTGAAGGTTGCCCACACTCCGGACTGCTGATGCGTGCCGAGGATGTTGTAGTCACAAAGCGTGAAGATGTCGGGGTTACACCAGTACCACCCGAACTGCGCGACCTCGTTGAATCCCGCATCCCAGAACAGGTTGTTATAGTCGGTGACGGGTTGAGTTCCTGCTACTTGCTCAAAGTAGGCCATGCCGCAGCCATTGAGGTCCGAGGTGCCGACCATGGTGTTGTTGTACACATGCACCGGTCCGTACCACGCCACCTGACCCGAGGAGCCGGCATTGTCTCCGATGAGGCTGATCCAGGTCTGGCCGCGTAGCGCATTGGTTCCAGAAGTGCCGGTAAAGCTCTTGATGATGTTGTGGTGAATGTTTGTGACAAGAGCAGTGGAGGCATAGGCTTGCGCAAAACCGTAGATACCGCCCATCTGACCGCCACCACCGCTGGGCGTCATCAGGCTCATATCAATGTAGTTGTAGGCAATCGTGGTACCGGCCTGATAACCCTCCTTGCCCATCATCCCGCCCGAGTTGACGAGCGTGTTGTACGTGATGGTGGAGTTGATCGTACCGTTGCCGGACGGATTGCCCAGGCCCCAGTGGTAAATCGCAGCAAAGTGCGTAGCGTCCGTCCAACCGACGTTATCGTGAATCCAGTTGTTGGTGACGGTCGCACCACTGCACGAGAGGATCTGGATGCAACTCACGTTCTGCCCGCTGGAGTGCGTATTGCTCTGCGCGTTGAAGCCGGTGATCTCGCAGTTCTGCAGCGTCATTCCCGGCGCGGTGTAGTTGTTACCGGCGATGTTGCCGAAGTTCACGCCCCAAACGGCCCCGCCGGTGATCTTGAGGCCATCGATGGTTATATAGCCGTGCGTGCCGTAGATATAGGACTGTCCGATGATGGCGCTGGCATTGCCATTTGCCCCACCGTAGAAGCCGGTATCGTTGGCCTGAAGGGTTGCGGTGCGCGCTTGATAGAAACCGCTGGAGTTACTCGACGCAACGTAGGTGGGATTACCTACACTCCCGCCCGGCAAGTCGAGCGCGATGCCGCTCGTGCCGTTTCCAGAGTACGCTGCCGTGCATAGCGCGCCTACGCCATATGTGCCGGGCAGTAATCCGATCTTCTTGCCGGCAATCTTGGTGTTGTAGTTGGTGAGCGCGGAGCCCGATGAATAGGGCGACAGGCTGTTGATGGTCCAGGGGGAGCCCAAGGTGCCAGAATTGCTGTCGTTTCCAGTGGTGGAAATATAGTAGTCAAATGACTGACTACTACCCGTACCAAGGGGAGCAAGGATACCACCAGGACCAGTTGTAAAAGCGCCAATAGCCGAGATTGCCTTGTCGGCAACGGCCGCAGCAGCGAGCCCGGCAATTACTTCGCGTCTGCGCATGTTTAGTACTGCGAACAGTTGAAGCTAATAACGTCCGTCGTCCCTGCGGCAGCGGGGATCGGGATAGCAGCGGTGGTGGTCGTGGAGGAAGATTGGCCCCAATGTGGAATCCAAGTGCCGGCGTTCTGGGCAGTATCGTCGCCGACATCGCAGTGCCAGCCATTGGTTGCTGTCATACCGACAGCGCCGTTGAAGGTGATAGTAACGACGGTGCAGGGGCCGCTGGCGAGGGTGAACTTGCCGGTGGTAGCTCCGCCGGTGGCGCCTGTCGGAGTGCAGCCGGTACCGGCCATGGTGAAGGTAGTACCGCCACCGCTGACCCACGAGGTTCCATTACAAAAAGCGAAGGCTGGCGTGTTGTCGGTTGTGTAGGCGACCTGCCCCTTGGCGCCGCTGTTGCAGGTAGGAAGAGAGGCAGTGGCGTAGCCATTGGTTGATGTGGCAGTAACGATGCCCGTGCCGCTGGTGATGATTGAAGCACCAGAACCAACGGTCATGGTGGCAGTGGTGTTGCTGCCAGTGGTAATGGAGCTAAATGCGGTCGAGCCGCCGCTACCACAAGCAGAGCCAGTGCCGGCTAAAAGACCAGAACTGTTGACCTGGAGGCATTGAGTCGTGCCCGTCACGCCCGCGAAGGTGACTGGGACGCTAGCAGCGCCGATTGTTATGCCACCCGTTGTGCCGCCCGTGACGGTGGTTGCGCTGCTCGCATTCGTATCACCGAGGGTCACCGTCGCTTGGCTAGTACCGGTGCTGGTGGCTAGCAAAAAGGTGGTCGGAGTTGTATCCCCTACACGTTCGATAATTTCATTAGCTAATACACCGTAGACCGCGTGCAAGGACCCGAAGCGCGATTCGATGAAGTAGGGCAGCACGTTGCCCGTGCTGAGCGCGTCGTTCATAAATACAACGCATGGACCAGAGAAACTCAAGCCGCTGCCCAAGCCAGGGCAGGTCGTGCTCGCATCAGTGCGCACATACCACTGAGGACCATGGCCGGCGCTGTTGAGAATCTCGAACAGCTCGCTGTTATTTACAGTGTTGTCCTGCATTAAGAAGCCGTCGACAGGCGCTGCATTGCCGCCGCAGACGAAAAAATCACCAGCCCCGCCGATGTACATCGAGGTGTTGTAGTAATACGATCCTGCGGGCGCAGAGGCGATGCTAAATAAATAGCCTGGGCAGGCCGCCGTGCCACTAGGGCTGCCAATGTTGTAGCTGCCGGCTCCGATGGCGATGTAGTTTTTGGTGCCTAGCTGATTATCGAGCGTGTGGATCTGTGCCTCTGCAGCTCCCACACCGCCGAAATAGCCTTCGAGCCCCCAGGTGTTAAGGTAATCGAATGATGCGATCTTGCTGCCGTTCGCATAGAAGTCGTAGTAATTGCCGGCGAATCCGCTGGCCGAGTTGATGCCCTGGTAGGTGCCGCCGGTGCTGAAGGTCGTGGGCGCAGTGGCACCGGTCGTGTTCTCGTAAATCTGCGGAAAATTCGTTGTCCCTGTGCCAGCTGAATAAGGGGCACCACTGAAAGTTAAGGCGGCCGCTGAAGCTGCGCCGGCAGCGCTGTTGGTGGAGGGGGTGGTAGTGTTGATTGCGCCGGTGCCGCTGGTAGTTAGCAAGGCACCGGTGCTCACCGTCATGGTGGCTGTAGTGTTAGTGCCTGTACCGATTGTGCTGAAGTTGGGAGAGCCGCCGCAGCCACCTCCCGAATCGGTGATGGAGGTTGCTCCCGAGAAGGCTACGCAATGGCCGACGGTGGGCGCACCGCCGGTCACTGTCACGCCGCCTCCGCCGCCCGGCACATATGTCGTGCCATTGGGCGATGTCACCTGTGCACTAGTGTCGGCAGAGAGAAGAAGGCTTGCGAGAAAGAACAGGGGCGCAGACCTTGCGGCAAGTCCATGGTGTCGGCGGTGCACCAAGACCAAGACCAAGACCAAGAGAAGACCAAGAAAAGAGAAGAGAAGATTCATGGCTAATGCACCGTTAGGCTGGTTGGCGCGCTCGGGACCAAGGGGGCGAAGGTCTTGCAGGCCTCGTTGGACTTGGCAGATTCGACACCGGCGACCAGCGCAGTGACTTCAAAGCACTGCGTGGTACCAGGGGTTAGGCCGGCGGTGATGGTAGCCGTCGTCGCGCTAAGGTTGGTTTGAACTGGCGTCGTACCTTCCTGGCCAGTTAACCCCTGATAGATGTTGTAGGTGATGGTGGCCGAGCCAATCAACGAGCCGTTGGTGTAGGTGGTCGGCGCCGTCCAGCTGAGCACGGCCGAGGGGCCTTGCGCGGTAGCATGATTTACGCAGGCCGCGATGGCGACGGCTAGCATGAAGGCAAGCAACAGTCTCATTGGCGCTCCTTGTCATGCGGCAAGCCTCACGAGGACATGCCCCCCTGCAGGACAGCGAGCGTTGCGATGCCGGCACCCGCGATCGTGCACTGTAGAGTGGAGCTGGTCACGGGGAAGGTGTAGTTGCTCGTTGACTTGGGGTTGGTGGCGAGGTTGATCGCCGCCAGCACGCTGTGCGTGTACATGCGGGCGCTGGTCACGCGGGCGCTCTGGGAGGCGGTGGCCGTCTGGCTCAGCATCGAGGTGAGCGTGTAACTGGTGGCGCTCACGACGGTGGTGACGGTGTAGATGCCGTCCATCTTGGCCCCGGTGGCCTCCAGAATCACCATGTCGCCGACCACGAGGTTGTGGGCTCCGGCATCGCCGTTGCCCGCCTGCGAGATGTTGCCGGTGCCGGTGAAGCCGCCCGGGCCGGGCCAGCCGTTGTCGCCGGTGACCGTGATGGTGTTGGTGGACTGGGTGATCGAGGCGACGAAGCGCGCGGCGGCGTCTGACAGATCATCGACCGTGTAGAGCACCGTGCAGGTGCCCGAGACCGCGCCCGAGCCGTTGGCCCCGCTGAGCGCGAGGGTGATGTTGTTGGGCGTCTGCCATGTGTCGTGCAGGATCGTGGGCGCGTAGCCGGTCGAGCCCAGATTCAGCGATACGCGGGTAGCTCTCATTACGGTAGTCCCTTCTTGATGCGCACCGGGACCACTTCCTTCATGCCGGCAAGGATGTGGTGCTGGGTGAGCGTGCGATTGCTGGAGGCGGCCTCAAGGGCGCTGGTCTCGTGCGTGTAGATGACGCGCTGGCGCACGACCGGCGCGCGCACGGGGCTGCCTACAGCGACGTGCACGGGGCCGCGGATCTTGGGGGCCTCGGTGTGGGTGCGCCCGGTGCGCCAGTTGGAGCGATCGACCTCCTGGCCCATGACACTGCCCTTATCCAGGTAGCGGCCGACGCCGGCGTGGTGGGTGCGCTTGATCTCAGCCATTGGTGGGCTCCGAGTCGATGGTGGTGCCCCGCTTCTGGGCCAGCAGGGCCGTGAGGCGCTCTGACATCTCGTGCAGATGCAGGTGCATGTTGGGGGTGGTGGGTGCGGGCGGCTTGGGGGCGCCGAGGCCGAGGGCGCGGGCGCTCATCTCGGTGGTGCGCAGCAGGAAGTTGTCGCTGACGACGCCGGTGGAGAGGCGGGCCTGGATCAGGTCGAGGGCCATGCGCAGGTTGGAGTTGAAGCGCTCCTCCACGTTGGCCTTGAGGACGGGATTGATGATCTCGTCCTTGCGCTTGACCATCTGCTCGCGAAAGGCGTCGCTGGCGATGATGTTGCAGATCCACACCTCGCTGTAGCCGAAGTACTCAGCGATCTGGCGCTGCGTCCACTCCGGGTGGGCGATCATGCACTCGATCATCGCCTCGTGGGTGTAGTGGACCTTCTGGATGCCCTTTTGCTTGCCGCAGGGCCAGCGCGTGGGGCTGCCGTCCTCGTTGAGCCCGAAGCGACCGGTGGCGAGGGTGGGATCGGGCAGCGAGCCGGCCGGACCGGGTTCGTCGGGCGCGCAGGGAGGGACGCTTGTCGCTGAATCTGGCCCAGCCGGCTCATCTACCACAGGATGTAGTTCTCCCCGTCAGCAACCACCAGGGGTTGCGCCCCGCAACCTACGCTCGATGCGGGCACCTAGCAACCATCGGCGCCCATGCCGCGCGCGGCTGCCCGCGTAGCTGCATGCATGTAGGCGCCCACATCACGTAGCTGCGGCGCATAACGAAAACGCGGTTGAAGCACTAGCAGTCACCATCGATTTTCCCCCCACCCCCTTGTCGCAGCGCACCAGAGTTATCCACAGCTTATCCACAGCTTATCCACATGCATTATGTCATGCTGCAGTGCAACTTCGCATAATCTCCATTATGTAACATCAGCATTGCTAGCAATATCAAGCACATAGCATGCCTAGCTAGCGTGCTACGCGAGCGGTCGCAGCTAAGTAAGCTGCTGTCGTGCTGCGCGGCGCGCAAGTGTCGTGCGCTCCACTTACCCTCGCGGCCTTCTCTCCCTCTCTAATACGCGCACCTCACACGCGCGCCCATACACGCATCGCACGCGCGCGCGCGCTCAGATGATAATGATTCTCATCTATATAAATACTACGTACATGTAGGACAGGGGGGGAGGGAGAGAAGGCCCAAGACCAAACTGGAGCGCACTACATCACAACAGCGTAGACTCCGCGTCGATCCATCCAACCAACGCAAGGAGCACACACATGGGACGACTGAGTTACGAGCAGGCTGAGCAGATCCGCGTTGACCTGTTCTCAGGGATGACAGTCAGACAGGCCGCCATCAAGCACGGCGTGTCGCGCACCACTGTCTACGACATCCGCGATCGCATTGCCTACGCGCACGCGCCCGCGCCTGTAGTGGCAGCGCCGGCCAACGTGCGCTACATCACCCAAGAAGAGGTCGACGCGATCCGAGCGGCAGCCGAGGCTGACTGGCGCGCCAAGCACGGCGGCAAGCTCAACGACTAGCACTTATCCACACAATTCACACGAGATGCGAATAACTCTCAAAAACGCTCGAGTAGCAGGTCGGAGGCTGCTACTTGAGCATCTCGCGCTAAGTCACTGATTCACAGGCATTAGTCAATTCTAGCTGTCGCGCGTAAGTTGTTGATTGTGCGACTGCAGCAAAACCGCGATCTCGCTCAGGCAATACCAACGTAGCGGGTCGGCACGCAGCGCCGCTCCTAGACGCTCCTATTGCGTCACGCGCGATGCACACTTGCAGCAGCCCCCTGCTGCGCAGCACAAGCAAAAATTGTTAGTTATCCACAGGTTATTCTATTGCACCTGTTGTTGTTGTTGTGGCATTTTGGCGCAGTCTCGTAAGAGACGCGGACGGACAATCCGCGCTGTGCTGGCTCGACCGATAGCAGCGCCGACAAGGCCGACGAAAGTCGGTAACGGCAAACAGCGAAGCCACGAGCGGCCCGTGTAACGGTCGAGAGCCCGAGCAGATCTGGGGAAACAGCCGGCATGCGGCTAGGACGTCGGGCAGCCAAAGCTCTGAGGTGAGACAGACAAGAGCGTACGCGGTCGCGTGCGCTGTCCACTGTCCCACAACAACCGGAGTCACTATGAAAGCAATCATTTATTACACAGGCGCAGGCCTCTACCGTGCTGCGGTGCGCTATCGCGGCGTCATCATCGCGGCGAGCAGTGACCTGTACAGGTCTCAGGCCGGCGCAGTCGCGGCCGCATGGCAGCTGCGCAAGCTCTGCGAGTCCTCACTGTGAGCCGCGTTACACGCCGCCGGCTGCGCTTCCGGCAAGCACGACACGTCGAGATGCCCAATTGGCTAGCGTTTGTGCTTGTCGTGTTTGCGCTCGTCATCGTGCCCGCCATCACCGAAACGGCATTGCGGTGAGCCGGCGCAATCCGGGCGAGCAGTACGGCAAGGCGCTAGATCAACTGCGCGCCGCCGAGTCCAAGCTGTCACGCGCGTTCAAGCGCTGGGAGCGCGCTAAGCGCACGCTCGCACGCTTGGAGCGGCGATTGGACAAGGCGCAGGCGCAGCTGAGCTAACAGCGGACAGCGGCCCCTAGTGGCTGCTGTTCGGTGTTTGTTCAATCTACCAATGGAGTCTTACGCAATGAAACAGCACTCTATGCACTTACTGGCACAAGTCGGCACCAATTCATCGGCCGCCGAGAAGCAGGCCGCTGCTGATGATGTGACGCGCGCTCTTAAGGCGCTAATCGCATTCGCGCAGCACACCGCGACCGACAAGGGTTCGCCCGTCACCATCAACCTGGGCGATGGCGGGCCCCGCACCATCGACAGCGCTGTTGTGTTCATTCACAGCGCGAACGATGACAGCCGCGCGGTGACTAGCTTCGCGGTGAACATCTCGGGCGAGCATCTCGGCGAATATGGTCCGTCCTTTGACGAGTTTGTACAGAAGCTCACGGGCGGCCAACTGGAGGTGTGGCCATTCCCTGCCAAGTGTCGCCAGCTGGTGCGCGCGTTCCGCGACAAGCTAGCGCAGACACTGGATGCGGGCATCGATAACCCTGTGCCTAGTGATCTGATCCGCCACTGACTGCAATGCAGACAGCCCTATGTTGTGAGCATAGGGCTGACAGGATTGCACTCTCGCAATTCATCAACCAAACAGATGGAGTCTAGACAATGCCTACATTGGATGAAATTAAGAGCAAAGCAAAAAAGCCCGTTGTTGTGAGCGACGTTGAGCGCACTGGCGACAAGCTGATCATCCCGCAACGGATGACGCTGGCCGGCGCGGTGAAGCTCATAGAGTCGCGCATGGAATACGAGCAACAGGTATGCACCCTGCAAGAGGTGTTTGAAGTGCTACCGCTGGATGGCGCATTCGCCTTTCAGCGCGCAATCGAACGCATCTACGGATGGACGCCAGCTGCGCCGACTCCGGGCTTTTTCGGGGACAATCCGCCGCGCATGATGAATGTGCAGATTGGTCCGGATCAGTGGGCGAAAGTCGGCTGGGGGCGCTTCACGCTTCCCAACGTCACAGGCCACATTGATACGGGCGCCACTGTACAGAATGGCATGGCGTGCTTTGTGCTCAGCGCCGAGGTCAAGCGCATGGACGAGGAAAGCGTGCTGCAGCTGTTTGCAGTGGTTCGCGCTGAGATAGAGGCCGCAAGCATCTATCGAGGCAAGGCCATTCGCATCCGGTTCACTGACAGCGACGGCGACGTGCAGACCATGCCGCAAGTGACGTTCATCGACACGAGCGGTGTGCGCGAGTCCGACCTGATTTTCTCGGCTGATGTCGAGCAGGCCGTGCGGACTAATCTGTTCACGCCGATCACGCGCGCAGCTGACTGCCTCGCTAACGGCATTCCCGTAAAGCGCGGCATTCTGCTCGGTGGCACCTTTGGCACCGGCAAAACGCTGGCCGCCACGGTGGCATCAATGCTGGCAGTCAAGCACGGCATTACGTTCCTGTATGTGGAACGTGCGGCCGAGCTTGCCTCTGCCATTGCGTTTGCGAAGCGATACCAGTCGCCAGCGTGCGCAATCTTCTGTGAAGACATTGACCGCGCGGTGACGGGCGAGCGTACCGTTGAGATGGACGACATTCTCAACACCATCGACGGCATTGACAGCAAAGACGCTAACCTGATTGTTGTCCTAACAACCAACAATCTGGATGGCATTCATCCTGCAATGCTCCGACCTGGGCGCTTGGATGCTGTCATCGAGGTTACGGCGCCAGACGCGCATGCGGTACAGCGGTTGCTGTACGCATACGGCAAGGGTGCGATCGACCCGCGCGCCAACCTGACCGAGGTTGGCAATGTGCTGGCCGGCTGCATCCCTGCGGTGGTGGCTGAGGTTGTCAAACGGGCGAAGCTCGCGCAGCTGAGCTTGCAGGCCGAGGGGACCAAGGTTGTCAACCTGAGCCCCGACGCGCTGCTACAGGCCGCGCTGACAATGTCGCGTCAGATGGCGATTCTCAAGGCCGCCGAGCGGCCAGTCGCCGAAAAGCGGCCTGACCTTGAGGTCGCGCTGAGCGAGGTTGTTCATCGCGCGTTCAACGGGAATGCTGAGCTGATCCAACAGACCAAGATGGACACGCGCGCCATTCGGCGCAGCGTTTGCTAGGACGCTAGCTACGGTCCCCCTTACGTTCTGTAGGGGGGCCCGACACGAGCGGCCCTGTGTTCGATTCTGAAGCAATCACTGGAGGTGAATACCCAAGCACGCAACGTACGCGCGCGGCCAGACGGCCGCATGCGAACCGCCGGCGCCATTCTGACGCTGGCACATTTGTGGAGGTGACGTACGGCAAGCGAGTACGGCTGACTGATATGTCAGCCCATCACAACTAGCGGACCTGAGTCTGCGCACGGGGCGCGTCACCCGAGGATGCCCCGTGCCCGCGTTTTGCGTTATCCACAGCTTATCCACAGGCCATCCCCAGGGCCGCCGCGCCGCACCATGCGCTCGGCATATGCCTCAAGCTCATATGCCTAACCGGCATATGCCTAACCCCTCATATGCCTAATGCGTCATATGCCTCATATGCCTAACGGCGCGTATGCCTAATGCCTCATATGCCTAATGATTGCATCGGCGTTGTTGTTGTTGTAGTCTTAGCCCCTTCATTCACGGAGGGACCATGCACATTCAGTCGCATATTGATTGGAACGAGTTATTTCCACTGCTGCCAAAGCCCTTGCGAGACAGCATGTTGCTGGAGGCAGTTACACTGCTTTCTACGCCACACCGCAGCCGCAACGGCGCGGCCGTCGAGTCATCGACGAGCAAACGGCACGGCATTCGATGGACCGGCACCGGCCGACTCGCATGCGCAGGCCGCAAGTACAACATCAACCGCACGGCATTTCAGGGCCGCGGGTTTGGTGCGCTCGGCAAGCTGCGCAAGCAGTTGATCGAGAGCAAGGGCGATACCATCACCTACGAAGGTATCGTCAGCTTGCAGAAGGGCAATGAGTTCCAGGCGCAGCGCAGCATCTTCGCGCTCTGGAAGCAGGGCACGTTGATACCGACCTGGGAGGTAGGCAAGAAGGAGATCAGCAATGGCTGATATCTATACTGCAATCATGCGCGCCGCTGACCATATCGAGCGGTATCCCGATCAGTTCGATTTCAGCCGCGTGCGTGTGCCTGACTGTGGCACGCCCGGCTGCGCGCTCGGATGGATCGGGCGCTTCGCGGGCTGCCCCGTCGGCCATGTCATCGAGTCCATCGTGGATTTCGAGAAGGACACGCCCTGCAAGCGCCTGGGGCTGCGCGATCAAGTAACCTTCTACAACCGCATGCGCGAACTCACGGCCCGGTACTGGGCAGAGGACGCTGCTACGTGCGCTGCTGGGCTGCGCCGCTACGCTCAGCTCTATCACGCACCGGCGGTGCCCAACTGGGAGGCCTTGGCGAACGAGCCACTGCCGCCCGAGGAGTCGCTTGCATGAGAATAGCCCGGCCAGCCAAGCTGACCGCGGAGAAGGTCCGACGCATCAAGGAGCGACTCGCGCAAGGCGAGCGCTCCCGGCGGATCGCGGCCGACTACCACGTCAGCTATGAGACCATCCGCCGCATCGCACGCGGCGAATCGTGGAACAACGGGGAGGCTCGATGAGCAATCAAGGCTATGTGACTGATCGTGCGCAGGAGTACGCGCAAACTGTGTGCGATCGCGCTGAGCTGATGGCGACCAGCGATGGTGATGTACGCAAGCTCATTGAACTCATGCTCACGCGCGCATGGACGAGCGGCTATCTGGCCGGCATCGAGCGGGCGATCACCCTCAACCAGGACATGATCGAGCAAGTGAGGAGGGGCAGAGCATGAAGCGTTGGTTCAATCGACTGTATTGGTGGTGGCGCGCGCGGCGGTATTGGCCACGCGAGCAGCACCCGAGCTACTTCAGCTCACAGCACAGCAGGCGCACCAATGGAGATTAAGCGCGACCTGGAGGTATCGCCCGAGCGCTCGCTGCTGGTTGAGCAGCTCAGCACCATCTTGTTCAACATGAGCTGGGTAGCGAGCGCGGTGGTGGTGGTGCTGCCAGCCGATGATGATCAGGCGATCTACATGGGCGCGCGCACCGCAGGGCCGCGCGAGGGCTGCATCAGCTTGGCCATGTCGCTGCGCAAGCTGGCGAATGTTATCGAGAACGCGCAGCCCGGCGATGCCACACGTACGGTGGTGCCGCTGAAGGACGACAGCTGATGCCCTTCGAGGAGACCGAGCTAGACGAATCGGACGACGAAGACAATCGGCCGATGCTGATGGAAACCGAGCCCGAGTGGCCAGAAGGTGACGAGGATGACTAGGCGCAAAGGAGGTACACATGAACGCATGGAAGATCGTAGCGATGGGGCTGATGCTGAGCGGCGCAGCCGAGGCGCAGATCTACACTAATGGCTGTGGGGACACGGGCTGGTGCGAATGCTGGCAGGCCAACGGCAATGGCGCGAGCTACGCGTGTCAGCCGGGCAACACCGATCCCCCGGCAACCAGCTTCGCGCTCGCGCCCACCGCAGTACCTGAGATCGACCCGAGTGGTGCGCTTGCGCCGCTCGTGCTGCTCGTTGGGGGATTGGCGGCGGTGAGGGGGAGGCATGGCAGAAAGTAACCGGACATCGGAACCGATACCCGAAATCGAGCGTTACCTGGAGCGTTGCCGCGCGCAGCAGGCCAAGCGGGTGCGGGTCAAGGCGCCGGCAAAACTCTGGATCTCTTTCGAGCCTGTGAGGGTGACGATGGTTGAGCGCCGCTGCGGCTTTTGTCGGGAGCTTGGACACAACCAGCGCAGTTGTCCTGTGCTGAAGAGGCTGGCGAGGAAGCGGCGATGACGGCAGAACCGAGCGACGCAGAATGGGCCAACCAGTCGTTGCGTGCTGCAATCCAGAACATTCAGGACGCGGCTACCAAGCCGCTGCACGCCGAAATCGAACGACTCCGCTCGGATGCCCGGGCGGTTGAGGCGTGTTACGGCAAGGTCTGCGCCGAAAACGATGAGTTACGGGACCGCATCGATGCGCTAGAGCGCAAGGTGCGCCTACTGGAGTTCCCCCTTGGCTGAGCAGTGGACTACTGAACCGCGCTACAACCGCAGGGAGCCGGTGGACTGCCGCGCTATGGGGTATGCCAAGAAAGCGTGGTTTTACGTCAACGAGGGCAGCATTACAGTGGTGTTCGATTGCGGCGGCCAAGCTCGCATCACCCGCCAGCAGTTGCTGAAGGCGCTTCATGCGATGCGACCACGCGGCAAGGGAGTTGACTATGTCCGCTCCTGACTCCCGGACATCGGAACAGCGCTACAGGGGCCACAGGGACGATCCTGAGCACTGCATCTGCCCGCCAGGCTGGGTCCGCCCGTGGTGGCGTTGCCGCGTCCACGGCGAATGGCACGAGCCCTGGATGGACGTGGATATCGAGAAGGCGATACGAACAACAGGCTGGGGGCACCACCACGAAAGTCCCCAAGAGCCCGAGGCCGCGCGGGTCCAGCCGAATAACGCGGCCGTTCGGTGCCAAAGATGTGAATTTAAAGGGGTCGCTGCGCGATGGGGCGGGGAATGCCCAGTATGTTTCGCGAAGCTGGTGCCGGCGGAGCAACCATGAGCGAACAGCGGACCGAGAATCCCCGTGCTGAGGCAGAGCCGATGACAACCACCAGCGAAGGCCAAGCTGACGGTCTAGGCCGAACAGGAGGTTTGATTCCTCCGACGGGGGCCGACTCTCGGACCTCAAATTCGCTGGTAGCCGAGCTGCGCCATACCGCCGATGACTGCCCGGATGGACCTATTGGTGATATGGCCGGCAGGGCCGCCGACGAGATCGAGCGGCTGCAGGCTCGCTGCCAAGCCTTGGTCGACGAGCTAAATGCTAATGACGCGATTATCTACCGCCTGCAGCGCGAGCTGGAGAGACTTCAGATCGGCAGCCGCGGCAATGTCTGGGTCGAAGTGCGCGCCTTGCGCGCTGCGCTGGCGCAAATTCGGGACCTGAGATCATCGTCATTCCGCACCTACAAACAGGATGCCGACGATATGCGGGCTATCGCCGCTCAGGCGCTCGGACCCGCTGACGAGACGGCAGCTGTCCTTGATCCAAGGTGTGCCGATGGGTGCTACCTACATCGCAAGCGCGTCAATAGAGGGCTGGAGGAACGGCCACCGGAGGAAACGTCGGCTACGCATCCCGGATTCTGCGAGGCCGGGCGGCACACTTTCCTGCCGGGCGGTGGCTACTGCATCCGCTGCGGCATCAAGATTGGCGAGTAGCTGAGAACGGGTCCGCAGGCACATGAGTTACTACGACGTAGGCAAGGACGCTAAGCGATTGGGTCGGGTCCGTCCAAGCGACGGCCGTAAGACCGATCCTGAGCCTGAGCGCGCTACACCAGCGGCAAAGCCACATCGCAGGGTAGCGAAGCCTTACGGATATAGCTATGAAGTGAAGTGGCTATGGGAACGCAAATGGCACCGCCAGTTCCAGTGGTTTGAGACTGAGCGAGCCCGCGACCAATCGTTAGCCGCGTTCCGCCGCAAGGCTGAGAAGTGGGGTTGGTACCGAGATCTACGACCGGAGAGCGAGTCAGCACCATGAAACTATTCCGATTCTCACGCTTCAAGCCAACGCCCGAGCCGACGCGGCGCTACTTCGACTCTGGACTGCTCAATGAGGCGACCGACTTGCACCTGCTGCTGAAGGAGATCGAGGCGCAGAAACCTCCGGAGAACGGGTCCGATGGCTAAGAAACGCAAACCAGATTGGGATGAGTTCTCGCTGCGAGCGCTGGCTGCTTATGCGAGGCGATGGGGTCACGGCTACAACCGGGACTTTGATGACAGCGGCTGGTGGAAGTGGTTCGACGGCTACGAATGCGGACGTCGTGAGGCGCTGCGCGAGAAGCGGAAACGTAAAGCGGAGAGCGAGTCAGGTGGACAGCCACCACAACAACAGCTACCCTGATCGAGCCGAGCCGCCGCTGGCCCCCGGCGAAGCAGGGAACCGGACCTGCAGGGGCCCCGCATTGAACACAGGCCGCGTGACTCCACGGTCTGAAAGCTAGCACTGGCCCGTTGTTCCCACTACGCAGGTGCTAGCAACTTTGAGCCGCCCAGCGATGTGCGGCTCTTTTTTTGTGCACCGCCGACGCCAACTCTGGCACGACACCTCTGATCGGGCGGCTGTTCTTCCTCGCCGAACCTCTTCTTCTTCTCTTCTCTTGATTGATTCTTGATCTGGCACGACATTTCTTCTACGTGCTGACGCGCGCGCCTCTGCCGGAGCCTACGAGCTAATAGCGTAGGTGGTTAAGAAGTAACCATGTAGGCGCCTACGTTGCAATGCGGGCGTCAAGCGCCTACATTCGCGACATAACGCAGGGAGATCGCAATGCCACAACAAGCATCGGATGAGCCGATCACGCGGCTCAACCTCCACTTGCCACAATCGCTGCGGCGCCGACTCGACCGGCACCTGTTCGACCACAATGAGCAACGTGTGCCCAAAGGTCGCTATCAGGACCTGATCGTGCGCCTATTGAAGGGCTACCTCGTCAAACAGGAATCCAAGTGACCGCCGCTGGCCGCGAACAGCTTGCCCAGTGGCGCAAGCAATGCGCTGACGGCACCATCACCCTCGCCGACTACGCGAACGCCATCGCTGCACTGCGCGAGGACCGCTTCGCCGCTCGGCCGCGCCCCAAGCGCCTGACCATCAAGGCCGCCCGCGAGCACCTTGCCGGCTGCCTCGGGGGCTGCGACTACGACCATGCTGAGCTGGCGGCAGCCTGTGCGCCGCGCCGCAAGGTCAAGCCCGTCGGCCAGCAACTCGATTTAGTCAACCAGATCATGACCTGATCACATCCGTTAGCCGGGGGTTCCATGCAGTTCTTTCCATCTGTCCTCGACAGCTCGATGCTGTCCGCCTACAAATCGTGCGGCACGCTCTTCAAGTACCAGTACCTGGATTGCTGGGCATCGCCCGACCCATCGCCTCACCTTCACGCCGGCGGCGCCTTCGCACACGCACTGGAGGTTACACGGCGCTGCTTCTACGAGAATCAGACGTCGGCCGAGTTCGCCATCTATCAGGGCCTCAAGGCGCTGGAGGAGTTCTGGGGCGACTACGTGCCCCCGCCCTACATCGCCAAGACGCTCGACCGCATGAAGGGCGCCTTCGAGTTCTACTACGCCAACTATCCGCTGCTGCGCGATGGGAACTTTGAGCCCATCCTGCTGCCGAGCGGCCGCCGAGCCATCGAGTTCGGCTTTGCCCACCCGCTGCCCATTGCCCATCCAGTCAGCGGCGACCCATTGATCTACGCGGGCCGCGCCGATGCCATCGTCAACTTTGCCGGCGCCCAGTACCTGTGCGACGAGAAGACCACCAGCTCGCTCGGGCCCACCTGGAGCCGGCAGTGGGATCTACGCGCGCAGTTCACCGGCTATGCTTGGGGAGCCAAGCTTAGCGGCATCGACGTCGCTGGCACGATCGTGCGCGGCGTGAGCATCCTTAAGACCAAGTTCGAGACCCAGCAGGTCCCGGTCTACACCGCCCCGTGGATGATCGAGCGCTGGTACGAGGAGCTGCTAGAGACTATCGAGCTGATGCTCTTTGACTACCGCCGTGGCTACTACCGTCACGCCCTCGATCATGCGTGCACCGATTTCGGCGGCTGCCAGTACCGCGATGCCTGTCTGTCTCAGGACCCCGTGGCGCACCTGCAGGTCAAGTTCACGCACCGCCGCTGGGACCCGCTCACCCGTACCAGTGTGGAGCTACCCAATGTCAGTGGGACTGGAAGCACTACTAGCGAACGAAGCCATGAATCCACAACGGCTGCTTGATGAACCGCTGGAGTTTGCAATCAGCTCCCACACCCCAAAGGCTCGTGCGTGCGTTACGTGCGGCGGCCCGGTCAAGCAAGGCTCAACCTTCGTTGAGTGCTGGCGCTGCTACGTACAGCGAATGGTTGACGAGGCGCGCAAGGCAGGCTTCGCCGCCGGTCATGCTGCTGCTCGTCGTGAGCCCGCCGGCCCATCGTTGGACCGCACGATGCTGCGCCGCCTGTTGCAGCTGTGCCATCCCGACCGGCACGACAACAGCGCAGCTTCTCAGGAAGCCACGCGCTACCTGTTGGGCGAACTGAACAAGCACAAATAGGAGATCTTGCATGGACGACACTCCAGTTAAATTCCGCCTCGACACGTATCGGGGGGAGGTGGTGGTGTGGATCGATCGACCACTGTCGTGGCTCAGCCTGCCTCCTGCAACAGCCCGGGCCCTGGCTGTTGGGCTGACCACTTCGGCGGATCAAATAGACCCACCACCGCCTCCACCTGAGCGCACGTTGGAAGAGCAAGCCCACGAGAAGTACTACCAGCGCGCCGCCACGCCCGAGGTGCCGCACAACGATGCACTCACCGAAGCCCTTGACGAGTTGGCCCGTATCAGCCCTAAGGGCGGGAGGCTGCCTTGAATGAACCCTCCCTACTGCCTGGATTCAACATTCTGGTTGAAGGGCCTGCCGGCACCGGCAAGACCCATAGCATCGGCACGCTGGTCGATGCGGGAGTAGAAACCTATGTCCTATTCACAGAAAACGGCCTTGAGACACTGCTTGGATACTGGACGGATCGTCACTTGGCCGTGCCGGGAAACCTGCACTGGCATGTGCTGCCCCGTAGTGCCATCACATTCGACGTACTGGCCGCCGCTGCCACTAATGTCAACAGCCTCGCCCTCGACATGCTCGCCAAACAGCAAGACATCAACCGTGGAAAACACAACCAATTCGTCGACCTACTTAAAGCCCTCAATAACTTTCCAGACGATCGTAGCGGTACCTCTCATGGTCCTGTTACTGATTGGGGTCCTGATCGTGCTCTTGTCATTGATAGTCTGTCTGGCGTTAACCCGATTGCTCTCAGCCTTGTTGTCGGCGGTAAGCCTGTTAAGAGCCAAAGCGATTGGGGTATCGCAATGGATCAGATCGAAAAGCTGATCCGCATGCTCACCGACGGCTGCCGCTGCCACTTTATCCTCACCGCTCACATCGAGCGCGAGACCGATCAGGTGCTCGGCGGCAGCAAGATCACCGTCGCCACGCTCGGCAGCAAGCTCGCCCCGAAGCTTCCACCGATGTTCAGCGACGTGGTGCTGGCTGAGAAGAAAGGCCCCGGCCAGTACAACTGGTGCACAGCCCACGCCCAGGCGGACCTTAAGTGCCGCAACCTACCTGATAGCCCAACCATCAAGCCCGACTTCGCGCAGATCCTGACCAAATGGCAATCGCGCGGCGGTCGGCTAACACCCAACGTAGCCAAGTAAAAGGAGATCATTGTGAATACTGTGAGTTTTGATCCGCAGAACTTCCTGGACGCAATCACCACCGAGGCGCTAGAGCGCAGCCCGCCGATCCCAGCCGGCACTGAGCTGATCGCCACCATCACCGACCTGCAGCAGAACGACTGGCAGTCGCGCGATGGCACCAAGAGTGGCAAGAAGTTCGACGTGCAGCTGGAGGCGCAAACGACCCCGCAGCTGCAGCAGCAGGGCATCCCGCCGGTGGTGCGCATGAAGGACAGCATCATGCTGGACCTGACCGATGGCGGCTCGCTTGACCTGGGTCCTGGACGCAACTTCCGGCTGCGCATCTACCGGGAGGCCACCGGCCTGAACCAGAAAGGGCAGCCCTTCAGCGCTCGCATGCTGGTGGGCCGGCAGATCAAGATCGTGATCAAGCACCGCATCGGCAACGATCAGCAGATCTACTCAGAAGTGGGTGCTGTGACTGCGCCGTAACCCCCTTCGCAGCCACGCACACGGAGGGGCGCGCATTCCGCATACACGCGCATCGGAGTACACATGGCTGAGTTCACAATCAAAGGCCTCGATACCGCCAACCTGTGGGACGTCACCACCGTCACCGACCTACTGAACGGCGAGATCCTCTGCCACGCCCCCATCAATGCGGAGGGCGACTACGACATCGCCCGCGTGCCCTTCTTCAAGGGCCGCACCAACATTCAGCTGCAAGGCCCAGGCCGCACCATGCAGGTCCCGCTGGTGTTCGATCTGCCCGGCCCTGCACTACCGGATGCGATCGCAGGCTTCGTCGAAGCCCTCACCAAGGCGATCAACGAATTCGAGTCCAACATGCACCGCCAGCGCATCCTTGAGGGTGCGGGGATGCCGAGGAAGCAGTGATGAAACGGCAAAGCAGGTTTGCCTACCACAAATTTGTGCTGCGGCGAGGCATCAACGAGTGCTGGCCCTGGCAGGGCAGCAAGAGCCACGCTGGGCACGGCGTGTTCGGTGCTGAAGGCCGGCAGTGGTACGTGCATAGGATTGTTGCACAGGAGAAGTATAAGCGCCGGTTGCTGCCTTTCCCGCTTGAGGTAGCCATGCACCTCTGCAACAACGCTAGTTGCTGCAACCCCCGCCATATTTTGGTTGGTACGCCTGCTGACAATGTAGCCCACGCTGGTCGAAGCGGTGCACTTTCTCGCAGCGGTGCGCGTAACGGGCGGGCAAAGCTAACGACCGGGCAGGTGCGCAAAATTGCAGCGGACATCCGGCCATCGCGGCAGGTCGCCAAGGAGCACGGCATCGAAAAGACGCAGGTGCTGCGCATCCGCCGGGGGATACAGTGGCTGGTCAGGTAATGCTTATTGGCGAAGCCCCAGGCGCCGAAGAAGAGCGGCTCGGCAGGCCATTTGTCGGCGCCTCGGGCCAGGAACTCGATCGAATGTTGGGTGAAGCTGGGATTAGCCGCACTGAATGTGTCGTGACTAATGTCTGTAAAGTGAGACCGCCTAGAAACGACATCACCCAATTTTTCGCCCGCAGCAAGAAAGCGCTGACTAGCGAGCATGTGCTGCTGCGCGATCGCTGGGTGCTACCTTGCGTGCGCGAAGGATTTATTTTGCTGATCGCTGAGATAGAACAGGCTCAGCCTTCAATGATCATCCCACTAGGCAACGTCGCTATGTGGGCTTTAACCGGACAGTGGGGGATAGGCAAATGGAGAGGCTCGATGCTCGACGTCGATACCAACGAAATGCGAGCCGCGTTGAACGGCTAGCTGAGATCTATGCCAAATCAGTTCGTGCACCAGGAGACTGCTGGCTTTGGACCGGGCCGACCGACAAGGACGGTTATGGGCTGTACGGCCACCAGCAGCGCGTGCATCGTGTAGTGCAGGCACTCACTCGTGGAAAGTCCAAGGGCTGGGTGCTACATCGCTGCGGTACCAGAAACTGTGTTAACCCAGCGCACCTGTATGAAGGTACGCCGAAACAAAATTCGGCTGACATGATCAATCACGGGCGTTCACTACGCGGCAGCCGACATCCAAGAGCTAAACTGTCAGCCGCGCAGGTGCTGAAGATCCGCGATCGCATGAAGGCTGGTGAGCCAGCCCGCCGTCTAGCTGAGGAGTATGGTGTGGCGCGGGCTTATATCTATCAGCTGATTGCGGCTCGGCGCGCGTGGCCCTGGCTATGAAATTTCGTTGTATCCCCACCTACCATCCGGCCGCGGTGCTGCGTGATTGGTCGCTGCGCGCCATCACTGTGCATGACCTGAAGCGCGCCCGCAAGCACCGCGACCAACCCTACGCCATCCCCAACTACCAATTCATGGTGGCACCCAGCTATGAAGACACGATACGAGTTCTCTATCAACTATACGTTAGAAGTATGCACCGAGATCCCCTACGACTCGCCTTTGATCTCGAAACTAGAGCAGGACATATTGCTGTCGCAGGCCTCGCTTGGAGTCGAACTGACGCGATCTGCATTCCCTTCGTTAGCTGGACTGGGGGCCATTATTACAGTCACGCCGACGAAACCAATATTGTCTGGCATCTCTATCGACTGCTCACCAACCGCAACGTGCAGGTCGTCGGCCAAAACCTCCTCTACGACGCGCAGTACACGTACCGGGACTGGCACTTCACGCCGCACGTCACGCAAGACACGATGATCAGCCAGCACGCGGTGTTTGCTGATCAGCCGAAGTCGCTCGCTCACCTAGCTTCGATGTACTGCGACTACTATGTGTACTGGAAAGACGAAGGCAAAAACATCAACCCCCTGTCAGCAGACGATGCGCGCCAATGGTGGCGCTATAACTGCCTGGACTGCGTACACACCTATGAAGTGGCGAGCGCACTTGAGCAGGTGGTATCTCAACTACGGCTTACGGGGCCTCATGCAGCTCAGCAGGCGATGTTCTGGCCCGTGCTGCAGGCGATGCAAAGGGGGGTCGCTGTCGATCGTGAACGCCGACGGCAGCTTGTACAAGAGCTGACCGCAGCGATCAAAGAGCGCCAGCAATACATCGAGGCTGCGGTCGGCCACCCGCTCAACGTGCGCAGCACCCCGCAGATGAAGGCGCTGTTCTATCAGGATCTGCGCCAGCGTCCAGTGCTCAAGCGCGGCACCGGCAAGCTCACGCTCGATGATGAAGCGCTGCAGACGATCGGCCGCCGCGAGCCGCTGCTGCGCCCCCTGGTGAGCGCGATCGCCGACATCCGCACCTTCGCCCTGATCAAAACCAACTTCGTGATGGCCGAGCTGGATAGCGACGGCCGCATGCGCTGCTCATTCAACATTGGAGGATCTGCAAGTGGAACATCAGCACCAAAGACGTACCGCCTGTCATCGAGCACTAACGCCTTCGGGGGAGGGTGCAACCTGCAGACTATCCCTTCCGACAAAAGCAAGTCAGCGGGCAAGGCTCGAAGCCGTGTTGGAGTTGGTGGAATGGTTAACGCTTTTAACCTCCCCAACCTACGATCGATGTTTGTTCCAGATCCGGGTTATACCTGGATTGACGGTGACCTCGATCGAGCTGACCTGCAAGTAGTTGCCTGGGAGGCAGACGATGCAAGTCTCAAGAGCGCTCTTCGTATGGGCGCTGATATCCACCTGCTTAATGCTTTTGTGCTTGATAATCGTGAGCCGCCGCCACTAGAGGAGTTAGTTGATGGACACCCCAGATACCTCGACCACCGAGGACCCCTTAAGCACGCTCGCGAATTCGCTAAAACATTTTGTCACGCGACCAACTACGGGGCCGGAAGCCGAACTGTTGCTGCAAGCACTGGACGAACTGTGCATGAGATTGATCGAGCCCAAGCCCTTTGGCTCGGTGCGCATCCGGGCATTCACGAATGGCACACTCGAACTGAGCGTCAGATCCGAACCCATAAGTTCATTGAGAATCGCTTCGGATACCGTTGGTACATATTTGATCGCATCGATGGACTTCTTCCAGAGGCACTTGCTTGGGTGCCACAATCAACAGTCGCGCTCGTCATAAACCGCATCTGGGAGAAGCTCTACCTAATGGGCCTTGACGTTCTGCTGCAAGTCCATGATAGCCTCTGCCTGCAAGTACCCACACACAAACTACACGAACTGATACCTGCCATCACCGCCGCTGCCAACTCCGTCGTCGTCCCCTATCCCGATCCATTAACAATACCTTTTGGCTTGAAGGTCTCCAGTGTGAGCTGGGGCGACGTCCATCCCATCGGAGAGAGTGATGCCCAGGAACTTCAGCGACTGGCTGGCGGTGTATGAGGAGCACTGCCGGCCTACAGAGCCCCCGCCTCAGTACCACTTCTGGTCTGGTGTGGCGACGATTGCCGGCTGCCTGCGACGCCACGTCTGGCTCGATCAGCGTACATTTAAGTGGTACCCCAACCACTACGTCGTGCTGGTGGGGCCTGCCGGTATCAAGAAGACGACTGCTTGTGACCTTGGGATGGGTCTACTCAAGCAGGTCCCAGGCATACGCTTCGGTGCTAACGCGACCAGTTGGCAAAAGCTAACCAAAGCGATCGCCGAGGTGCGCGAGGAGTTCGAGTATCCGATCGGCAGCGGCGATCACATTATCCAGTCAGCCTTGATGCTATCGAGCGGCGAGCTGGGCAACCTGCTCGATCCCCAGGACAGCAAAGCGATCGATCTGTTCGTGCGCATGTGGGAGGCCAAGGACGATGTCTTCGTCAAGGAAACCAAGCACTGCGGGAACGACGAGATCGTCAACGAGTGCGTCAACCTGCTAGGCGCAACCACACCTGCGTGGATCGCCGGCAACATGCCCGAGTACGTGCTGGGCGGCGGCTTCATGTCGCGCTGTGTGTTCGTGTACGGCGATAAGCCAGCCAACGAAGTCGCCTATCCGGACGAGGCGGTGCATCCCGACTACGTGGAGATCCGCCGCCGGCTCGCCGAGGATCTAGTGCAGATCGCCCAGCTACGCGGTCCGTACCGTCTGACGCCCGAGGCTCGCGCCTTCGGCCGCGAGTGGTACTCGCTCTGGCACCAGGACCTGCGAGACAACCCACCGGACGATCGCGTGTCCAACTACAACGCCCGCAAGCAGACCCACCTGCACAAGCTCTCGATGGTCATCGCTGCCAGCCGCCGCGATGAGCTGGTGATCACCGTGGAGGACATCGCCTCGGCGGTGCTCAAGCTCAACGAGATCGAGCCCTACATGAAGGAAGTGGTCGCTGAGGTGGGGCGCACCGAGGAGAGCCGCTGGACCGAGCGTCTACTGCAGTACGTGCGCCGGCACGGTGTGGTGCCACAGCTCGAAGCCTATCAGCATGTGCATTCGTTCTTCACCAGCCGCCGCCGCTTCGATGACATCGTGCAGGGGCTGATTGAGTCGGGCTTGGTGGAGTTGCAGCTTATGCCGGGCGGGAAGCGCTACCTCGTGAACCCGCGGACTGCAGACGAGCGGCGATCTGCGGCCCCCAAGCAGGCAAGCAGCGGGAGCTAAAGATGTCGCTGTGTCCGCTGACCGCTGGTAGGCCCGCCGTAGCTCCACAGTTGATATTCGTCACCCTGGCATCCCTACCTGAGTAACCACTATGGCCCATCTCTCCCCACGTCGTGTCCACAAGCCCAAGCGCCGCCGCTACCTTTGCCGCTTCCGTGACGGTGTCACCCGCATTGAAGTAGATGTCACACCAAAGAATGCGGTCGGGCAGTTTTACCTGTGCATTGAGAGCCGCGTTGATGAACACAAGACCGTCTACTGGTGCGCCGCGCTCTACAAGCTCCAGCGCGATGGCACAACCATTGCTGTGTCCGATCAGAGTGTCCCCTGGGGCAACGTATGGCTCTATCGTCCCGACGATCATCGGATTGATAAGCCGCGTCGTAAGCGCTAGCTCGTAGCCGTAGTCGGGATAGTAGACGGTGCCCGGCAGGTACTGAATCAGGTACTCGGGTGCCTGATCGCTCCCTGCCGTGTGGATGCCGTGGATCAGATGGATGCTCAATTACTCTGAACCCCCATCGTCTTCAGATTCTCCATCGCCTCAGCATTGGAGAGCGGCATGTTGGGATAGTCGCGCTTTGCCTGGGCGACAAACTCAGCGACTTCGGCCTGATGATCCGCCTCGATCTTCTTGCCAAGCGGCGAGTTCTTCACGTACTCGACCACCTTGGCGAGGCTCTCGCCCCCGTCGATGAGGGAGTTGATGGTGCTGATCAGTGCGAGCACGCTCATTGGATCGCCTGCAGCATGGTGATCCAGCCGTTGACCTTGGTGTTGATGTCGGTCTGTAGCGCACCAACTTCGCTAGTTACCAGCTGGGGGAACTGTAACTCCACCGTTCCGAGAAACACCTGCAGGGCTCCCGGCAGCTTGGCCGGCACCTGCGCTGGGTCCGTCCCCAGGTTTGCCATGAAGGTTTGAAGGGCCTGGAGTGTCGCCACCAGGGCCGGGACTGCTGCTTTCACTACTGGATCCGCCATTGCTATCTCCATGTCGTGTGCGAAGGAAAAAGTATCCGATCGCCGTGCCAGACATCGTGATGGATGCGGTCACGGCGGTGTTGATCAGTGCACCGGTCGCCCCGTCCATCGTGATGTGGCCTCGCGCGATGGCTATCAGTATCAGAACCGTCAGCGAGAAAAAGACCATGACCAGAAAGAAGGCCAGGGCGATCTGCGCCCGTGCCAGAGTCATATCTACTGTGCGCTTTTCCATGTCGCCTCCGCCAGACTGATGCCGAGGTTGATCGTCTCAGCACCATAGGGCTGCACGCCGCACTCGTGCCGACAGATCGCCGTCAGCACCGCCGGTGTGACTAGCGTGAACATCAAAGTCTTGGGGCCAATCCCGCACTCATTGCAGACCGCCTCGATGTAGGCAGCGGTGTCGTTCTCGCTCGGCGGCGACCATTCGTTGATCGCAGCCTCGATGGTGTGGATGCCGCGCTGCTCGTAGGCATGCAGGATCAGCGCGATCGCTCGGAAGCCCCACTCCGGAGCATCGAAGCGCACAAAGCCGCTGGTGTCGGGCGAACCATGACGCCACTGCGTGCCGTTCCAGCGGATGCAGCCGGGGTTGTTCAGCCGCACGCCGAGCGGGATGTGAATGGGCGCTGGGGTGTTCATCTGTGCACGACGGTGTCGCTCGATAGCTTGTGCTGCATTAGCCAATCGACGCGCCGATCGGTGTACTCCAGGTGCTGGTTGATCTGATCCAGCTCGCGCTGTAGCGCGTTGTCTGAGGAGCCGTGCTGCCATACGGCGCTGCCTCCGCCCAGTCCGGCGGACAGCGCAATCAGCACCGCTCGTTCCAGCCAGCGCTTCAACTCATCATTGTTGGTGTTGGTGTTCATATTATTGCAATGGATAAGTGAGTGAGAACCCTGCTGCAATTCCCCGCGTCACGCCGCTGGCGAAGTAGCCCGAGCTGAGCGAGCCCTGGACAATGAAGGCGCTATTCCAAACAGCCGTCCACACGGTGATGGTATTCGCGGATACCTGACAATATCCGCTGATCCCCGTAGTCGCCGCCGCAAGAATCATCATGCACGGTACGATCTGCGAGTTGGTCGGATTGATCGCAGCGGGCACGCTGTTCATCGTGAAGTTCGCTGTGGTCGCCGAGCCGTTGCAGCTGATGGTGCCGTTGGAATAGATCGAAGCGATGTTGCCCGTCTTGTTGTAGTGGAGGGTTCCACTACCACCGCTTGAGCAGCCGCTGATCTGCGTAGCAAAGGTGCCGCTGGTCTGCGTGACCGTGGAGTTCTGCCAGCTGAGCGTGCCTGAGCCATTGGTAGTGAGCGCATAGCCGTTGAAGCCGGTCTGAGCGGGCAGCAACGCGGTGATGCAGGCGAGCAGCGTGCTGGTGCCGCAGCCACCATTGGAGGCTTGCAGGATGCCCGTCACCCCGCCGTTGGCGTTAGAGGCAAGGTTGGTTGCAGGGATGTCGGACCCGACGATCGTGCGCAGCCCGAGCGGCCCGCTGCCTCCGTTGGGCGTTGCGAGGAACTGGTTGGCTGACTGCCCAGCGGTGTAGCTGATGTTGGTGGTCCAGATGTTGCCGGCTTGGCTGACCGATGCGGTGAAGCCGGTCGGCATCGTGCCCACGGCGATCGACTGGACGACCTGCTGGCACACCCCGCCGTAGAACAGCGCAGTGAGCGTTGAGCAGCCGGACCACAGATTGCCGATTGTGGTGGCATTCAGGTTGGTGATCGTGAGGGCGACCACTTGGTTGAGCGTCAGGCTGACGGTGTTGCTGGACTGCACCGCGGGGAACAGCTCGACGCCTGTGGGCGTGGTGCCTGCGGGGAGCTGGCTGATCTTGATCTGACACCAGCTCACACCGGGGACCAGTAGAGCGAGCACCACCAGGAGTTTGCGTAGCTTCATAGGTCCATCGCCCATATGAGAAGGGGGTAGGTCACGTAGGTCTGGCCGACAGTCACGATCGATACGGTTACCAGGAGCGTCACGTTGGCCCCGTTGGGCAGTGTCACGACCACCTGGGCCTGTGTGGTAGGGGCGCTGGAGTTGACGGTCTGGAAGCTGGTCGATGAGCTGGTCGGATTGGTGATGGTGACCGTCGGATTGGGCGTCACCCAGCTCCACTGGTAGTTGATGGTCTCACTGGGCATCAGATCGGTGCCCTTGCCGAACCAGGGAGGAGCCTCAGGGACGCTCAGCCAATCGGGCAGTAGCACGCTCGCCGGCGGCGAGAGGTAGATCGTGTTCTCGACATCGATGATCTGGCCGCCCTCGGTCTCCAGCGCGATGCCGCTCTCGGTATCGAGATCCGCGCTGATGCCCACCATCTGCACAGCGCTCGGCACCACGCGGGCGCTGAAGCCCGGGGTGGTCGAGGTGAACGTCTGCTCCTCGAAGAGCGAATAGGGCACGCCCATCTTGTCGGGGATGCCGCGCACGAAGTCCTGCGGCTGGCGGGGCTCGTTGTGCTCCGGGCAGCGATACATGCCCTGCCAGTTGCGCTCCAGATAGGTGAACTTGCGCTTGCGGCCGCACAGCGAGCAGGCAGCGTTCCAGTCCCCTGGCGCCCAGTAATCGGCCATCCCGGGGCTGCCACCCTGCATGCCCATCAGTGCATCCCCAGCCCGAGCAGCGCGCCCATCGTCGGGGCGAGCCCGCCGTGACCTTGCATACCGCCGACCATGCCGCCCACGAGGGGAGAGCCCGTGCCACCGTGCTGTGTCAGACCGTTGTGGGGTGTCAGCGCGCCCATCAGCCCGCCTTGGCCCATGCCGCGCTGGATCAGGTGCTGCATCAGTTCGTTGAGGCCGCCCTTGTCCATGTTGAACATGCCGTGGCCCAGGCCGAAGAGGAGCGCTGTCATTGGGTCCATCAGTACTCCATCCCCTCAACGAAGCCGGCGGCCTGCAGGACAGGCAGGTCCTTCTCCAGGCGCTCGCCGATGTCGTCGCGCACGATAATGTCGCCCGGCCAGCTCACGCTGTCCACGACCGCGTAGGCTTTCTGCGCAGCGTTCGACACCGAAGATCCCTTGGCGGTGCAAACACATACGTAGTTGCCGGCGGTGACCAGCCCCCGCTTCATGCCCCCGTCGAGCTTGGGATGCTCGCCCCGCTTCACATGCTCCCAATAGACGTGCGCATCGCTCTCATAGGTGATTGGGAAATCCGCGTGCGTGCCGAGTGGATCGCCGCCCCGCGGAAAGTCACCATGCGCCATCACCACCCCGACCACCACGTCCGGTGAGACCACAAACCTGTCCTCGCCCGCCACCAGTGCGGCCATGAAGACGACCGGATCGACTGAGAGCGCCTCCAGGCGCAACGCGAAGTCGGGCCAGCCCCAGCGCATGGTGAACTCCAGCGGCAGGGGTGTGCCGTCCACCACGATGCAATTGACGTCGATATCGCCCACGTAGTTGATCTGGTGCAGGTAGCCGGTGAGCGGCTCCAGCAGCATGTCGAAGAGCTTGCTGGAGGTGGTGTGGCGAGCGACCGTGCCCATCTCGCCGGTGTTCGGTCCATAATTGCTGGGCATCAGCTTCTTGAACTCGAAGTTCTCTTCGATCGCCTCACACCAGCCATGCGGCCCAAACATTCCGCCGACGCCTACCTCCACGCCCTCGACCAGTTCCTGGAGCATCAGCTGGCCCTTAAACAGGCCCTGCTTCTCCCAGCGCTGCAGTGTGAAGATCGCCTCCTCTGGCGTGTGCGCCAGGAAGGTCATCGCGCTGTTGCTGTCACCGCCCCATGGCTTGGCGACTACGCCGGTCTTGCGCTTCTGTACGTGCGCTATCGCCTCGGCGACGCTGTCCACTGTTACATAGGGAATGGTCTCTATCCCGTGGTCTTCAAAGACCTGCTGGCCGACCGCCCGGTCCAGCTCCAGCTGCGCTCCCTTAGCGTTTGCGCCGAGTATTGGGTACCCCTTGCCGAAATATGGGGCGAACAGTTCGGTGTACCGGTTGTTGCCATTTATGACGATTAGCTCGGCCCAGTCCATGGACTCTTCCCACTCGGCGATGCGGGTGATCAGGCCCTCGCCGTAGGGCAGGGCGAGGCCGGTGCCCTTGTGCGGGGGCTGCCAGAAACGGACATCGTGTCCACGGGCCTTGGCGCGCATGCACAGGCCCACTCCCAGCCCTTCGCCCTCGATGTCAAGCCATAGGAGCTTCATGTATAATAGGCGCCTATGTCAGCCCTGGTGAGCCTTGGATTCGATCTGTTCGGCCTGTGGGCACTCGTGTTTGGCGGGTACATGCTGTTTGGCGTGATCGCCATGCTCTGGGCAGCCTGGACCGACAAGGACTAGTCCTCATCGTCGTCCCGAGTGGAGCGCACGCCCTCAGCGACCCCTCCAGCTGCACCCCCCGCAGCCCGCGCACTCGCGCCGCCCGCTTTCTTGGCAAGCTCACCAACCCCCTTCGTGTGGATCTCTTCCTGGGCAGCCTGGGCAGCTTTCTGACCTGCAGCGCGCCCGGCGCCGAACATGCGGCGGCTGGACTTGCGCTTGATCTCCTGCAGTAGCTGCTCGGGGGTGAAGCGCCCAAGGTTACGTACATCGCGGCCCGCAGCCCGCGAGGCGGCATCGAGCGCTGCGTAGGCTCGATCGACTTGTCGCAGCTGGGAGGCGAGTGGGCCGTTGACCGTCTTGATCATGGTGCGAAAGTCGCTCTGCACGAGCTTGAGGGCGTTGGCGTACTCACGCTCAGCTACGGTGGCCCCGTGCTTGGAGTAGTTCTCGATCTCCATGCGCAGGTCGCCCGCGATCTTCTGCAGCGAGGCGCCGCTGGTCAGGCCGCTCGCCCGGAAGCGATCCAGGATCTTGGTGTCGATGAAGTTGTTGAGCTTGCCTCGCAGCGCCATCTGCTCGTTGGCTGCGGTGGTCTTGAGGTAGTTGAGCTTGTCCTTGAAGGAGCCGGCGAACTGCTCGCCCCGCAGGACGACGGCGTTCTTGCCCTTGGCGCCAGCATTCAGATCCCCGACCAACTTGCCGTACAGCTGGTTGTAGCGCTCGCCGAGGGCATCCTGGGCGTGTGCGATCGCAGCCTGACCTTGGGTGCCGGGCTCCAAGGGCTTGGCACCGGCGGTCTTCAAGATGTCCTTGATGTGCTGCAGGTTCCACTTGTCGGTGGCCATCGCCTGCATCACGCGGGTGGGCAGGCCCGCCCAGCCCTTCTTGGCAACCTCAGCACCCACTTCGCGCCCAAGCTTGCCGATCGTGGGGACTGCACGGGCAGCGACGCCCGCGGCTTCCTCGCCGGTCACGAAGCCCGCACCAGCGCCGCTGGCGGTCTCGAAGACCTTGCCGGCTTGGCTGGTGGGTGGGGGCACCGCGCGATCGAGGGCTGCACGGCTCGCTTCAAGCGGAGTGGGACCTTGCGGTCCACCCAGGAGTCGATCGAGCCAGTAGGCAGGCTCAGCGGTCGCGCCTACGGCAACGTCCAGGCCGGTGCCAGCGACGCCACGAATGCCGGCACGGGCCAGCTCATCGAAGCCCTTGGCCGCCTCGCCCACGCGCTCACCGATGGTGGGGGACTTAGCGGGGCGCCCCCCACCACCGATTGCCTGCTTCTCTGCCTGCGCGCGCTGGAAATCGAGCCAAGGCCCTTGCGAGTTGGCTCGCTGAAAATCTGTCCAGGGGCCGTCATTTGACACTGACCTTCTCCCAACTGGTCTGGTCGGCCGGATCGCCGCCTGTGTAGCGATAGCCTCCGCGGACATCGCCTACCGAGAGGGGCTGGCTGGCCTGCTCGATCCCCTGGCGCTTGACGAACTCGCCGAGCGATTCGCCCTTCTTGCCTTTCAGGGTAAATTCGACGACATCGTTACGGCTGAAGGGGAGCGAAGTGCGCAGCCGCGTCTCGATCTCCGCCAGCTTGGCTTTGACGGTCGCCGGCACCTCGGGGTTGGTCTGCACCACATCAAGCGTGTTGAGGGTGTTGTCGCGGATGTCGGCGAGGGAGCCGAGCTTGGCGCTGACCGGCTGGCCGGGCTTGAAGGTCAGCTGCTCTTTGAGCGACTCGGCAAGGCCCGCCACGCCGTAGGCACTACCGAAGGCATCGACGATGGCGACGGAGCGGTTGAGGCCGGGCAGGAAGGAGGCATACAGGTTATCGACTTCGGGGGAGAACTTCTTACCCAGGTAGTTGTGAGCGACGCCGAGCCAAGTGTCGTTGCCGCCGACGCCGGTGACGCCCGCGCTGGTGGAGACCGGCATCTTCATGAAGGTGTCGAAGGCACCGGCGATCACGTTGGCGGCGCCCACGATGCGCATGTTCTGCTGCAGCTGCACGGCGCTGCCGCGCTGGATCGGGGAGTTGGCGCGCTCCTCGGCGACCTTCTTCATGATCTCATCAGCCGTCAGCGTCGGGTACTTGCGCTGCCACGCGCGCGCGGCGACCAGCTTGAGCTTGGCATCGCCCGGCATCTGCACACCGAGGGCATCGGCCTCAGAGAGAATCTCAGGGATGGATGCCTTGGGGGCATCGGGAGGCGGAGCGCCAGCCTTGCTGCCTGCGGCGCGCGAATCGGTATCGGCGCCCAGCAGCATGCGATCGACCTTTACATCCATCTCGGTCTTATCGGCATAAGCAGCGTCCGCGCCCGCGCGCGCACGCTTGGCCATATCGTCGAGCCGCTGCTGCTCGGTGGTGATGGCCTGATACACCTTGCGCTGGGTGTCCTGGTTCCAGGAGCCGGGGTTCTGCAGCAGCTGCTTGTAGGTGGCGGCGACGCGCGGGTCCTGGAGCAGCTCGGGGTGGTTCTGCAGCACGTATTGCTGTAGCTGCTGCGGGGTGACGTGGCCGTTAGCTGGGTTGACGAAGTCCCGGAAGTCCGACACTTGGCCCTGGAAGAGCGTGCGCTGCTTCTCGGCTAGCTCGGCCTGCTTGCCTGCAAGATCGGCTGCGGACTTCTGAGCTTCGACCGCTGGCTGCAGCAGCCCCTCCTTGAAGTACTCCTCGCTGGTCTTCTTGAGGATCTGATCCATCGTGAGGGGTTGAGCGCCGGGCTGCTGGCCCGCGCGGATGGCCTCAGCGATGTTGCGGCCAGCCTCGTCCTCGCGGCGCATGCGCTGCACCTGCAGCTTGGTGAGATCGGCGGTGCCCTGCATCTGCTGGATCTTGAAGGGCTCCTCGGCGAGCATCTCCTGCAGCTGCGCACGCTGGTATTGCATGTTGAGCTGGTTGGCCTGTACCTCTTGGCCTTGCAGGAGCGTGCCCATGAATTCGCCAGCGACGGTGTCAGCCATGTGCGCCTCAGCTGTTAAGGAAGTAGCCGCCGGTGGTCTGCATCAGGCTGCCGTCCGAGGTGCCGGTGTAGTTGGGCGAGCTGGAGGGCAGCAGCATCTGATCGTAGAGGCCAGCACCTGCGCCGCCGGCCGTCCCGGTGTTGAGCATGTTGTTCATGCCGCCGCCCTGCATGAAGGCGAACATGCCGGCAAGGCCGCCCAGCTGATTGAGCGAGCTGTTGAGCGATGCAGCCCCAGCGCTGGTTGCAGAGCTTGCAGCGCTGCCGCCAGCGACCGGGTTGAAGCCCACACCTGCACCGCCCATGAGTGTTTGTTCCTGCGCCAGTAGCTCGTTGAAGCCGAGCGATTGCAGGGCTCCAACTTCGTTGGTCGAGCCTCCGTAGCCGGCGGCTGCCTGCGCCCGCTGCGCTGCAGTGAGCGTCGAAGTGAAGGCAGGCGAGCTGGTGAAGCCCGAAGGATTAGAGATCAGCTGCTGCAGCTGTGCGTACAGCTGGTTCTGCTTCTGCTGCTGAGTGGCCGCCATGCCCAGCTCTTGGCCTGCGATGGCTTTCTGTGAGGATGCAGCCTTGGCCTGCACCACGGCATCGGCCACACCGGCGGCTGCAGTGACACCCAGGATTATTGGTATAGCAACCGGCATGACTGTCTCCGCAGCTCATAGAGCTTCAACTCAATACCCAGGATCATCTCGTTGCGCACGAAGCTGAAGCCGAGCCACTTGGCCATCAGCTCAGCTGGGCGATTATCGAGCGTGACGTGGGTGATCAATCGATCGCACGGTGTGAGAGTAAACATGTAGCGCACGGCTTCGTGCGCAGCTTCCTTTACTTCTTTGCCGCGGCCCTCGGGCAGGAACATGGTGTGCACCTCATAGGTGCCGTTGCCGCGATCGATGCCGAGGAAGCCGCCATGCTCGGTGGCGAGCAGGTAGTTGTTAGGGTCAAGCACCAGCTCAGTGACATCGAGGGGGCCGCTGATCAGCCCGAGCGAGGCGTAGCGATGAACCGCCGGGTCGTTGACCACGCGGTTGAAGAATTGGGCGTCGAAGGAGCGATGGATCATGTGGGCGCCGTGTACGAGGTAACTACCCCGTTGACCAAGGTCAGAGAACCATTCGCCCCGCCGCCGGTGATTTTAGCAAGGACCACCGTGCCGCTGAACACCCCAGCACCATTGCCGTTGAGCTGCTTCCAGACGCTGCGAAACCAGCCGCCCCAGGTGGTCTGCTCGAAGAAGCCTTTTGCGTCCAGCACTTTGGCTCCAGTAGAAGGCGGGGCTGGGATCTTGGCGATGCTCACTTGCTCCCCCACAGCAGCTGCATGTCGAGCGACTTGATGCGGAAGGTCGTTGGCTGCGCGTAGCGCAGGTGCAGGCCGCGGCGTCGGCGGAAGGTGCCCATGTCGCAGATGCGCGGCTTCTTCAGCGACAGATCGCAGGTGCGAAAGTTCGACCAGCTCTGAAAGTCATCGTCGCTGAAGCGCACCTGCAGCGGCCCGTTGACCGTATCGCCGTTGGGGAAGATCGCCTTGAGCACCTTGCGTCGATCGGTACCGCCATCGAAGTTGGGCGTGTAGATGTCCACCGGGAACACCGTGCCGTTGTCGGTGGGATACTCGTAGTCGCCGTCGATCGGCTGCACCGTCCCATTCTGCATCTGCACTAGGTGCGTGCCCGGCACGAGAGGATTCATCGGCGTCCAGGCAAAGCTGACTGGCGGCCAGAAGTTTCCATTCGCATCCGTCCACAGGTACCACAGCCCCTGGTCGATGTCGTAGACCAGGGTGATGTTCAGCTGAACGATGGTAAGGAAGTAGAACCTGTGTCCGCCGTGCTTCAGCGTGTTGCCTATGATCCCGCCGTCGGGATACAGGGTACTGATGAAAGCATTGTCGAGCAGCCGCTCGACTGCTGGCGAGCTGACTATCCGCGCCGACAGGTTGTCCATCTGAACAATCTGGGGGCTCACGGTTTGATTGCTCGTCATCCACAGAAGCGTGTCATCCACCTCTGCGACGCTTCCAGCTGCAAAGCAACCATACGGCAGCTGAGCATCGGGCACAGGCGCAAGCGGGGAGCCTACCGGGTTGCCCGCATCGTAGAAGATCTGCGTGGTCCACTGCTTGAATGCAATGACGTAGGAGAGCTGCTTGGCGAGTGCGACGCCGGCATCCGCGTTGCTGGATGCCAGGATGTACGACTGCGGTGTCCAGTTGGTCGCGTTGTTCAGCTGGCTGTTGTAGATCTTCCCGGTGTTGTCCATCACGTAGAGCGTGCCGTCGAGGTACGCCCAGCCCGGGACGGGGCTGGCGGGAAAGTTGACGTCCGTGATGTGCGTGATGGAGGGGACGGACGGCGTGTAGACGAAGCTCGATCCGAGCGTGCCAATCGCTACTGTCTGCGGGCTTGAGGCGATCGTCTCAAACCAAGCTCTTGTGTAGCCTGCGGGGATGGCCACACCGCTGGTCACGAGCGTGGATGTAGTGCCGTTGTAGCTCCAGATCGAGCCGTCTGAGAACACTCCGAGCACTTGATAGGCTGGCGAGCCCCAGTGAGGGATGGCCGGATAGAAGCTGTATAGTCCCATCCCCAGGCCGGTGCTGGCGAAGCCAGGGCCGAAGCTGCTGATCGGCGTGCCGGTCCCCAGCCGCTTGTAGAGCCAATACTCTTCATCCTCGCGGTCAGCTTCGGCGTAGCAGTTGATCAGCCGCGCATCTTGCGTGATAGGGACGTTGGGCGAGCGGGTCTGCAGGCGGTTGACCAGCGGCCAACGCTTCGGGATGGAGAGCGCATCCTGCGGGCGGCCGGACTTAGCCATTACGTGAACCTGTTGTTGACGTACTGGATGCGCGAGTCAGGCTGGAACACCGTCGATGCATCCTCGTAGTCGAAGTCCTCCAGCGCGGTGCGGTACATGGTCGTCATCTTGTCGATCTTCTCCAGGATCGGATCGGGCTGGCCGGTGCCGATCTCCTGGGCGAGCGACCACTGCAGGAACATGAACCACTCGACGGGGAAGTTCATCTGATCGGTCAGCGTGAAGAAGTTGTTGACCTGCACACGGAAGATGACGTGGACCTGGGAGAGCCCGGACTGGCTGCCCACGGTTGCCGTGTAGGCGTCTGGCGTGAGCCAGATCCACACGTTCATGAAGTTGTCCTGCTTGTCGGCGTAGTAGCTGTTGACCGCGCCCTGCTGGACGACGGTGCCGAGCGTGTCCCAGTCGTTGCGAGACATGGGGATCAGCGGGCGGCGGTTGCCGTTCGCGTCCTGCCAAAAGGCTTCCTTCACCGAGAGGGGCTTGGGCACGTTGAAGAAGGTGCCGGCGACGGTGTTGGTGGTGTTGTAGCCGAACTGATAGCAGTTCTGGCCGAGGATGGCGGTGAAGCTGACGTCCTGCTCCAGCCAGAGCTTCAGGCCCTGCGTCTGCTCGAAGTTGATCAGCGCGTTCAGGCGAGGCAGGTACTCGGCAAGGTCGTCGCTGGAGGGGTCCTGCAGCTTGTCCAGGTAGTCGGCGTTGCGCATCGCCAGCGTGATGATCTGGTAGGCGTTGTTGGTGTTGGGCGGCTGCACGCCCAGCGGCACCGCATTGGGCTGCATCACCAGCCCAGTGGTGGCTGGATTGCTTTCGTTCAGCGTGAGCACGTTAGCCATGGCGGTCGAAGTCCAGCACCAAGGTGAAGTGACAAGGGGGCTCGGGCACGCGCTCCAGGCCGAAGCTGCTGAGCCACAGCTGCTTGCCCCAAGCGGGGGGCGAGGGCCAGCCTGGGTCCATTCGAATGCCGTTGCGCGACTCGCACACCAGCAGGAGCGATTCGGGGTCGAAGGACGTAGGGGCGGCGGCTGCTTGCTCGCTCCACCACACGCGAATGCCGGCTTTCTCCTGGATCAGCCATGTAGCGCCGTCGAGGCGCAGGCCGCGCAGCGAGGAGTCGAAGGTCAGATCGTCGATGAGCGCGGGCAGCTGGTGCGCTGCGAAGTCGAGCGTGCCGGCCACGCGCAGGATGTAGTTCTTCCCCGAGGCGGCGAGCTTGGAGACTTGGAAGGGCACGGCGCTATCGCTAGCGCCTCGGCTAGCGCTCCTTCAGGCAGTAGTGGAAGTCCACCAAGCCGGTCAGGGCAGTAGCAGCGGTTGTCTTGATGCCCGCGGTCAGGTTCAGGTTGGCCGCGGAGACGGTCCAAGGGCCGGTCTGACCGGTGGCGCCGCTCATCGGGATGTAGTTCGGGCCGTTGATCTGCAGCACGGCGCCGACTTCGGGCAGCAGCGAGATGCCCGGAGGGTTGGTGCCGATGGTGCCTGAGCCGGACTGCGGGATGAAGCCGAAGAGCTGCGGGCCGAAGAACACATGGATGTTCTGGTACCAGTCGATGTAGTAGGCCATGTCGATCTGGGTGGCCGCGGCCATGAAGCTGGTGGCGGAGGTCGGCAGCGCCCAGGTGAGGGCGGTGGAGGCCGAGACCGTGATCAGGTTGACGCCTGCGGTGGCGAGCTGAAAGTAGACACCGTCGGTCACCGTGGTGAAGGCGGTGGCTGTGGTCTGGATCAGCCCGAAGATCGAGGTGTAGCTGGCCAGGGTGGACAGCGAGGTGAGGCGGCAGCCGTAAAAGAGCTTCTTGCCCAACGTGCCGGTAGGGAAGGTCGTGCCCTGCGGGAGCTGGAAGCCTGCAGCGGGCAGCTGGATGTAGGCAAGGTTGTTGTTCGCGGCGCCCAGCACCAGTGAGAGCAGACCACCGTCGCCCGCGGCGTGCGAGAAGGTGCCGCCAGTCTGGGTCTGGGTGTAGAGCCCGGTCGCGCCGATCGAATTGTCGAAGTCGTCGAAGAACTGGTGATAGAAGGCCGGATTGCCGTACCCGCAATCAGCCATCGGACCGTATGGGCTATCGGTGGTAGCACCAGCCGAGAGCCGAGTCGGAGTTTGCGATCGGACGCTAGCAACCATCAGAGGCTCCTGTCAGGGACCGTTCGATCCGAGGATGCCGCGCGGGTCAGTGTTACCGAAGCTGCAACGGAAGTACGTGCTGGCAAGCGCGTTCTTGGTGCTGAACTCGTTGTCCTGGTCGAACATCGGCCGATTGCGCCAGAACATCATCATGCCGTGCGGGCAGTTCGTGCGGACGAACCACGCATGGGGCAGGGTGAAGTAGTGGTTGAGCTTGATGCCCTTAGGGAAGGCGTTGGTCGCATTCAGGACGTTGATGTCGTTGTTGGCGGTGCCCGGTTGCAGCACCGACTTCAGGATGCGGTTCGCGTTGAACCACTCCTGGCGGGCGACGTGCAGGGACTGAGGCATCACACTGATGTAGAGGTTGCGGTCGTTCTGCAGCCCCATCGCCAGGATACACATGTCCTCCAGCGAGGTCTCCATCAGGTCGGCGGCTGGTGAGAGCGCGTTGCTGAAGGTGCCGCCCGTGGTGTTCGGGTTGCTGGTGGAGCAGAGGGTCTGGCCGTTGGCGTTCAGGTAGATCGCACCGGCGAAGGCATCGTTGTAGATCGCAGCGGCAACGGTGTCGATCGTCTGGCGGATCGAGAAGGCATTGGCCTCAGCGCGGTTGCGGCTGACCTTCTCGTACAGGTTGTCCTGCAGCTCCTCGAACGTGACGATGTAGCCCAGCATGTACGCAAGGTGCGCGTAAGTGCTGACTGGGCCCTGAGTCTCGTAGTCGTAGGTGCCAGCAGAGCCCTCGGGCTTGACCGGTGCCAAGCCGAAGGGGGTGACCTGCACGTCCTGCTCGTAGGCCATCTCGCTGTCCGCCTCTTCGTAGAGGTCTGGATATTCGGCAGGATGCTCGTTGTAGATCTGGCCCCAGAAGGCGTGCACTCCGGGCCAGAGGGCCTTCGGGTGTGCACCAGTGGTGATTGGACCGCCAATTGCCATTGCAATATCTCCTGGGTGAGATCAGATGCCCGTGGGGGCGAGATCCGCGTAGCTGTGCGCCACGATGCGGACCCACCACTTCTGGCCGCCGCCGCCCGTTGCGGGGCTCGTGACCAGATGGTTGTCGATGCGAGGAGCAAGCCGAATCAGCTTGAGCTGCTTGCCGGTCGGGGAAGCGTTGCCAGAGCCGTTGTCGAGCTGCGAGCCTGACACGTACACGCCGGTCGCCGGGGCTGCGTAGATGATGTTGAAGTACTGGCCAGTGTTGGTTGTGGTCAGGTTGGTACCTGTACCACCTTCCTGGATTTCAAACAGCATCGAAGGATCGTCGGCCACTAGGGCGTAGTAGATGGAAGTCTGCGCGCCCGAGGGACGAGAGATCTGCGTGAGGTTGTTGTAATTGATGATCGGGCCGCCAGGGCCTCCACCCACGTTCTGCTGCAAGCCGATCGCAACAACCACGCCAACCACTTGGTTGCCCGCAGCTGCCAGCGTGATGCCTGGAGTGCCAGCGCCGTCACCACCCGAGTTGCTCAGCTTCACCAGATCGCCCACATAGTAGGCATTGGTGTCTGCAGCCGCGATGGCGTAGATGTTGACCTGCCCATTGAAAGCGCCCGAAGTCAGGTTCTGGACTGGGGCAAGGCCAAAGGGCTTGCTGATATTGGTGAAGGCCACAGAGGTCTCCTACAGCTATACCTGCCGGACGTTCAGGCCGGCGGGGTTGGGGGCTTGGCCGCCCATCAGGCGGATCTTGCGCGGGGCGCGATTGAGCAAGGGCTTGGTGTAGGCAGTGCCGTCACTGTTACCGATCTGCCCGCTGGGGCCGACCATTACTTCGCCCTGGAAGATCTGGGACATGATCCGCGTGTTGCGGTTGATCAGGCGCTGCTGGTCTTCTTGCCAGTCCTCTTCGCGAAGCTTCATCAGAATCAACCGCTCACCGGTCGTGCCATCGGCCACGACGCTGACGTTGGCGCCCAGGTCGGTGTTGCCACCGATGGATTTCAAGGTGCCAACGCTGTGACGGTTGCTGACGTGAACTTCGTGAGCTTGAACTAGCTCGTAGCCTGCATCGATGGCCTTGTCCACGCGGGACTGGCGTATCCAATGCAGGTGGTAACCAGCCAGCGGCTCGACTTCGAGCTGCCGGTCGATGTTGGACATCGAAATGCGCCGGCGACGCCGCTCAGCCTGCGGGCTAGCGGCACCCTGCGCATTCGACGGGTTGTTGTCCTTGGTAGCTTTCCCTTCACGGGCGTCTGAGGTGCTCATTGGCTAGATCCTGTCCGCCCCCAGTCTTTGAAATACGACGCGATGAAGTGCTTTTGCCATTCGGCTTCGGTCTTGAAGCTTTTACCAGGACCTACGAGCCATTTTGCTTGCCTCTTCATCGCACTGCGAGCATCAGGTGGCAAATCTGTGAAGCTGTGCTCACCAGCGGGTGCATCTGCATCTTGACTGGGACGTCCACCTTCAACCTTTGAGGGCGCAGGTTGAGCTGAGCGGCCCAGGTACTTGAGCGTCTCGTTGGCGATCAACTGCGCGCGCTGAGCGGGAGTCATGTTGGCGAGCCGGCCCTCTTGGGCAAGTTGCTGACCGACGCCGAGGGCGGTGGCGCGCATGACTGGATCGTTCTCCCACCACGGGTTGGCCTGCACGAACGCTCGACCTTCGACGGTGTCCTCGAAGCGAGGCTGCGGAGGTGGAGCTGCCGGCGGTGGCGGAGCTGCAGGCGGCTCTTTGGTCGCAGGAACTTTGTTCAGCTCCCGCATGATGCGCACCTCGGCTGCCGTGTCACCGGTAGCGCGGGCGGCCATGAGCTGCTCTGCAAGCTCGACATCGGTGGCGGACTGCAGGCGATCCTCGACTTCGCCGCGGAAGCTCTGCAAGGTCTCGATGGCCTCGCGGGCTCCACGCAGATCATTCTCCAGGTTGGTGCGGGCGAGGGCCTCTTGCTCCAAGCGGCTCTCCAACGTGCGCGTCTGGGAGCGCAGGAAAGGCAGCAGCTCATCGGAGTGCTTCACATAGGCGTCGGCGTCCTTCCAGTTGGAGGGGTTGCCGCGCCACTGATCACGAGGCACCCAGCCACGAGCACGGGCGGTGGCTTCGACCTGGGGATCGGCTTGTGGGGCATCGCCGCTTGGGGCGACATCCCCTTCATTCACGACTGCGTTCATGGTTTCTCCTTAGGCTGCGTCTACGACTGCAGCTCCACTGTTGAGTTCATCGGCTGCTTCGGTGCGGATGCGCTCGACGTTGCGCACCACGCTGCTTTCACTTTCGATCACACAAAAGATGTCTTCGTCGTTGACCATGCGATATTGCTTGCCGTCGGCCGTGCCCTGCACGATCGCCCCGCAGTAGGCAGTGATGATCACTTTGTCGCCTACCTTGGCGCGCGGGATGCCTTCCTGCTTCCAGGCCATCGGTCCTACGGCAATCACCTTGGCGCGCATCTCGGCCATCGCGGTGCGACGGCGCACCGTGTCCGGGATCACCAAGGTCGATGATTTGAGTTCAGGTTCATAGGGTTCAAGCAGCACGGCATGGCCGCACGGCATGAGCCCAGAGGTGTTATTCGGCGTCTGGTGTGATTTGGATTGGTTCATCGGTCTCTATCCCCATCGTGATTTGGTACTGTCTGTGATCCATCGACATCAGGTCTTCAAGCAGCCGAACCTGCGCCAGCCCCTGCGCTGACGCTACCGGCTCCAGCATCGCCCCCTGGGCCCACTGCTCCTTGAGACTCTCCCTCCACACTGCCAGCATCATTCGGTGAGCCTGCGTCACCGGATGGGCTAGCCACCCCTCCCATGCCTCCTTTGTCACTTCCGTCGTCGTCATGTGTTAGTGCTCCTAAGGCTGAAATGCGCCCGTTAAGCATGACGTTGTGATCGTTCAATGCTTTCAGGGCGAGTTCAATGGCCGCCAAAGCACGGGCACCTTGGGCACCCTTGGCTTCTTCGGCCAGCTGCGCTGCCTGAGCGGTCAGCTGCAGAATCTTGGCGTTGTTGAGACGCCGCTGTTCCATCAACTTGATCGATTCCATCTGCCCCTGATGCTGGAACTGCATCTGCTTGCCCTTGAGCTTCACCTCTTCGACCTGCATCTTGGGGTTGGGCAGCGGGGGCACCTTGTCGGGTCCGGGGTAGATGCGCTCGGGCTCGGGGTGGCGCATCGCCTTCACCCAGTCGCGAGCGGCCTCTTTGATGTCGAAGCCCGGCACTTTGACTGCGGCCTCCAGGATCGAGGTGGCCTGTTGCAGGCGCAGCGAGGTGGAGGTGACATTGGGATCAGCCACCGGGGCCAGCAGATCCGAGGGCGCAATGTAGTCTTCGCGTTTGATCAGCTCCTTGCCGCCATCGCCGAAGGTTTGGACCACGTCCAGGTGCACGCGGTTCAGCTCGTAGCGCTGCTGGAACTCTTCCTTCATCGAGCGCCACACGCGCTTGAAGATCATCGAGTAGATCTGTAGGCCCTGCTCCTGCATGCCTTGGAAGGTGGATGCAGGGGTGTTTTGGCCAGGGTTCTCGCCGACCAGAGGATCGACCGTGCCAGCGACGCGGTTGGCGTAGTCGATCAGCAGCTCAAGCAGCGGGAACATGACCTGCGAGGGCTTGCGCTCGGGGAAGAGCACGAGGTTCTTCTGGATGTCATCCCCGTAGCTATCTACTCGCTTGAACTCCCACGGAGCCATCTGATAAACGCCGCCACGGATCTTGAAGCCGCGGCCCAGAAAGCCGCCAATCGAGTTCTGCAGCGTGCCGTGATCGACCATCTGGTTGATGATGGAGTTGACGGACTCGTTGATGGGGCCGAGGAAGGTGCCGAAGCCGAGATCGTAGAAGCCGCCGTCGGGGGAGGGGATGAATCCGTACTTGGTGTAGTACTTGGTGGGGCAGATGTGGCTGATCTTTCCGCCTCGACGATCGACCTGCTCTTCGCGATCAATTCGTGATACGAGGCGGCAGACATTGTGGGAGGCGGCTTCGATGGTGGCGATGTAGGGCTCAGCGTAGCCGTCCTGGTCAAGGTCGAGCCAGAGGTGCTGTTCGAGGAACAGGAATGGGGCGTCGGGGTCTTCGTTCGGCGGCGTCGAGCCTTGCCGCTGGTCCTTCTTGATTTGCTGGACATCGTAGACCTGCGTGTGTTGAGGAGGACTGTTGTACCACTCGCTCTCCAGAACGTGCTTGTCGAACAGGTCGCGCGTGGCCCGAGTGTAGATCTCGTTCTGTGACAAGGGCAGGATCTGGGTGACACGCGGGGCTTCATCGACCGAACGAGCCCAGTAGTTGACGACTAGGTCGCGGGCGCTGACCAGCTGGCCAGTCACGCAGGCCTTGTCGGGGCTGTAATAGGTCTTGATGAAGTTAGTGCCGACGATGCCGAGATTGATGAGCATGCGATCGTGCTGCTCTTCCCAGCATTCGTCCTGTTCGAGCACCTGCCAGGACATGTGGCGCCCCAGGCGCTCGGCGCGCTGCTTGAGGGCTCCGGTAGGATCAGCGCCGGCGACTCGGTATCGCACGATGTCAGTACCGTTGATGATGTTTGCATACGAGCGGGCGCTGAATTGAAGGGCAGCAATGGTCACCAGCGGGAACACCACGTTGCTGGAGCCGGGCCAGGGGAAGGTCTTGGCCTTCTGGACCTGCATGGCAAGGTCCATGGCGGCTTCGTTGCGGCGCTCCCAGGTCATGCGGGAGCCTTTGTCGCGCATGAAGCCTTCCCAGATGCGATGGCCCAGAGCGGCCATGTCATCGCGGTTGAAGCGATCGGTCAGGTTGGAGGACTGGATCAGATCGGTGTTGATCGAGAGCTTCTTGCTGAACCGTAGCCGCTCAAAGGTGTCCATGGTTAGTATCCTGTGATGGAGCTACGGCCGCCGAAGCCGCCGGCGCGGGCAAGATTGCTCTCGCGCTCGAAGGCAATTTCTTCGTCGGTCTGCATGTCTTCTGAGTCCACGTTCCAGCCCTCGAAGCCGCGCGACAGGATGGCCGAGGAGTCGAACTGGTCATCGAGCGTCGCCTCTGAGGTGCCCGTGAAGCGTAGCAGCTCGTCCTCCATCTCGGCATACCAGCTGGCCGAAGTGTCGAATCGTACCGAACCGGAGCGCATGCGGCGCTGAAGGGAGCGGCCGCGGGCGGCTTTGTCCTTGACGGGCCAGATTGCCACGATGTTGATGAATGCGTTGCGGGTGCGCATCTGTTCATCGAGCACGGGCTTGATGGCCTTCCAGATCACCCCGTCTTCGACAAAGAAGACCTCAGGTTGATGGAACTGCTGGATGTCGAAGAAAGCGTCGATGATTTCGGTGGAGTCCCAGCGGCCACAGCGTTGATCCAGCACATGAAGGACATTGTCGAGATCCTTTCCGCCAACAGTGAAGCTAGTTCTGTTCGCGCGATCAGCTTTTGATATTGCGAGGTCAACGCCAACGGCTCGGATCTTCGTCGAGGAGTAGTCTTCCTCTTGCATAGGGACGAACCACTCTTTTCGTAGGTAGGCGTCGCTACGGTCGCGGGGATCATTGAGGTACTCCTGGGCATAGCCTTCAGCATCGACGGCATCGAGGAACTCCTGGCGTTTGGCTCGGAGCCACGCTTCGTCGAACATGTCAGGCCAGAGGGGGTGGCTGAAATCATCAAAGGCTGCATGGGCTTTGTAGAGGCGACCGGCCCAGGACCTGTTGCGGATCAGACCCGCGAGCAAGGAGTCATCATGGAGGATGGTTCCATGCACGCGGATCTTGCCGCGACCGCGCAGGGCTTGCCGAGCCGCTCGCAGAAACCAGCGCTTGAATTCTTCACGGCGCTCGCGGGAGCGCACCATCTCATCATCTTCAATGTCATCGCCAACCATCAGGCCCGGGCGTTGCCCGTGCCACTTGATGCCGCGTATCTTTTGGCCAGCGCCGCGGGCGAGCACACGAAACTGATAGCCGTCAATGCACTCGACGATGACATCGCCATCCTGATCGACAACGAGACGCTTGAGGCCGAAGTCGCTGCGCAGCTCTGTGTTGTCGCGGAATTCGTCGGCAATGTCGCTGAGGGCTTCTTTGGCGAGATCTTCGGTGCTGCCGAGCAGCAGGATGAATTTGTCGAAGCGGAAGACGGCGGCGGCGATGATGAAGACGTGCGTGAGCGCAGTTGACTTAGCGTGGCCGCGAGGCGCTGCAACAGCCGCTGCCAGGACCATCGGGTCGCTGTAGATCGTCCAGCACTCGCGGTGGAATTCGGGGACGGGCCGGGGGTTGTCATAGCGGTGTGACAGGTAGAGCGCAGCAAAGGACTCGATGAGGTCGGCGGTCAGCGTCGGCGGTGTTGTCAGGGCGTTCACGGTGCACGAGTGTCATCGAACCAAGAGGTCTTCAAGAAGAAGAGGCCGAATCCAAGAGAAGAGAAGACCAAGAGAAGAGAAATCTCACGGTGCATTTGGGACCACCGCAAGATAGCCGAAGAGCTGATAGGTGTTGGTGTCGCTGCCCACCACGGTGAAGTTGACGAGGTAGATCACGCCCGTCACCCCCGAGCTGAACGGACAGGTCACCTGTGTGCCGTTCACGGTGGGCGTGCCCGGCGAGAGGATCGGCGTCGGATCGTTGCCGCTCCACACGCTGATCGTCACCGAGGGAGTGCCCGTGATTGTTACGCCGGTGGGCAGCTTGCTGATGAAGTCCACGGTGCGCGGCACCGTCTCAGCCGGGAGCTTCGGGGCCAGCTCGACGCGATTGTTGACTGGCATGCTAGCGGCGGCCCTTGCGCTTCTTGGCCTCGCCCGCGTGGCTCTTGCCGCCCTTGAAGCACAGCTTGATGTAGCGGCCGCCCGGCAGACGTTTGGTGCGCACGCGGCCGCCCGAGCGCGCACACCGGAGGAAGGCTTTAGGCATTAGGCTGCTCCTACCGTGGTGATGAAGTTGGTTTGGTTGACGCCGCTGCCGCCGCCCGAGGCGCTATAGAAGCCCGGCAGCCACAACACCCACTGCTCGCTGACACCGATCGTGCCGGCGTAGCTCACAGCGCTGGGGCTGGCGACTGACTGCCACACGATCTGGAAGATTGCCCCGCCGCCGCCATTGAAGGGATTGTTCCACGGGGCGCCGGGGAGGGTGTATGAGTTACCACCGAAGGCCACACCGAGGACCAGCTCGGTGGATTGGCCGGTGGTGCCCGAGCCGCTGACGGCAGTCCCAACGCCTGAGTTGAAGGGCGTGTTCCAGGAGCCAGTCGTATCGACCGCTACGGTGTTGGTGAAGCCCGTCCAGTGAGTGATGCACCAGTGGCCGTTGCTGAAGGGCGAGGTGAGCGAGAGCACATAGGTGCCGGCGCTGTAGGTGGCCGGCGAGCCGAGCCAGCTCATGCCCCAGGTCTGATTGGGCGTGCTGAAGTACTGGGGCGTGCCGAGCACCGCGTAGTTGTTGCTCGCTTGGTCGGTGATCGTGGGAGCAGTGCTGTTGCTGGCGTTCGACTCGGCCCACTGCACGAAGATCAGATCGTTCGTCGATACGCCCTCGGCGAGCGTGTAGTTGGCGCTCGTCCCGGTGTACGAGTTGTTCTTGATGGATGCGTTAGCGTAGGCCATTAGAGGTACACCGCCGCGGGGCTCGCGAGCGCGCGCAGGCCGAAGCGAGGATTGAAGGTCACTTCCATGCCCATCGCGGTCAGGTCGCTGGGCACCGCAAAGACTGTGTTGAGGTTGGCCATGCCGAACCAGCCCATCCACGAGCATCCTTGACTGGGGCCGAGGTTGTGATCATCGAAAGCCCAATAGCACCAGGGCAGACCATAGGCTTCTGCGGCCCAGATCAGCTGCGCGGTCGAGGTGTTGGTGGGCGAGGGGCCGGTGGCAGGGCCAATTGCACCGGTCGCTGCATCGAAGGCGTACATCAGGGTTGAACTGCCCACTGTCTGACTGACGCTGATGCTGTAGGTGCCGGTGCCGCCCGGCGTGCCGCTGAGCTGGCTCAGGATCTGGAAGGACGTAACGCCCGCCGAGGCAGTGAACTGAATGTTGGCGAGGCCCTCGGTGCCCCACGCCTGAGTGGGAATGATGCCCCAGTCAACGCTGGTCACCGTGAGGGTGGTGCCGCTGATCGTGCCGTGGAAGGCGATCGCGGTCGAGCCGAACTGGTTGCCCATGCCGAACTCGAAGAAGCCGATGCACACGTTGTTCGCGCGCAGCAGGGCGAAGTTCTGGGCCAGGGTGCGGTAGTCGTTGGGCGAGGCGACCATCACACCGCCCGAGGTGTAGTTGCTGTAGGCGGTCGAGTTCACCTGGGAGAGCGTGACGGTCCAGGCACCGCTGGTGCCGCCCACGTTATTGTTGTTGGTCAGCCCGATGCCGTTGATCTGCGTCATGCCCTGCACGCCGCTGATCAGGTAGGCATTGGTGCCTGTGAAGTTGTTGCCGTTGATCAGGTTGTACTGCCCGTCAAACGGATGGATCGGGGCCGTGCTGTTGAGCGTCACCACCGCCGGGTTGGCCTTGGTGATCGCGGTGATGTTGGCCTGCGAGTTGCTAGCGCTGCCGTAGGGGTGATGCGCGAAGACGCAGTTCTGCAGCGGATCGCTCTGCTGCACGGTGAGCGCGTAGTTGAGCAGATCGTTGATGTCCTGGCCGGAGCCGCCGGTGTCGATCAGCAGCGGGCAGGTGTAGCCGGTGCCGCGCATCACACCGGCCAGTCCCAGATAGGCGGTGCCGCCCCCGCTGTAGCCGCCCAGCGAGACGTTCATCGTGGCTGTCCAGGCACCACTGGAGCCGCCGATGCCCGCGATGGTCACCACTTGGTTGGTGATGCCGCCGGCGCCCTGGATCAGCAGGAAGGTGCTGAACTGGAAGGGGTTGGTGCTGGCGACCGATGAACTGGTGAGCGTGGTGCCGCTGATGCCGCTGATCGGCACCGCTGCGTACTGGTAGGTGCGCTGCCAAACAAGGTTGTTCGAGGGTCCCCACTCATTCAGCGGATTCATCATGCAGTAGCGCTGCACAGTGGAGAGGTTGCCCGCGTAGTAGCTCTGCCAGAGCACAGCGGCCTGGGCGGGGCTTGTCTGCTGATTGAGTAGCACGTAGCCCGAGCCAGTGGGGGCCTGGCTTACCGTCACGGTCCAGGCGCCGCTCGACCCGCCGGTGCCCGTGATGATCACCGGACAGCCGCTGGTTGCGGGCGAGGTGGTCAGCAGGGCATTGGTCTCGCTGGCGAAGGGGTTGGTGGAGCCCCCGGTCGATAGCGTGATGGTGGTGCCTATGACGCTCGTGACGTTGGAGGGGGAGCGGCCCGCGCCCGAGGTGCCACCAAAGGAGGTGCCCGCCATGCACAGGATCGGAAGGATGTAGTTGCCCGAGCTGCCGCCCACCAGGGCGGGCAGGTACTGTGTTTTGACGTCGTTGACCGCAGTAGCGGCGCTTCGTCCATTGAACTCGAAGACACGCACCGCGTTCGACTGAGTGAGTGCGCCGTTGGCGTTGTTAGCGTAGCTGGAGCCATCGTAATGAGCGCGGTCGGTGCCGCGGATGCGGAATTCCTTGCCGTTCTCGTCATAGAGCTTGCCGTTGGCGACGAAGAAGCCATTGCTGATGGTAGAGTTGTAGGCCGGGCGACTGACGTTGGTCGCCGAGCGCACGTTCATCTGAATGGGCGCGGTGGCCGTGAAGCCGGCGCATTGGACCTTGACTGTGCAGGTCGGGTTGCCGCTGTAGGTGGGCGTGCCGCTGATTATCCCTGTGCTCGTATCCAGCGAGAGGCCCGCGGGAAGCGCGCCGCTCTGGATGCTGTAGGTGTAGGGGCCGGGCTCCCCGTAGGGATAGAGCGGGACCTGATAGAGCTGGCCGGCGATCGCAGGGGGCAGGTTGAGTGTGCCCAGCACCGGATCGATAGCGCCGAGCTGCAGGCCCGCGTTGACCGACACGGTGAAGTTGCGGCTGATCTGCGTGCCGGCCGAATCGGTGCACACCACCGTGAAGGTGAAGGGGCTGCCCGCAGCGCTGGTCGGGGCGCCGTACAGCCAGCCATTCCAGCTCACAGCCCAGGGCTGAGCCTGATTGCCGCAGCTGAAGGTGTAGGGGGGTGCGCCGCCCTGGGCCAGAAGCTGCACAGCATAGATGCCGCCGACGTTGGCGAACGTCAGGCTGGCAGGAGTCACCCAGGCGAGCGAGCCGCTCACCGTCACGGGCAGCGAGTAGGCTTGCTGGACCACGTTGCCGTTGGACAGGTCGGTCAGCTCGATGATGATCGACTCGGTCTCGACGTCCTGCGGGATGCCCTGCAGCTGGTTGCCGATCATCTGCACCCACAGCTGCGACCAGGGCGCGCACGAGATGATGTCCCAACCGTAGTTGCCGCTGCCGCCCGAGCCCGCCATGGTCTGGGTGTAGCTGGTCCCGACGACCGCCCCGGCGAGCGGGCCGGTGGTGATCGCAAGGTTGCCGCTCGGCTGCTGAGTCGGCGCGGTCAGGACAAGAAAGTTACTCATGGATCAGACGTAGACGACCCACACGAGGACCGTGCTGGCGGTGATGGCTGTGGTGTCGTTGGCCCCGATTGCTCCTGAGACGTAGTACTTGATGGCGTTGGCGAAGGCGATGCCGGTGGGGAAGACAAAGCCGCTGAACCCGACCGCCGGCGAAGTGGCGCCGGGGACGGGGAACTGGTAGTTGCAGGCGGTGGTACCGAGCGTGGGGGCGGCGGCATCGAAGAGCTTGAGCCATGTGATGCCGGAGGCGATCGACCACGCAAAGATACCGTAGACCGTGCCCGCCGAGCCCTTGGGGGTCTGGAAGGCCACCGTGGCCGGCTGCACGGCATAGCTGGTGCTGTTGCCGCCGCTGGCTTGGCCCACGAGCTGCGAGATCACTGGGGTGGCGCTGGCCACACCTTGGACACTGACCACCTGGGTGCTGGGCACGCCCGCGGTGCCCGAGGTGATGCCGTTGGTAATGTGGGACCACACACCGTTATCGACGGTGTCGATCGCGATGACCGAGGCATGGCCTGAGGTGAGCGCGACGGGGGAGCCGGAGACCTGGGCGACGCCGCCCACCGGAGTCTCGACCGTGGAGCTGCGAGTGAAGACTGCCGCATCGACGATCGAGGTGCCGCCTGCAGCAGCGCCCGCCTTGATGTTCACGCACACGTTGCCCGCGCTGTCG
>Ga0335078_10000741_pt1 | contig 49850 bp, 37 predicted proteins | sample Lox_Sample_32_FD_206711 | JGI IMG/M metagenome (GOLD analysis project Ga0335078, IMG submission 206711) | Soil microbial communities from Loxahatchee National Wildlife Refuge, Florida, United States - Lox_Sample_3.2 | ecosystem: Environmental > Terrestrial > Soil > Wetlands | place: USA... | reverse complement strand
TGTTAGCGGGCACGAATAGTGCACAGAGTTGAGCACGAAAAGTGCACAGCTCGGGGTCACGCGACCATAGCACGCCCTCCCTTGGCCTGTTGGGCAGCGTCGTAGCGACGCATCCGGTAGCTGTGACCTTTGATGTTGATCACGGTGGCGTTGTGGAGCAGCCGATCAACGATGGCTGATGCCACCACAGGATCGGCGAAGACCTGGTTCCAGTCGCCGAAACCGCGGTTGGATGTCAACACGATCGAGGCCTTCTCGTAGCGCCGACTCACCATCTGGAAGATCCAGTTGGCAGAGGCTTGATCGAGCGGCAGGTAGCCGAGTTCGTCGACCACCAGCACCGACGGCCCGGTGTAGGTGCGCATCTTGTACGTCGCGGTGCCCTCGAGATGCGCCGACTGGAGGTTGGCCACCAGGTCGGCGGCAGAAGTGAAGTAGGTGCGGTAGCCGGCTTCGGTGGCGGCGATGCCGAGCGCGATGGCGAGATGTGATTTCCCCACCCCCGGTGGCCCCAGCAGGATGACGTTGCGGCGCTCCTCGACGAAGCGCAGCGTGGAGAGCTCGGCGAGCACCTTGCGGTCGAGCGAGGGCTGGAAGTCGAGGTCGAACTCGGCGAGGGTCTTGTGAATCGGATAGCGGGCGAAGCGGAGCCGGCCACGCAAGCGGCGGGCCCGGGTGGCATCGGCCTCGATGGCGAGCAGACGCTCCAGCACCTGGGTGGGTGACGCCTTCTCGCGCATCCCTCGGTCAAGTTCATCGGCGAGATGCTCAGCGGCGGCGGTCATCTCCAGGTAGGCGAGGTGCTCGCGCAGGCGTTGATACGCGCTCGGTTCCGAGGTGCTGAGGGTCGCGTGCTCATCGTCTCGGGCGTCCTGGGCCCTCACCGCGGCACGCGTCTGCACCGCTCGGTCGGTGCGCGCATTTCCGGCGCTCACAACGCCACCTCGTAGGCGCTGAGCGGTCGCACCTCGACGTTCTCACCCAGCTGACGTTGCGCGGCATCAACAACGTGCAGCGCCGCCCGCGCACCATCGTCGCCGGCGAAGCGCTCGAGCAGATGCCGTGGCACGGCGGTGAGCAGATGGCGTTCTTCAGCCCAGGCTTCGCCGATGATCCGCTGGGTGGTGCGGTGGCGGCGCGGCAGGACGCGCTCCTGGATCCAGCGCAGGGCGAAGGCGTCGTAGTCGGCGATCGTCGGTCGGGACGGCAGCACCTGGCCGGTGAGCCAGCAGCGGAAGCTCTGCTCGAGCTCCCGGTTCTCGCGTTCGACCTTGCCTTTGGTCTTGGCCCGATATGGCCGGCAGGCGCGCGGCACCGTGCCGAGCAGTTCGCAGAGGTCGACCCACTCGGGCACAAACAGCGGGCCCTCAGCGGCGTGGTTGCAGAACACGGTGTCCCGGTCGGTGAGCAGCTCGCGGGTGACCCCACCGAGGTCGTCGAGGCAGCGTACCAGGCGCTCGAAGCTCACCTCGCGGGTGCAGCTGGCGGCGATCCGGATTGCGGGCATCCGGCTGTGCCCGAGGATCGCCACCATGGCGTGGAGCTCGACCAGTTCCTCGCCGAGCGGCCAGCTGCCGATGTGCTTCCAGTCCGCCTGGGTCTGGACCCCGGGCAAGGTCTCGAAACGCACCTCGGGCTCACGCGGCGTCACCGGGCGCAGCGGTCGCAGCTGACGCAGGAAGGTCCAATAGCTGCCCCGATACCCGTACTCGGTGCGCAGCTCGTGATGCAGGTCGGTGCCCCGGAGCACCGGACAGACCCGTAGCCGGCGCTCGATGTGGGCCAGCTGGGCGGCGGTGAAGGGGTGCCGTGGGGCGCGCTGCGGGTACCCACGCGGGCGCTCGGCGTCGAGCTCCCTGCGCACCGTGCGCCGGTTCAGCTTGAAGTGGCGGGCGAGAGCGCTGACGCTCCACCCGTGCTGGTGCAGGACGTGCAGTTCCATCCAGAGTTCCTCAGACTCCACGGCGGTCCCTCTTGGTGCTGCTTGGCTTCGACACCGCGCAGCTTGCCCGGAGGGACTTCCTTTGTTCCGATCACGATCAGGTCCAATCCACCCCCGAGGACCTGTGCACTATTCGTGCTCAGAACTGCGCACTATTCCTGCTCACCAACACCGCGACGGGGTTCGCCGAAAGCGCCGTCCGATGAACTTGCCTGCGCTCCGCAGGAACACATTTCGGAGCAGCCTCGGCCGGGCGACTGCCGAACTTCGTCGCTACCCCAGCGCATTCCCGTTTCGGAACGGTCAGCACGTGCTTCAAACCTCGAGCTGGATGCGGTAGGACGAGGCCCCGTCGTGATGAGGCGATGGGCCAACGGTGTCCAACAACCGATGCTTACGGAAGTCGGTCAACCCATCCGTGGAGCCACCAGAACCCAAGCGCGATAAGTCCAGCCACGATCAAGAAGGCCAGGAAGATGCTGCAGCCCGTCCGGAGGCTCGAGCGCGGTCGGGTCTCGACGGGTAAAGGGGCGACCGATATGGGCACCGTCTCCCAAGAGGTGGCGATGATGGCCCCGGCTCCGGCGCACTCATCGCACGTCTCGCCGAAGGCTACGAAGGTCCTTTTGTACCCCGAGCCCCGACAGACCGGACACTTAACTGCGTAGGGAACCTCGCGGTACGCATAGCCCTCGGGGGGCGGCTCGACCGGGCCCTGCACGACTCTATGGCTGCTGGTGGCTGAGGTGAATCAACGTTGCCCCGTTGCAACGCGGAAAAGGAACCGTGGACTTCGACCTAGGGCGGCGAATGCCGAGGCGGGTGCGCGATTCGATGGTGAATCGCCGCGTTGCGCTCATGTCACACGCGAGCGTTCCGCGACGACGGTCGCCGTGGCGCGGCTCTCCCATTTCTCGGCGCGCCGGGCACACATAGCGCCAGCCGCCCATGCGGTCGCGATGACCGTCTTCATGCTTAGGTCCGTAGCGCGAGCCTCCACCGGCGAGCCGTGAGGATGCCCGCCGGCACGCTGAGTCCGGCGGCCAGCAAGAGTGCTACTGGAAACAGCGGGGTGAACGACAGTCCGTACGCCAGCAGGAGCGATAGGGCAAGCCATCTCCACGTCTTGCGCCATGGGCGCCAGACGCCCGGCATCAACACGACTGCGGCACCGGCCGTGAGCTCAAACCCGGATGGGACAAACCCGCGGGAGAGGAGAAGTGTCACGGCGAAAAGGACGGCTACACGCCACGTGATCGCGTAGGTGCATCGTGCCATCCAGGCCAGCGACAAGATCCGTCGTGCCTGTGGCGCGGGATTCCACACCTCGGACCTGCCGGTAGACCGATCCGTCGCGTTGGACTCAGCTTGGCTCTGCAGAAACGCTGCGACAAGGGGCACCCCAACGCCCCGCCCGAGGGCCCGACGTGCCGCGGCCCCATATGCCACCCAGTCAACCGCCTCCGAGCCGCGAAAGCCCTGCGCCTCGCCCAACCGACGGCCGAACGTCTCGAGCTCTGCGGATGTCGTCATGTGCCCTTAACGCCGAGGCTCGCGAGCACCGTCGCCGCGGTGCAAGTCGACGCGAAAGCCTGCCCCCACCCGCTGTCCATGCAGAAGTAGTAGGGGGACTGGGGCACCTGAGCAAACAGCGTCGCGATCTCCTGGTACGCGTCGGCCCACTGATAATCCCAGGTCTCGTCGAAGCTCCCCGGCGCGTCGAGCGCGAGGTGCGCCGGATGGCCATTCCACCCGTCCCCCATCGCGTCTTTGATTGCCTCGGCCGCCTGGGCGCCGGTGATCACGCCGCCGCGCCAACACGCTTGGGTCGCAATCCCCTCGAGGAACCGCCACTCGTCGGTGACGTTCGAGTACCAAAACCCCAGCGGAATGTCGAGCGACGCGTAGTCGCGCGACGCCGCGGCGCCGTCCAGCTGGATGTCCGCGTACATCGTGTCGCTGAGCCAATCGCACTCGGACTCGCTCCAGTACACGGTCGGCACCACCGGCGAGAGGTGGAGGCTTGAGAGCGACGGCGTGAGCTGGATCGCGAGCTCGGCCGTGGCCGCTGGCATGACCGGCGCGAATCCGTCCGGAAGGGTGGTCACCCAGCCGATTTCGTCGACCGGCGGGTTGCCTGGCCGCTGCGAGCACCAGTCGGGGATCGTCCCGGGTTGTGCGCAGGGGTCCGGCGTCATCGTCGTCGCCGTGGTCGTCGCTTGCGGTGGCTTGAAGAGCGGCGCTGGAGACGAGGGCGGCGACGTTGTCCCGGCGTTGCCGCCGGCAAGGCCGCATCCGGACATGATCAGACCTCCCGCTAGCCCGGTGAGCAGAAGCCGGCGCCTACCGAAGTGCCATCCTCCCTGACGGGTCAGCTCCATAACCGGGTACCCCCACATCGCTGCCGCGGGCGCTGAACCGCGCACCGGGCAAGCCCACTCCTGCAGTTTAGCTTCGGACGTGCCTTGGTTGGAGACTATAGTCTGTAGACCGGCAGCCGTCGGCCGAACCAACGTTCGCGAGCGTGAAGGTCGCCAACGGTCTGCAGAACGGGTTTGCTGTCGCTCTGCGAGCAAGGCGCCTCGCCGTGGCGATCTCTCAAGAGGAACTCGCCCACCGTGCTGATCTCCACCGGACGTATGTCTCGCAGCTAGAGCGGGGGTTGAAGAGCCCGTCCCTGGCCGCGATCGGGGCTCTAGCCGCGGCGCTGGGCATGTCCCCTCACCAGCTTGTCCGCGCTGCTGAGGAGGCCGTCGCAAAAGAGGAGTAGGCTCGCCGCGTTTGATATCAGCCCGAACGTCGAGGGCGTTGGTGTTCGGGATCCGCGTGCGGATGTATCGTGGCCGCTGCAGCCGCATTGGTATGCGGCCCTCCATGGCGGCGATGGCCCGTCCTCGAGTGGCTCGGGCAATCTGACCGCTGCAAGCGTCGCTGCGTCTCAATGATGAAGAGCACGAGTCGACACTCCGCCACGAAGAGCCCCAGGAGTTCCGATGTTTCGGATCGACCCCGGTAGTTGATTGCGACCGATAGGAGGCCGCGTCGCCGTCCGCGGCGACCAGCTCGCCCGCGGGCTCGGCCGCTTCCGGCCACACGCGGCCGATGATCTCGCGCGCCGCGGCCGCGATCCGCTCGGCCGACTTGCGCAGCGTGTCGCTCGCCTCTTTGCTGCCCCCCTGCCAATGGAGCACGTACCCGAACGAGTACCCGCCCGCGTCGATCCCGGCCTTACTGAGCACACAGAACGCGACCGACTCCGCTTCCAGCTCGGCGACGTCGCGGCACGTGCCCGCGCAGCCGTGCTCGGCATGGAGGAGCATGTGACCCAGCTCGTGCGCCAGAGTCTTGCAGCGCATCGCGGGCGCCATCTTCTGATCGACGACGATCCGACTCCCCGCGGGATCGGTGAACCCGTTGGCGCCGTTGGTCGGCGTGTACTGATACACCGTGTACCGGTGCGCCCGGGCGACCGACTCGAGCCGGTCCCACAATTCGGCCGGCGCATCGCCGTCGAGCTTGGTCACGGGCTCGGCGAGGGGCTCGCCGTCCGTCTGCGCGACGTCGAACACGGCCGCGCCTCGGAACCCGGTCACCACACGGCGAGTCGTCTCCTCGCCCGTCTCCTCGTCCTCGGTGCGGATCTTCCGGGCGATCGGCGCGAGAATCCAGATGGCCTTTTCACCCTTGCGGACCGAGCGGCCCAGCGCCTTCCACGTATGGAACCCGGCGACCCGCGTCGCCGCGCCTCCGGTCTGCGCCGCGATCAGGAACACGTTGCCCCAGCTATAGCGGTGGAACCGGCTTTGAGTCCTGAGCCAGCGCGCCCAACCCTCGGACGTCGACAGCTCGGCGATGCCCGCGTCGAGTCGGGTGATCGCCTCGGCGACGTGGTCGACCTTCGGCGCGTCCGGATCGGCCACGTAGCGCGGCCGGTCGCCGTCCGCGAGCCCGCACGCGACCATGACCTCGCGGCACGCGCCCGAGCGGATCTCATCGAGCACGAGAGTCGCCGTATGGCAGTCGGTCACGTCGCACACGGCCCGCCATGCGATCGAGCGCGCGACGTCGGCGACGTCGGCAGGGTCGAACGTCGAGAGATCCGGCACGCCGCGATAGAACGCGTCGCGGATCGCGTCGCCCCGGAACGGCCACGGCGGCTCATAGCTCGGCGCGTCGCCGTCGCCCAGCGCGGCCGCATCGGTGCCGAACGATCCCAGCGCCCCGAACGCGAGTCCGTCGCGCACGTTCCAGTAGATCGCGAGCGCGGCCCGCGCGTCGACGTCGCCCGCGACGGCCGGGTCATGCGGATACGCAGACTCGAGCACGAGCGACCATGCGAACGCGTGCGCGGCCGCCACGGCGAGCCCGTCCGCGAGCCGGTCGATCCGCGTCGACGGCGCGCCCATGTAGCGCGGCGCGTCGCCGTCGAATAGCGCCCCCTGCTCGGCCCGGCCGAACGGTAGCGCGCCCTGGAGTCCGCCGTGCTCGGTCGACGTCTCCCACACGGGCGCCAACGCGGACTCGACGGCCGCGAAGGTCGCCCCCTGCGGCGTCACGTGCTCGGCGATCGCCTCGGCGAGTCCGTCCGATGTCGCGGCCGCCGATGTCCACCCGCAGTCACACTCGGCGATCCATGCGGGCGGAAACGGCCGGTAATACCGGCGCACCTTGCACGCGGCGACCGGCTCGGGCTCGGCGACCGGCTCGGCCGTCACCTCGGACTCGGCCCACGTCGAGCCGTTGGAGATCGCCGCGTCGCCGTGTGTCTCACGGTACGCGGCCGTCGCCGCGTCGATATGCTCGGCCGAGTCGCCGTCCTCGACGGTATCGCCGCGGCCGTGCTCGGCGATGAACTGATCGGCGAGCCCGTCGCATCCCACCGCGCGGAACAGCTCGGCGAGTGTGTCCGCCTCGGTGCAACTAAACGCGGTCGCCTGATCGAACCACACGGCCGAATCGAGATCGGCGAGCGCGTGCGCCGCGTCGACGATGCGCGCCACGCGGGACTCATCGGCCCGGATCCGCTCGGCCCGCCGCACCGCGAGTCGGGTGAACCGCTCGCGCTCGGAGTCCTGGACTCCGTACCCGGGCGCGTCGCCGTCCGCCAGCGCGAGCCCGCCAACATGCCGGAACGTCGCGCCGACCGGCTCGGCGAACGCGCCCGGCTCGGACTCGGCCCAGCGCACCGCGGCCGCCACGGCCCGCCAGTAGCAGCGCGCCACCGTCACGGCCGCCCGCCAGAGTCGACGGCCGCCCGGCCGCCGCGGTGCGAGCACGAACGCGGGCAACGGCGCCCGCCCGGCCGCGCGTACGGGCTCGGCGACCGGCGCCGCGGCCCGGAACACTCGCACGGCCGCCACGGCCCGCACGGGCTCGCACACGGGCGCCGCGTCGACGTCCGCGTATGCCTCGATCGGTGGCAGATCCCACACGGGCGCGACCGGCTCGGCCGCGCGCATCCACGGCGCCGCGTTCGCCCGCTCGGCGATCGACGGCACGGCCGCGACCGGCTCGGCGACGGCAGGCACGGTCGCCCGGAACGTGTGCAACGGTTCGAACTCGTGAGTCCCCGCGACCCGAGTCCACCCGACCGGCGCCCGGCCAGTCTGGGCGGCGATCCCCGCAACGATGGTGCGCCGCTCGGCCCGCAGCGCGCGGACGTCCCGCTCGGCGGCCGCGTGCTCGGCCCGCAGCGCGGCGACACGCTCGCGCGCGACCTTGACGTCACTCTCGGAGTCCGGATCGAGCCCGAACACATGCGCGGGCGAGTACCCGTCGACGGCCGTCCGCCCCATCGTCTCCCCGCCGAACGCGGTCAGCTGAGCCGTGCGGATCTCGCGCATGGAGTCGAGCGCCGCGAGCGCATCCTCGGCCGATGCGAGCCGCCGCTCGACGTCTGCGAGATCCTCGGCAGCGTACGCGGGCGCGTCGCCGTCCGCGAACGCGGCGACCCGGTCGGCCGCGGTGTCGCCGATCTCGCCCGCGTCGCGGAACGAGTAGAACTCGCCGCGCGCCGTGATGATCACGTGATCGAGTACGGGCACACCCAGCAACGCGCCCGCGTTCACGATGGCACGGGTCACCGTGCGGTCACCTCGGCTCGGCGCCGTTTCGCCGCTCGGGTGATTGTGGGCGATGATGACCGCGGCCGCGTTCGTCAGCATGACCGGCACGAACACATCGCGCGGCGCGAGCCGTGCGGCGTTCAGCGTGCCGCGGGCGATCTCGGCATACCCGGTCACGCGGTGGCGCGCGTCCAGCATGATCGCGAGCACGGACTCCTGAGCGGCCGAGCCGATCGCCGCTTGTGCCACGGCCACGGCCGCCCGCGGCGATGCGATGACGTCGCCCGGGTCGCCCTCGCCCAGCGCCAGCGTGAGCCGGTACTCGGACAGAATGACAGACTGATAAGCGTTACTCTGTATAGGCTTTCCCATGACTGCATCCTCATACCGTGACGGCGTCATACCGTCATCATGGCGTAGCATGTCATAGCGCATCGCCCCATTGCAAGCATGGCGCTGGGAACATAGCGTTGCGTTGTTTGCAAAAAGCAAACATAGCGCCGATAAGCGGAGCAATCGGCGGTCGGCCCGCGCGCTAAGTGAGCATTTAGACAGTTCGCAACGCGCGCACCGGAACCGCCCAGAGGTGCTTGCGTGTCTCTACGGTCACCGGGTGAATGCCGTCCTCCTTTCGGCGCTGTTCTTGCGTCCACTGCGCGCCGAAGGTACGCACCGCTGACCCAGGGGTCGTCGACCGGATCCCGAACCGATAACGACCACGTGGCTTGTGGTTCTCGCCGCACCGGTCGGCGGCTCGAGTGGTAGCCTCGGCGCCTTTGTCATGACCTGCAGCTCGCGCCTTCTCAGTCGTGAAGAGCGGCTCGATGCGCGACGCAAAGACGTGTACGTCTTGCTCCACGAAACCCAGGGCTCACCACGACTCTTGCCTTGCCGGGGCTGATCCATGGGTTTGGTCAAATCCGATCGTAGTCCCAAGGATGGATCGCCCGGGTCGCCGCGCTTAGAGCTCGTTCTCCCCTCTGGGGCGTTGATAGCCGACGAACACCATTGCGACTCTACCCACCGGCGCCAGGTGTGCGACTCGCCGCACTCGCGGGCTCGGCCAACTTCGGCTCCGGATACACTGACCCCGAGCATGTTCCATAGAAGGAGCGCGCTGGCGATGCTGGCGGTCTGTGCAATGTCCTTGGCCGCGTGCAGCTCTACCAGGCCGCCCTCTTCAACGCCCTCGCCGGTGATCGGGCGGGTCGGCCCTGACGCCATCACCCTTGCGCAGTTCAATGTTCGCTACGAGAGCGCTTGCATCAGCATCGAGCAGGGAGGTGGAAGCTGCGGGGGTGGTGCCCAGGACACGTCGGTCCGCACCGCGATCCTGCGCAGCCTGATCCTCGATGCGGTTCTTCGCGAAAAGGCAACGCTTCTCGGCCTTGAGGCGACCCCCCAGGAGGTCGCGGCGGAGGTCGCGATTGACGCCCAGCAGGCGGGCGGCATGAGCGCGCTGGAAACCGAGCTTGCCGGCGCGGGCGGGTCGATCGCGCAACTCGAGGACGAGATTAGCTCGAACCTCAACGAACAGCGCGTCGAAAATTTCTTCGCGGAGCAGCGCGCCGCCACGGTCGAGTCGCTTCTGGCCGCAGGGGCGAACTTCAGCTCCACCGCGAAGGTCTATTCGGACGACTCCGGAACGACCGGGACGGCGGCCAAGGGCGGTGACCTCGGGGTCCTCACCGCGAGCGTCCTCAAGACATACGACCCGTCCTTCGCGGCTGCCGTCGAGGCAACCCCGATCGGCACGTACACCAGGACCCCGGTCCGGGACGCAGGCGGCTACGACATCCTCATGGTGTATTCGAGGACCGCGCAGGGCTGGGGCGTCCGCCACATCCTGATCTATGCGGGCACCCCGTACAACGTCATTGACAGGCCCGAATGGTTCAAGGAGGCCTTGTTCGCGGCAGTTGACGCGCTCTGCAAGGCAAACGATATCGAGGTATCGCTACCAAACGCCGGTGGCAATCCGTGCACATCGCCCAGCCCAACTCCATCGGTGGCTAGTCCGCGCTCAACGTCAACCGCGGCAGCGAAACCGACCAAGTGAGGAAGCACCTTTCTTGCAGATTGGCGTCGCCGAGATGCCGAATCTCGACGTATTCCCACTCGATGAGCCCCCAACATAGGTAGGCGGCCGAGCATACCCCTCGCAAAGCCGCGGCGCTGTTCCTTGGTATCGGTCTGAGATACGCGTGGGCTCAGCCGGGACTAACTAGGGCGAAGCGAAGCGACTGATGTTGACCGATTTTCCGAGGCGCAGTATGTAACGCGACGATCCGGCCGGTTCCTGGAACCATCATGCACTTAGGGACGTCCGCATGCTTGCGCAACCAAAGCACACACGTCGCATTCGCAGACTGGGGCGGCGGCGAAGTGTCGGAGCTCTTCGTGCCTGTGACGAGGAGGGAGTGGCAGTGTTGGGGTAGGACTGGTGCCTCAGTCGCGATCTGACTCGCCCGAGACCGCGTAACATGCCGAATGGTCTGTTTGTGAAAGGCGTCAACGCACGCAGCAGGAGGAACTGGAATGAGGTTCAGAAAAGCAATCGCCTTTGCTGCGATCGCGTCATTCGCGGCGACCGGGATGTTCGTCGCAGGAGTGCCCAAGATCGCACACGCAAATTCATGTTCGACATCGTCCCCGCTTCTGGGACGCACGGACGTGTACTTCAACTACGAGGGCGTATCTGACGCAGGATTGCTGAGCATCGCTGAATGGGGAACGTTCAGTACGTCGGACCCGAACTCCGACTGTGTCTTCACGCGCACGGAGTGGCAGACATTCGATGGCTACCTTATGTATCAACCCGGTGTCATCGCGCAGAACTTTTGGCGGAAGATCAGCGGCTCGTGGACGTACTGGAAGGATTACAGTCCGTCCCTGAGTTGCCCTTCTGGTTGCGCTGAGACGCACATTGACAACTACATGATCACCGGCAACCCTGGCAATGACTACTGCTTGCTGAACGAAGATGGGCAGTACCAAAGCGACGGAGCGGTGACGAGCTTCTATGGCCTGGCCGGGCCATACGCCACGAACCCCGCCGGATTTGGGCTTCCTCTAACGAACGCGTCGGTGTGTCCGACGTGACCGAGGCGGCTTGCAACCGCCTCTGACGGCGGGTCGCGGCTAGGACGTATGAGCAGGGGGGCGAGGGCAAATCCCCTCTCCCTCCTTATCACCTTTTAGTCGTAAGTGCGGCGCTCCGGTCTCTGGATTCGTCGTAGGGGTCTCCGTGAGATGACAATGAGATTGAGAGTCATGCTCGGCGGTGCGATTAGCGCCAAAATCGGCGGTCGGTACGGCTCTCAGTTCACTTTTTCGCGTCGCGGCGGCAAAGACGAAGCCCGGGGACGCCCGCGAAACCCGGCCAGCTTGTTGTGACAGCCACGCGACCCCTACACTTACCCGAACAGGCGTGTGGCCTGCGGACGTATCCCGTCCTCAACCGAGCCGTCCTCGACAGGCCGGCTCATCGGAGTCCCGCGATGCCGACGAGTAAGAGAGCAGGCAAGGCAGCCTCCAAGGTCCTTCGAGACAAGAAGTCGACCGTCGCTGAGAAGCGCGCCGCGGCCAGCGACCTCGCCCAGCGCCCCCGGAAGACCGGCAAGAAGTAGCTATCTTCAAGCTGGCTCGCAATGGCCGCGGGTGCGCGGCCCCGCGGCTTCAGCGAGTCCCCCTGAGAGAGAGCGACGCGTCGGCTCGATCACGATTTCGTTCTGCCTTGGCGTTGGCGTCCGGGGAGGCGCTTCGACACTCTTCCTGATGAGTTAAGCCGGCAACATGATGCGCGTGCCAACGCTGCACCATCACCAAGTCGCTCGTCACGTCCTGGAAGTCATCGCCGCCGATGGTCCCCAGACCGCCAACGACCTTCGCACCCATTGGTCTGACACAAACGGCCCCGGCCGACAGCCGACCGACATCTTCTTCAGCGATGTCATGCGGATGCTTGTTAATCCAGGCGCCTATGCAGTAGTCAGCGACAACCAAGGGCGCTTGTCACTGATAGCGGATGGTGAGAAGGTAGCTGCAGGTGGTGAGTTCATAATTGGCCGCTGACCCCTGACGGAGGCAGGGCTTTTCAGAGCCCTACTTGGATTGGAAGGCTCGCTGCATTAACCGTTCCAACGGTTGCAGCATTTCCAATCTATGGTGCTAGCGCTGTGCTACACCGCAGACTCGATGAGGTCCGATGACGAGCCGGGTCGCACACGGTAGACGTTGGACTCCCCCGGAAACCTTCGGAATCTACGTGGAACGCCTTGGGCGATCTTCAGCCGCCTCCCGCACTGAGCGGATGGTTGATCTAACCAAAGGTATTCGTAAATGTATGTGTACTCCTCCGTTGAATCTGCGAACGACACCCCGCCGCCGCGGAGATCGCCAACGTGAAGCGTCTCGTGGTAGATGGTCCTAGCTAAGGGTCTCTTCGTTCCACATCCCGCCGTCACCGTTCGGGTCCGGGCAGCTGACGCTGCCTGACAGGTCGGAATAACACCCTGCTTGCCAGCCGGTTGCAGGTCCTGCATTGAGACCGCCTTCCGATTTCCGGGCCGGCGTCGCGAAGATCCATCCGCGCGCCGAGTTCATCGGCTGCGATCGTGCCCCGGAGTTGACGGATCTTACCAAGCACGTGGTTACGATATCCTCGCTGCGCTACTGCTGCCTTTCGGGCAGCGTTGGCGTTGGCATTCTTAGAATGGTACCCGGTGAGAGCGGCGGCGCCGTACTCCGCCATCTCCTCCTGGGCTTCGCCGCTGTAGTTCCTGGTCATACGCTGGGTGATGACCGGTGGGGTCGAAGAGGTTGACCGGATCCCCGTCGACGAATCCGTAGACATTGGCGGTCAAAGGATCGACAGATCTTGGGCAGGGGTACCGAACTGGTAATGGTCGGGCGAAAGGAAGCTGTTCTTGCTGGGCGAGTAATTGCGGGAAGTCAGCTGGTAGTTGCCGCTCTGGGCTTGGCTGCGATGGTTCTGATAACTGAGGTCGACGAACGTGCTACCAGAGTCGTTAGTCGGTGACTGCGCGAACGCCCCGCTGCCGTAGGGGTCGTGCTGGATCTCGCAGGTTGGATAGAGGGTGGAAGTCCCCATAGTCGTGGAGAGGTCGCCCTTGGGATCGTCAGTGAGGTACAGAGCGGTCGACCCCTGGGCCGCTTCCATCGGGGTCCCGGTGCTGTCCAGCACATAGGCTGTGTTGGTGCCTGATGTGGTCTCGACGAGCGGAGTCGAGGTGGTTGGGTCGTTGTGAATCGTTGCCGTCGTGCTGCCAACGGTCTCGGTGAGCATGGTGCCGTTGGCATCGAACTGGTAGGTGGTGGTAGGCGGCGCGGCGGGGCACACCGACGGCGGGCTCGTGACCGGTCCGTACGCCGTCGCCCGATCGAACGTATCCAGCGTCCACTTCGTGCATCCGTCGCTGGTCATCACCCCGGCACCATAGGTGTCGTAGGTGGCGCTCACCGGGGTGCCACTGACGATGGCGCTGGCGATGCTGTTGTTCGCGTTATACGTGTACGTCGTGGTCACGTCGGTGACGACTCACCGCCGCCCCAAGAAGAAAGAGCCCGCGGCGAGCGGGAGCATGACCCGAACGCCTAGTGCTCTAGATGTGAGCCTCTCACTTCTCAGGTCGGTCGCATGCCTGATCCTGGGAATCTGCGTCCAATCGAACACCCCGCCCATCTGTTGGCGAACGTGAAAACGCCTTGCGTGTACGCCGCCCGGGTCTTGTCGTCAGTCTCGACTGCGGCTCGTGGAGTGCCGTACTTTCGGGGCGGCGACTAGACTTCTAAGCTGGTTCGAACGACGGGCGAACAGCGACCGTCGATCCGGAGTCCTTCGTCAGTCTCCGAAATAGCATCAATTGTGTTGATGAAGTATTCAACGGCCCTTGGGACGTCCGCCAGCTTCGCGATGAGGATTTCGACCTCCATCATTGTCCGTTGCACGATTCGCCGATCGAGTGACGCGTGACTGTCGCCATGCATCTCGCCGGAGATGGTTAGAACATCTCGTCCTCGTATCTCGAACCGATATGCGTGACCGCCGGGGCGCGGCTCTGCTTGATAGAGGAATTGAACTGCTCCAACGTTGGATGGCGTGTCGTCGATCCACAAACGAATCTCGGCATCAGGTCGCACTCTACTCATTATCCGATTCACCGCCTGAATAGGCTAATCCAAGGCGAGCCCAAAATACCAGCTGCGAAGACGCTGGGGTTGCCAGGTGCGTATAGGCTCAGCGGGTGCCCAGCGGCAGCCTCATAGTCATCGGCAATGCTTCTCAGTACACCCAGGATCCAGCCGCCGCTCCTGCCTTGCATCAGGTACTGGTTGGTCCCAAGGAGAACGTCCAAGTCTGAACTTGCGGTGGGTGCGCCGCGGTATAGACTCCCCGCTCTTGAGCCGAAAGCATCAATCGAGTCGACCACTGGCTGTCCACCAACATTCAATCCCTGCAAGCGGGCCAAGGCGCGGTTAAGAGCGGCGTCGGGGACTCCCAGCAAGCCGCTCGTCCCTTGAGCGGCGCCGGTTAGCCCATCGGCCCCGGAGCCCAGCTTACTAAAGGCTCCGCCTGCGATCAAGCTCACCAAGGAGCCGGTGATGTTCCCGCCTTCGCATCCGCCGTTGCAGATGCCATCCAGCCATGGGTTGTTGCCGGCGTTGAGGCCGCGATCGACCGCCGCCACTTCGTCGCCTTCCCCGGCCAGCGTGGCCAGTCCGGTGAAGAGGTTCCACCCGGATTGGCTGAGCCCGCAGATGAAGCAGCCGCAGTTGTCGGAAGTTGACGAACACGCGGCGACGCCCTCGGCGCTGTATTGCGCGTAGTTCTCCACGGCGAGCATGCTCTGATTCGCCATCCCGCAGGTCACATCCCCGCACGAAGCTTTGGGGTCGGACGGATTGGCTCCACCACCATTGCGGCAGCTCGGATCGTGCGCACATCCGGTAGCTGCGCGATGGTTGACCGCCCGGGTCTCGTTGACGTACTGGTCGATCGCGCATCCACTCGGCCCGCAGCCTCCGTTGCTCTTGTCGTAATCGCTGCCGGTGCCGCAGTTCCCACCACCGTCACACGCCACCCCGTGGCCGCTCGGATCGAAGAGGTTGATCGGGTCGCCGTCGACGAAGGTGTAGGCGTTCTCGGTGAGCGGATCGACCTGGATGGAGAGATCCTGGGCCGGCGTGCCCAGCTGGTAGTGGTCAGGGGAGAGGAAGCTGTTCTTGCTGGGGTCGTAGGTGCGCGAGCCCAGCTGGTAGTCCCCGCTGGAGCCGTCGATGCGCTGGTTCTGGTAGAGGAGGTCGACAAACGTGCTCCCGGACTCGCAGTGATTGCTTGCAGATTGGCCGAAGACCACGGTGCCGTAGGGGTCGTACTGGAGCTCGCAGGTCGGGTAGTAGGATGCGTTGTCCATCACCGTGGAGAGGTCACCCTTGGGGTCGTTCCAGAGAAAGAACGGGGTCGACCCCTGGGCCGCTTCCATCGGCGTGCCGTTGCTGTCCAGCACATAGGCGGTGGTGGTGCTGCTGCCGACGTTCTCCACGATCGGCGTCGAGGTGGTCGGATCGTTGTGGATCGTGGTCGTGGTGCCGCCCGCCGCCTCGGTGAGCATGGTCCCGTTGGCGTCGTAGGTGTAGGTCGTGCTCGGCGGTGCCGTCGGGCACACCGATGGCGGGCTCGTGACCGGTCCGTACGCCGTCGCCCGATCGAACGTGTCCAGCGTCCACTTCGTGCATCCGTCGCTGGTCATCACCCCGGCACCATAGGTGTCATAGGTGGCGCTCACCGGGGTGCCGCTCAGGATCGTGCTCGCGATGCTGTTGTCGGCGTTGTACGTGTAGTTCGTGTAGGCGTCGGTGACCACATCGTCGTGGGTGATGCGGTTGCCGTCCTGATCGTAGGTCTGGAAGGCCGCGTATCCTCCGGACGCGTTGATGAAGATCAGCCGCCCCGCCGCGTCGTACTGATACGTGAAGGTGTGGCCGACATTTGCCGATCCAGCCGTGTTCTCACAGGTCGTGCAACCGTCACTGGTGACGCGGTAGTCTCCATCGAGTGTCTGTGTATAGACGGAGTCAATGATCAGACTGGCGTCATCGAGCACCGATTCTCCGTCCACGGTTCCGTCGGCTGCGTAGCCGTAATACGCAGTCCCAAGATCGTTGACGATCTGGGAGATGCGACCTCCTGCATCGTAGGTCCAGTTCACGTAATCGGTCGAAATACTGTTCGTCTCCGACGCTTGTAGGTCAGCATCGTTGTAGGTGATGGTGTCCTCGTAGGTGGTACCAGTGCTGGGCACGCTGTCTCGTCCGGTGACGTGGCCGGCGCCATCGTAGGCGTATTCCGTGGTCCGATAATTGCTGCTCATGTCCTTCGCGGTTCTGAGCAGGTCGTCGGCGTAGTAGGTATTGGTCGTGGTCGTGGTCGGATCGGTCGAGGTCAGCTGATTGCCATCGGCATCGTATGTGTAGGTGAGTGTGCTGGAACCATCCCGCCCCGTCTCTTTCTGCAAGCGCCCGTCCGGGAGCAGCGTGAAGGTGAACGAGGAGCTTGGAGCACCACTTGCGCAAGCCGCGGGTTCGGTGCTGCTCACCGCACTGGTATTGAGCACATTGCCCTGCCAGATCTTCCTCCCGGACTGGTCATAGCCATAGCAGGTATCCCGCTGCTTGTCCGTCGAGTTCACCGGGATCAGGGTCGCCTCGAGCAGGTTGTCCTCCGTGTAGACGTTGTACGTCGGAGTGCCATTCGGGTTGGCTGCCGCCTTCGCATTGGCATCCGGTGAGTAGACAGCGGTCGGGTTTCCGACCGCGTCGTAGACATAGGTGGTCTCGTCGCCCATGCCATCGGTGACGCTCTGGGGCAGGCCATTCGGAAAGTAGGTGGTGAGGGTGCTGTCACCAACGGCGTCGAGGAGTTCGACCTGGTCGCCGTTCGCGTCGTACAGGTAGCTGGTGATGTGCGTGGTTGTGCCATTGGGGGTCTTGGTGGTGGCTGCCACCAACTCATCGGCGGTATACGTGGTTTGAGTGGAGATGCCGTTGGCGTCCGTCTGATCGGTCTGGTTGCCTTCGGCATCGTAGGCATACGTCTCGGCGGTGACGGCGCCGCCGACCGAGGTATCCGGATTGGGATCGGTCACGGTGAGGACGAGGTCGGTGTCGGTGTAGGCGTAGGTGGTGACCGGGTTATGGTCGGTGCTGGTCTGGGTCGGCCAGTTGACCTTGGCCACGTTCCCGTCCGGGTCGTACTGGTAGGAGGTGGTGCAGATCCCGAGCGTGCTGGCGTAGCCGAAGCCGGACACCCCGCCGGTCGGGCAGTCGTTGCTCTGGGTGGGTGTCTGGGTGCTACCGACGGGGTCCGTCAACGACGGCGTATGCGTCGCGGTGTCGTAGCGCGGCGTGTAGATCGCGGTGCGTTCGTTGTCGGCGTTATAGGCCGCTCCAATGGCGTAGTCGGTATCAGGCGTCGTCCCGGAGGCCGTGAAGGCGTTGGGCTGGTACTGCTCGACCACGTTCCCGTCCGCGTCGTACGCGTTGCGGGTGCGTACGTCGGTCCCGTTGGTGGAGCTGTAGGCGGCCGTCGAGTTGGCGGCGCTCGCCCCGGTGATGCTGTCGACGACGCGGTGGTCGGCATCGTAGGTGTACTCGGTGCGGATCAGATTGGTTCCATCCACGGGCTGATACTCGTAGGTCTCATCGCCCGAGGGGTCGTACCCATAGGTCGTGGTGTACGAGTGAGTCGAGTCCCTGGGCACGGTCATCGAGCTCCTGCGATCGAGCGCGGAGTACACGTAGGTGGTGGGGAAGCCGTCCGCATTGGTGATCGTGGTCTTGTTGCCGTCGGCGTCGTAGCCGTACGTCGTGGTCGTGGCGACGCCGGGGAGCTGCAAGGTAGCGACCCAGCCGGCGGCGTTGTACGTGGTGTGGGTCGCGTACGTGGAGGTTGCGTTGCACACGTAACCGTCCGCCGCTCCCTCGGCGAGCTCGCGCGGTGGGCACACGTCGGTGACCTGCCCGTCCGCGTTGTACAGGGTGTCGGTCACCAGGTTGCTGAAGATGCCGTCGTCACGTGGCGTGATGCTCGTGACGGCGCGGTGCACCGCATCGTAGAGGGTGTAGCTCGTGTTCCCGGATCCATTGGTCGTGCTGACCTGGTTGTCCACGCCGTCGTAGGCAGCCGTCGAGAAGCACATGATCTGGTTGAGAGGGAACCAGGAATAGGGCACGTTTCCACTGGTGGACTCCACGCAGCCCGAGGGTGTTGGCATGGCGCCCCAGGCTGCCATGGTCCAGAACTTCTCGGTGGCGCGATTGAGGTTGTCGTAGACCGTGGCGGTGACATTGCCGTCGGGATCGGTGGTACCGATCTGGTTGTCGAAGGCGTCGTAGCTGTAGGTGGCGAACTTCTGAGTCGAGTAATTTGCGGTGTTCGCCTCCATCGGAGAAAGCGTGGTGAGGAGGTTGTCGTTGTTGTCGTAGGTCCGGCAGGTGTCGTTGGTCTGGCCTGTGGTCGGCTGTGGGCACACTGGGTTCGAGGTCGAGCTCCCACTGGTGCCGACAGGGGTGCGAGTACCCACGAGATTGCCGTTGTGGTCCACCGTGTCCGTGGTCCACTCATCGAGCTGCGTGCGAGTGGCGAGCACGTGCCGCCCGGGGGACGAGAAGGTGCTCGCCGACGAATCGCTGCCGCTCGTGTAGAGGGTCTCGGTGAAAGCGGTCGACGGTGGCGAGCTGAGGCTATCCCACGCGGTGGATGAGAGGGCCACCCCGCTGGCGGCGGTGGCGTTGCGATCCCAGGAACGCACCTGTTGCCCCTCGGCGTCATAGGCAAATGCCGTGAAGTTCCCGGTGGGGTCGGTAATCCCCTTCAGCCAGCCACCCGCAGACGTCGACCCAGAAAGGTCGTTGTCCGAATTCTGGTAGTACGTGTACGAATACTCGTTGCCGAGGCTCTCGGCATTCTCCTTGGGCGTGGTCATGGTCGCCTTGGTGCCATCGGGGTTGTACGTGAAGTTGGTCTGGGTCACATGGGTGCCGTCGAAGGACGGCGCCTCGATCTCGCAGATGAGCCCGGTGTTGGCGGTCGGTGATGAAGGCGTGGCACAGAGGCTGGACGCCGAGTTCACCGTGTTGGTGGAGACGCCCGTGTTGTTATCGACGAGATAGGTGGTGAGATAGGTAGCGTAGCTAGACCCGGCCGCGTTGCCGCGCGGGGTCAAGGACTGCGTCTGAGTGACTACGTCGAAGAGGGTGCCGGAATCGCGGCGGCCGCCAGTCTGGGTTGTCGAGGTGACGTTGCCGGATCCAGCGACTGAATCGGTGTATGTGGATACGCTGGCGGTGTCTTCGAAATACTCATCCTGGTAGCCCGCGGTGGTGTAGAGATCGCTCGGGTAGTCGAGCTCGCGCTGGGTAAGCATCTGACCTTCGTCAGCGTAGGTGTAGTACGTCACTCGATCGGGCGCGCCGGCGGTCAGGCCCCGGCGGATGATGTAGCAGAGATCGTTGTCGACCGCGGCTTCAGGTTGTCGGCAACCGGCGCTCGCGGTGTCCCAGCCGTAGAAGGTGCGATGGAGCCAGACGTTAGTAGTGCTGCCCTGGTCGATCTCACCGACGCGCCCGGAAGCGTCGATTGCAGCGAAGGTCGTCCGCTCAGTGCCGCGGTCGGCGGTGACGTTGGTGCTGTTGTACGTGAGGGTTGTGGCGTTGCCGTCGCGGTCCGTGAAGGTGGCCACCATGGGTGGCCCGGAGGGCGCAACTTGGTAGGTGAAGTCGGTGGCGTGACCTCGTCCGTCGCCTGCGGAACAAATCTGCTTATAGGAGTCGCCGTTGCAGCTGGTTCCGTAGGTGTACGACAAGCTGGTGCTATCCGGATTGTTCACCGAGGTGAGGTTGTTGTTGCTGTCCAGGTTGTAAGTGAACTGCTCGCCGCCCGGATCGGTGATGGTCGTGGTCGAGCTGGTGTAACTTAGCTTGAACTTGCGGCTGTTGCCGGTCTCGGTCACGGCGGTGAGCTGGTTGCTGCCGTTGTAGGTATAGAAGACCTCGTTGCCGGCGGCATCCTGGAGGTTGATCAGCTCTCCAAGCGCGTTGAATTCGCGCCGGATGCGGTCGGTGCCGATGGTTACGTAGCCGATGATCAGGTTGGTCGAGGAACTCAAGGTGCTGCAGGTGCCGGTGGTCTCAACGTACCGCCACATGGCCACATGCAGGCCTGCTGGTGGCGTGTACTCGGTGTCGACGCAGCGCTGGTTGTAGCCGCTGGTTTTGGGGAGATTGTTGGGAATCACCGTTGACAGCGGTCCTGTCGTCGAGATACTTCCCACGTTGATGACGGATCCGAGCGAGCTCGGGGTGTAGACATACCGAGTGCCGCTCTCGTCCACCATGGTGACTGGGGGTGGGTTGCTGTAGGAAGCGAAGCTCGGGACGACCAGGTCGACTCCACCAGGATCGGTGCCTGCCTTGACGAAGTTGACGATCCAGCCGTTGCCGACAGGCTCATTCAGGCCAGCGAGATCCTTGTCCTCGCTGTTGTAGGTTCGGGAGAGATCGAATGAGAGTCCGCCGTGCAAGGTCATAGGGATGCCGTCCTCCTGGGTGACGACCAGGTTGCCGTTGGCGGGATTCACACCAGAAGTCCCGCCGTCGCCGAGGCTCTGGGTCGCGAATGAATCCCAGGCGGTGGATCCAAGGCCGGCATCGCAGGCGGTGAATTGCACCACTCCGCCAACGCTGTTGCCGGCCGCGAGCGTCGCGCTGGCGTTGTCCGGTTCCTTGGCGCAGGCGGACAGACTTCCGACCACAGTGAGCGCGTAGGTGACCACAACGTTCCCGGTGGCGGGAACCGTAAGGCCAGACACCGATACGGCGGTGGCGGTGGCGGTGCAGGTGGTTCCTCCAGAGCATGCCGCACCGTTCACCTCGACGAGACCGCCGACTCCACTCACGCCACTCGGCAAAGCATCCGCGAAGCTTGCAGTAGTGGCGACGCCGGCATTACTGGCGATGGTTGCGGTGTAGGTGACCGAAACGCCGACTGGGTAGGTTGCACTGGTGCCTTCATCGACAGCCATCGTCAGGGTGGGAACCACAGGAGTGGTCGCCGGGATCACCGCCCAGCTGTTGGGTGAGGCGGCGCCGGTCCCGACCGAGTTGACTGCAGCGACTGTGAACGTGTAGGTGGTGCCGTTGGTCAATCCGGTGACGGTGCCGGGGCTGGAGCTCGCCGAGGTCGTGCTCTGCGCAGTGCCGCCGATATATGGCGTGATGGTGTAGGAAGTGATCGTCGCCCCACCGTTGTTTGCCGGCGGGGTCCAACTCACCGTGGCCTGAGCGTTGCCGGCGGTGGCCTGCACGCCGGTGGGCGCACCGGGTATCTGCTTGTACGGGTTATTCGACCCCGACGTTCCCTGTGCGCCGGTGCCGAACACATTGATGGCCGCTACGCCGAAGGTGTAGTTGGTTCCATCGGTCAGTCCGGTCATCGTTGTGGACGTCGCCGAGCCCCACAGAGTGGTGGTCGCCTGGGCGACGCCGGCGATGTACGGGGTGATCACGTATCCGGTGAGGGCGGATGCGCCGGTCGCCGATGGTGCGCTCCACGAGAGATTCTCGAAGCCATTACCGCGGCTGCCGATGGTGACCGACGTCGGCGTTCCCGGCAGTCCTGGCGTCACGGTGCTCGAGCTGGTGCTGGCACCGGCGCCGACAGCGTTGACCCCCGCGACGCTGAAGCTGTAGGCCTGCCCATTGGCGAGGTTGGGCACGGTATACGAGGTGACGTTGCCGACATGCAGACTCTGCAACGGGGTGCTGCCGATGTATGGCGTGATCGCATAGCCGGTCAAGGGACTCCCGGGGCTGCTCGTCGACGCCGTCCAGTTGACCGTGGCCTGTCCGTTGGCGGCGGTGGCGGAGACGGTCGGCGGCGCCGACGGGGCTGAGTACGGCACCTGCAAGCTTGTGAGGATGGTTTCCTCGGGCGTGAACGACCCGGAGATGGTTCGCCCGGCGTTCATGGTGGCGCCGCTCAGCAAGGTCGTTCCTGATCGCCATTCAAGGGTGACGGTGTAGGCGGTCCCCGCCGTCATGAAGACAGGTATCTGAAGAGAAGCAGCGTCAGGCGTGGGCGTCAACACGCGCGAGGCGGTTTCCGCGACGATGTTGTCTCCTGCGGTGTCGCACGTTTCGGATCCGCTGATGACGCAGATTCCATAGTCGATTGGGACAGTGCCCGACGATATTGCGAGCGTCGAATTCGCACTCAGGTAGGTGAGCACATTCACCGACGGTGTAACGCTGATGCTCTCGGAGGCGATTTCCTGCCAGTTGGTCCCGCCGTCGCTTCCGGCGCCGCGCGATTGCGTCGCCGTTGTAGACACCGAGGAAAGCTCGCTGTCAGAGGTTGGGGTCAGTTGCGCAATCAGGCTGCTGAGCGAGTAGGCTCCGCTCGGGCCGGCGCCCGCGTATATAGAGTGGGCTGCCTCCGCTTGCCAGAATATACCCATTGTGTACGTCGTACTCGGGGCCAGGGTCTGGGTCGCCTCAACGAGTGCCGCGATCGGCATCGCCCCAGTCGCGGAGCCGCTGGTCTGTGCCGCGATGATACTGGCGCCCGTACTTGTGCACGTGCTGTTGATCGAACTCGCTGCTGCGAAACAGATGCCCATGTCAGCATTGGTGAAGTTCGATGAGGAGGAGAAGAGGTCCGCGCTTGCGGACAAGAGCGCGTTGAAGTTGCTGCTGCCGGATGGGGTGGTGAAACTGGTCTCCACGCTACTGCCCATCAACGTCCAACTCGTCGAGGTAGTCGTGTACTGAGTCGCGGCCGAAGTCGTCGCGTAAGCAATCAAATTGTCCGACGTGGGAGTCAGCAGGGCGTTGAGGGTGGTAGGCGAGAATCCTGGGCCATACGGCGGAACTGGGTCTCCAGCTTCCAAGAAGGCACCGGGCGATGAGGCCATCGATGTGGCGGAGCGCCACATCAACTCCAAGCTGTAGGTGGTTCCCGAAGTCATCGCGTAGGGCTCTTGGACGTAGACGGGATCAGGAGAACTCCCCGTGTATTCACCACCACCTTTCCACGCGACCACCGTTCCATTGACGGCAATCCCCACCTCGGTGTTAAACGTGGTTGAGCTCTCCACGTCGGCAAACGCCGACAGCACCGCTGTGGAGTTCACTGCCGGAGTCACGGAGAGGACCAACTTGCTGGGATCGATGGGCACCCAGTTGGTACCGTTGTTGCCCTCAAGGCGGTAAAGATGACGAGTCGATGTGTTCCAGCTTGTGCGCTGGGCGACGTCCGCTTTCGCGGGGGTCGCAGGCGCGAAGATGAAGAGCCCCGAGACCGCGGAGGTGAGGCTTGCAACGATGGCGAGCCGGCGCTTCCAGGTGTTGGGCTGCCCGCGCTTGGTCGCGGACTCACAGGCGATCGCTAGCGCGGATGACCCGCGGCGCTGCCTCATGAGTGATCCTGCGAGCATGACTGCATGGCAACAGGCACGTGGAATCCCTCCAAACTCATCCTTCCAGCCGTAGCGGGAGTTACGTTACGGCGCGAGGTCAGTGCCCCGAAATTCTCGTCAGACCGACCCAGAGGTTGTGGTGGTCGTGTAACGATTTCTGTCTCTTGGAGCAGCGCGCAGACCGTAGGTGATGTGCATCGGACTTAACCGTTGCCATGCCCGCATCCAAACCGGACGCTTGGTTCTTGTGGCGGCTGGTCAGCCGGACCGACGGCACGGCGTCGGCGACTGGACGAGATGACCCGCGCTGCCCGACCTTTTGCGAGCGAAGCGGGCGGCAACCGCCAGCACGCGAAGTGTTGGGGCGATCGGGACCACCGTCAACGGGCGGACACAGGGATCATCAAGGCGGCTGCGCCGAGGGGTCGAGTAAGAGATGAGTGATGGGGCTCGAAGTGTCCGTCGAGTCCGCGCAGAGCCGAGCTAACGGCCACGTCGTGTAACGACTCACCGGATACCGCGTCGCGGTGAAGGAGGACTGATCATGATGCCCGTGCTGCTTGGAGGCCACGACGAACACAGTGAGATCGCGATGCTGGATGTGACGCCGCTGATAACGAGCGGCATCGACGTGCAAACTGGCACAAGATCGTGGCCACCAGCGAAGGAAGGTGCTGATGCACGGCGCCCATAGGCGCGGAGCTCACCCGCAGGACCCCGGAGCGTGGCGGTGGTTGGGCGCCCCGCGAGGCAGGTGGCTCACCGGGATGGTGTCCATCAGCGCCGTCGGGCTCATGCTCAGCGGATGTTCGACCGCACCAGCTCACACGAGCACGCCTACTCCGAGTTTGGGCATCATCTCAGTTCCAGCAGCAGCCCCTACGCCGTTACTAAGCGGCGCGAGCATCACCGTGGCAGGATGCTGCACGGCCACCGTGCCCAGCACATGGAGCGCCGCGGAGCCGGCTGGAGGCGGTCAGGAAGAGTCGTCCGATCCGACCGGCAGGCTCACAGTCTCGTGGCAGGTCGTAGGGGCCGCGCGCCAGTGCCCAATTGAGCCGGCTGCCCTGGTCGACAACCTGACGTCTCCCACACATCCTTCCGGCGACGTGATCACTGGAGTGGTAGGGGTTCCGATGCACGGTCGGCCGGTCACCGTGTATGTGACCGCGCCGAGCAACCCTGCCGAGCACAACTTCCAGTTCCTGAGCGCGGACGCCGTTGTGGGTTCACATTGCATCGCCATCGGTGCGGCGGAATACGGCGCAGCGAGCGCCGCCAACCTGCATACGTTACTGGCGATTTTGGCGACGACGAGCGTCCCGGTATTCCCGAGCGCACCACCGACCCCGTAACGCGACGGTAATCGTCCGGTTATGGATCACTCCCGTGCTTTCGAACGCGCGTCAGGTGGGTTCGGTGGGCAGGCCCGACGGGATCGTGGGAAGGGGCGTGGGGGTGGGAAAGCCCACCGGCGTGGTTGGTGAGAATGGATTCGTCGGGGCTGGTCCGAGCGGGGTAGTGAGTCCAGGTCCGGCGGGAAGTGAAGGGGTTCCGGAGCTCGGAGCCGGCGCCAGTTCCGGGGTAGCGACGTACCAGGCCCCGCCGAATGCTTGCTGCGCCTCGCCGGTGACGAGTCCCGGCGCTTCGTTGCCATAAGTGTGCAACGGCCAACCGTTGTAGGTCACTTCCATCGTTCCGTCCGCCGCGGTAACGACCCCTACGGTTCCCGTGATACTGCTAGCAGCAACCGGATCGCCACCACTGGGAAGAGCGAGTGCCGGCCACATGAGCGAACAGCCCGGCTGCAGGGTGCATTGATCCTGACCACCGGCTTCGGTCGTCAGGTAGTAGAGGGTGTGCCCTTCGGCGTCGGTGAGCACAGTTCCCAGTGGCGTGGTTCGAGTGGCGATGGTCGGCGTCGCTGGACTTGGGGCGCTCGTCGGGCTGTTGCTCTCCTGGGCTGTCGCTGTTGCAGCGGGATCGTCCCCAGCGCATGCGACAAGTCCGCACATAAGGCCTGGCACGCTCAGCAGCAGCCCGGCACCGACTAGCTTTCGAAGCGCGCTTCCACAGGTCGGCACGGTGCGCTCCAAGTACTCATCACGGGTCATCGCGTAGGGAGGACGGGATCGATGCCAACCTCGCACTCACCCTCAACTCGTCACTGATGATGGCGGCAAGGCGCACTTCGTCACTCGCAAGCGTCGGGTCGGAGGCGAGCCTGATCTTGATGCTTGTCGCGGCCCGCAGGATCAGAGCGGACGGCGTCGCGCGTGGAACCATTGTCCTCGCCGCGTTGGATGGAGTAGAGGAGTTCGCCACCTGATCGCAAATTGGCGCGTCTCGCCTGCTACGGTCGGGCTGTCTCACTCTGAGAAACAACTAGATCAGCTCTCGTGTGCCGAACTGCAAGGTCCGTAGGGGCTGTTTTGGGATCCGATCACCGAACCTGTGGTCATGTACTTTACGAAGGGCGCTTGATGGTCAAGACGATCATCGGCGAGTTGTCACATGAGCGACAACCGACCCAGGGAGCGCCCACTTGGCCCGGGTCGGACGATGCGCTGTCGCTAGCGACGAACCGCCCTCGCGGCTGTTCCTGCCCTCGCAAGCCGCGAACAGAGTAGCGTAGCCTGCTGCACGCACGCCGTCACACCGAGTTGTCGCCATAGAACGCTGGGAGGCGGTGGTTCTACTCTCCTACCGGTCGCGGCGCGGGCCGGCGCCGCCCTTGAACCTCCATCGACATCTGCTGTCGTCAGGTAGATCCGAAACGTAAGGCCTCGCGCTGAATGTCTTCGAGGACGTTGGCTGAGAGCGTCAATCCGAATCGCTTGAAGATCTCGCCGGCCGCGGCGCGGCCAAGGTCGCGATAGTCGGTCACCAACTCAGCCGTAGTATAGGTGCGATCTTCGAGCGGAAACACGAAGCTATGGGCCTGCGTCACCGCGTCCCGAGCGGTGCGCCGAGCTGGGTTTTCGAACCACAGGCGCCGGGCGCGGATGCCCCGGAGGGCAATCGTGATGACCGTTTCCTCCCAGGATTCCACCCTGGAAGCGAGGCGGCCCGCGAACTCAAAGACCTCGGTGGCCCTGCCAACCGTGTCGGTCACCCCCAGCAGAGGACCGAGAGCCGCGATCCCCTCGGGCGGGTGCCAATGCAGAGCACTACGCGCGTTGTCCGTCCAATCCTCATGAATCCCTGCTAAATAGTGGAACTGGCCGCTCTCAAACAGACGCCACGACTCCAAGTAGTACTCAAACTCTGTCTCGCCGCGAATGCAGTCCATTGCAGGAACCAGGAGGGATGGCTCCAAGTGAGGGAAATCCCAACCCCGAATCGACACGTGCGCCTGCCTGGTATGTGGCTCGAGTTGCTCGAAGGGAATGCGCCGACGTTGGAACATATCCGGCCGGATGGTGATCTCCCAGTGTCCGCGTGAGCGGATCTTGTCAGCGAGATTCGTAGCGGACTCATTCACCAGTTGGCGGTCGAATTGGACGCCGTCTGAGGTTTCTCGCGACAGGTCAGTTGGCAGCCCGACTCGTCGAGATCGACGCAGGAAGCGCTCCACCCCTCGGTCGGTGGCAAGGTCGAGCAACTCTCTCAGTTCCACCTGGGACGGGAGCTCTGAGGTTTCCGGCTTCCCGCGCGACCGTACGTAGATGCGGCCCTTGATCAAGACGTCTTCGTAATCGTGGTCGCACAGCACCGGGACCTCGTCAAACTCGGCGATGTACAAGACGACATACGTTGCACCTCTGACCACGACCCGGTTGAGCTCGATGCTGATGAACGGCGCAACGTATTTCTTGATCTTGGCTGTGACGTCATCGTAAACCCAAGTGTCGAGCTCACTATCGGCGAGCCCCACCGGGATAATCTTCTTGTGTTCCTCGTTGACGCCGATGACGATGTGCCCACCGCCCCGACGGTTGGCCATGCCGATCGCCGCACGAATGATGCGAGCGAGGTTCCAATCCATGCTCCATGGGAGCGAGCACGGCGGCTTGAACTCGATCCCCGGAACCTCGTGGCCCAGGTCAAATACGCGTTCAAGGTCATCGGGTGTCAGCGACATCGAATGCTAGGCTGGATCCTGGGCGTCTTGCCGTCCCATCGTGACGAGCGCCTCTAGCCCCGCTCCGGCGAAGCGGTTCAGCTCGTCGATATCGATCAATTAGAAGTTGCGCGGTGTCAGCAAACGACCGCGCCGTCTGGGATTCGACGCGTCCTCAATACTGATCCACACAGCCTTCTCTTGGAGATTCACCTCGACCTCAGGGTGTTCTCCACCCATCATCTGCCCCACGACGTTGGAACCTTGCCATTTGCCCTGGCCGTCCTTGAGCTTGACGACTACCCGTACATCCGGGGCGTCTTTGAGGTGCCCATGGACGAACCAAACGATGCCCTCGCCGGCGGCTAGATCGGGGGCTTGCTCCAACGCATCAATGACGATCCATCGCACGCCCTCAGGATACCCGACCTAGGTCGCCGCAAGCTACTGATCCCCTTGACACCGCTACCTCGGGGCGCTGGAGAGACCACTTCCCGCAACCATGCCAAGACGTCGCTTCGCGCATCCGATGAGACCGCGTTCGTTGCATCGACGAATCGGTAGCTCCGGGCGCGCCCTTGTCGAGAGGAACACCTTCGAAACGAGGTGCTACGCTGCCGTAAAGTGTCGAAGGCGGAGCGGCTCCTTCTGGCGAGCGCCCTGTTGCTGGCCGCCGTGGGCATCACCGTCGGCTCGCTCACGACTCAGTCAGCGCTCGCCGGCGGGCTGATCGCCTTGGCTCCCGTACTCGTCATCGGCTACCAGTCGGTGCAGACTCGTCGGGCGGTCGATGCTGCCCGCGATGACGCTGCAGCCTCGCGACAGCTGGCTCTTGAGGCGCAGCGCGACCGCGAGCTCGCCGTACAGCCATTCGTGACGCTCGGCGATCGTAGTGGCGCTACCCCCCATGGGCCGACCGTCTCGCTGCGCAACATCGGACGGGGACCTGCCATCCAGCTTCGGGTGCTCCAACGTCGGGCAGGGGCGATCTTTTGGAATGCTGACGCGATCCTGCTGGCGAGCGGAGAGACTCTCCCTGATGCGAACTCTCCGCTCGATGGTCCACCGCTACTCGTTCTTTCAAACCAGCGCGGCGCTGCGGGCGTCCGGGACTACGTAGTCAGCGAGACTTCGCCGCACGACCTTGCTGCCTACTGCCTCGATCAACTGGGTAACCGGCTCCGGTTCAACCTTCGCACCGGGGACCCCCCGGAGATCTGGCGCGCCAGTGATCAACCGCCGGAGTGGTCTGAGGCCTTCGGCTACCGCTGATTGCCCCATTCGCGACAGCAACCGCTCGGGCTCGATAGCAGACGGGGCTTCACTCGCTGTTTACCGACGCACATTGCCCGCGACACCGCTTCCCGTGTGACCTGGCTGCGCAACGGTAGGCTCCGGGTCCGCTATCATCCGCGGCGGGGCGGCGGTCCTGAATCAGCGGACGGAGTGTCGAGCAAATCGTCAGCTTTGTAGGCTGTCGGGCCTCGGCAACGCGCGTCACCCCGGAGCTTTACGTATCCCTCTCCTCGGGCTACCTCGTTGCACCTTGGAACGGCCCCCATTGGTGGTTATCGGCTTGACGCCACGTCATGGCGCTCTCCATCATTGCACTGCATGACCGTTCATTGGCCCGACGCAGCGGCGGACGACTGGAAGCCGCTCAGACGGCTCCCACAGCGCAGAGTTGGGTCGCCCCGGGCGAGAGACCTCAGCTCCCCGATGTTGACAGTTTCATCGAGCGCCGCCGGTCCCTCGCAGCCCGATCGCAAGCTGATCCGAGGCTACCTGAACGTGAGCGCCGTCGCGCTGCTCGGCGACCCGGCGTACGTCCTCATCGAGCACAAGGGGAGGAGCATCAGGCTCACCTCGAAGCGCGCCAAGGTAGAGGGCGCATTGAAGCTCATCGGCCGACCGAATGGCCGCTACATAACGGGCACGCAGCTGCGCCGCTTGCTGGGGAAAGACGGCGAAACCGTAAAAGTGGAGCTCCGCCTAGAGTCTGATCGGCTCGTGGGTGAGGTGCCAAAGACAGTCCCGCTCGGCCACCTCGAGGGCGACAGCGCGTGATGCAGGACCTTGGCGCGTCGTCGGCCACCCAAGTAGTTCGTTCGGCCGACCGGTTGCGGCCAACCTGCCGGCGCCTCCAGCCTTGCACACCGTCTGGGGGTCGCGGTGATCAGCAGTGGGTTCGCGATGATCACAGCGCGTACAGCAATGAGGGCTGCTCGCCGCAGCAGACGCGATCGCTGGCGCGACGCGTGGCGAGCGCGACAGCTGCGAGACCTGCATGAACCTACTGTCCGACTGTCTCGTGCTCGTGAATGGCGAGCCGCCGTCGCCGCGTCGGCGGGCCGCCCGAGTCCCGGGAGCACCGGCGCGCCGCTCCCGCTGAAGCCATCCCACTGCCTAAGTGCGCAAACCGCGATCGCTCCCTGACGAGTTCCCACATGGCTGGCGCGGGTTCAAACTACGCATGGCCCTCGGGCCACGCGTCCTGTCCGCCTCCGCCGCCGTCGCGAACGAGCACCTACACGCAGTGGGCCTCCTTGAAGAGCGCCGCCCCGCGGGTTTCACTCGCGTCGTCCTGAGGTGCTCGTGGTTCGTGGTGGTCATGGGCGTCTGCTTCATCCCGACGACCAGCGAAGAGCTCACCGTCTTCTTCCCAGCAATCCTCACGTTGGGCGCGTCGTGGCTTCTCGCGATGCCGGCATATGCGCTGGCGCTCTCGAGGTCGGAGCACTTTGGGGAGATCCGTCTGCGCGGTGTCGTTCGTAAGTTCTTCGAGGCAGTGCAGCGCCAGCAGATCGCCTTGCCCGCAGATCTTACTCAGGAATCGACCACCGAGGAGGCCGATGCCCTGCTACAGGAAGCGGTTCCTGTGCTCTTTCCGGCGATGTTTTCCCAGATGTTCCGGTGGGTCGCGTTTCGCGCGTTGACCCTCTGCGTCTTCGGCGTGGTCGGTCTTGTCGTTGGTCCGCCGCTCGCCGGAGTCCATTGGGTCCGTGGTTGGTCACCGGTCGCGGCGCTTGTCGCCATTCCAGTTCCGGCGCTCGGCATCGTGCTCGGCTCTTTGCTGATTCCATTCATCACGCTCAACTACTTGACGCAGCTTCGCCTACAGCATATGGAGCTCAGCGGCCACGCGGCCGCTCAGTCGGCCGCTGCCATTGATCCCGCCGAGAAAACCGCACGCACTTGACCTTACGCCCATCGCTGCCTCTCCCTATGGATCGCTGGTCCGGCGAATGTGTCGGCGGCCGATCTGGTCCGCGTCTTGGGGCGACATCCGTGCATCCAATTCGGCCAGCTTACGAACCCTGAAGGCTGATGCGAACCTGGACTGACCTGCTCGGGAACCTGCTCAGTGATGCTGTCCGCGGTGAGGTTCACGGTGTCCTGCTCCTTCCACATGTATCGATTGACGAGGCGATCAGTTGGCTCGGCGATCGCAGGCGCTACAGGTCGCACCACATGCAGGCCTGGACATCATGCTTCGATGACGTGGACGCCAGCTGCAGCGCTCTCGGTCCGCGCCTCGCAGCCATCGTTGCGCCGACGGCCGCAACTGCGATGGCCTCACTCACCCCGCTCCGCAATCTGCGTCGCGCGCCCGACGCTCCGGTGCGCGAGACTGCCGTCGAAGCTTTGATCCAGCTCCGTCGGACCTTACAGCTCCAGGCTGCTCTGGGGGCCGCCTGGTACGGCCTCGTTGAAGCGGCTAAGGAACCCGCAAATCTCGGCATACTTCGATTCCGGGCTGCCTGTCTCGTCGACCACCTGCGCCGGGCTCAGTGCAGCGTGGACAGCATCGTCCGTGTCATCGAGGGTGTGCTGGCCGACCGTGCTCTCTGGCAGCTCGAGGCCCGGCTCCTCCTCGGCGACGTCACCGCCACCGCGGAGTTGGTCGGGCCCCCGCCGGACACGGTTGGCGGAATGGCTCCAGACGAGCGCATCGCGCTCTGCGAGCGTCTTGTCGTCGCGCCCCCCGTGGAACGCCACCATGTCGTCTGGGTCGCCTTCGATCACGCCGGCGTTCGCGCTCATCCTGTCCTCACGCTCGCTGGAGTCCAGTTCTACGACGGTGACCTCGTCCGCAGTGCCATCGCTACGGGTACCGCGGCGGCGCCGCTGCCGGACGAGCTCTTCACCAACGGCGTCAGCGAGCACGACATCCCCACGGGCAACGTTGTCATGGCACGTGTGGATCTCGGTCGTCTGGCCATCGGTGATGCACCGGCTCTTGCTCGCCGGATCGCACGCATCCTCGTTGAGGCAGCTGTATTCAAGACGTCCATCGAAGAAGGATTGATCTGGGTCCCCCTCGACGATTACCTGCATTTCGTAGACGGCCGATATGGGGGCGGCTCGCGTTACGCCAGTCGTGAACTGGTCCCTCTCGGGCCGCTCGCCCAGGAGGCAGTCGAAGCGGAGCTGCAGTCGCTTGCCGACACCGCTCTGAGCGAACCTGAATGGCATGCGGCTAGGTCTGAGAGCCTCGAAGCATTGGCCTGGTTTCGCAAGTCCATGCAACTTGAGGCCGCGCCGCGGCTCATGCTCGACGTTCGCGTTCTCGAAGTCGTCGCCGTCCGGGCGCGCAGCGACGACGCGACCTGGTGGTGCTACCTCGACGACTTTTGGAAGTACGCATGGGTTCGGCACCAGATGTTCGAGGGCATCAGGTACGTTTTTCAGCGCTGTCTTCGTACCGGCTTCACGTCTCCACCGGAACTCGAGGCGGGCGCCCGCATTACCTTGTCGGAGCTTCTCGCTGGCGTGGTGCGGAGGCTCGACCACCTTCACTATGAGGTGAACGTGATCGGAGGACTCCCTGTCCTACCGCAGGTTGCCGACCTGTTCTCGGCGTACTCGATCTGGGGTTGTCGTCTGCGCACCCTGGCGCACCAAACCGCGAATGCCGAGGCACTCCGACAATGGGCGGATACTCTCGAGAACGATTGGGATCGGCTTCGTCAGCGGGCCCGGCGTTCGCGCAACGCGCTCACCCACGGCGGTCCGGTGCAGGCGGACGTAGTCCTCGCTGCCGCAAGGTTCGCACACCAACTCGCCGCCTTTGCGCTGTCTGAAGAACTCAACGCCATCGCCAGCCGAGTTGACAGCGATGCCGCGCACACGGATCTCGCCGACAACGCGAATCGGTGGCGGGCATACCTCGCGACAGCAAACGACGCGCCGTCCGGACTTGCTGGCGCTCCCTGGCCCGCGACACCGACGAGTCCAGCACTGACCTCGGCTGCTGACACGACGTCCTGACTACGCGCTACCAGTTCCGCGCACGAGGTGGGAACTTCGTAGCGCGGCAGCGTGTCGCGTCACCAAGATTGCGGGCGGGAACCGGCGTCCCGTCACCTTGACCGAGTTCGGCTCCGTGCTTCCCAGTTCGCTTGCGCATCGAGTGCCCGGGTACGGGTACTCGCTGTGACGGCAATCGCCGAGGCGCTCATCCCAAGGGGATCGGTTGCGGGTTCTCGACGAGCCACTTGAAATACTCGTTCCGCTGGACAAGCTCCTTCACTTTGCCTCGCTTGAATCCGAGATCCAGCAGCACGTTCGCGAGGAATACCCACTCAGCCACCTCGGCGAGCACGTAGAGCTCAGTGCCAGACGCCCCGCCTGCCGTTTCCGGCAGAGCACCGAAGTGGGCATATAGATTGCGTATCTCACTCAGCCGGCTGGCGAAGTCTGGATGCTGAGTCAGGAGCGGATCCACAATCGCTGCTACGCGACGACACACCTCCTTCACGCGCCCTCGCAGCGAAGGCTCGTCAGCGTGCTCCAGTCGCACACGCAGCCACTGGCGGTCGCCCTTCGGAGAGCTCCCAAGCACGCGCTCGTGGCGTTCCTTTGCCTGCGTGGTCGCGCTGCTCTGCCTGAACTGAATGCGGTGATACGCCTCGAAAGCTTGCGCCCACGCCAGCGCCCGGGAGTCGGACCAGCGGGGTGGCGCGTACCTCAGGCCCAACAGAATGCTCACCGCCGCCGACTGCTCGGCTCTAAGCCTCCACCAGGACCGCATCAAGTCATCGAACGTTCCTGGCCAGTCGTCGAAGCGAAACAACATCCGGTCCGGCCGCAATGGGGGTGGGATCCGCAGATCTCGCTCCGGCTGCAGCAGGGGCAGGAATATGGGCATCGGTACCTCGATGGTGCCACCACTTGTCGTGGGAACGGTGTGCAACGGCGTCTGGACGCTCACTTCTTCGACCACGGCAGGAGCAAGCGTGGCAAACGTGATGAGGTCACGCAGCGGCACGAGGTATCTGTCAGTAAGGTCGCGAGAAGACAACGCAGGCGAACACTCCACTCGCCCGATGATCCGCTCGCGGATCTGATGCAGATGATGCTCGCGGTGCAGGTTGCCACCGAATCCGATCGCGACAACGTTGCCGTCGTCAAGGGTCGCTTGCAGATCTTCGGGCGGCGAGCTTGTGATCCGCAAGCTCCGTGGGCCGTCCTGGCCCGCGTGCACACTGAGCCCGGTCCTAGCAAACCAGTCGGGGAGGTGGTCAAGCTCAAAATGCATCGTGTCAAACGTCGGATTCTCCGGCAGCAGCTCTCCGAGCACGCAGTACGTCACGGTCCAGCTTTCTCGAAGGTAGGCGCCAATGTGCGTCTCGCTCTGGTACACGCCGTATAGCGACGCCGCCTTCCCGTCCGCGAGCCTCGCGTGCATTACCGGGTACGCGGCGCGGACACCAGGGAGCTCCGCAGGTTGCTGAAATGTACCGTCGAGATCGACCGCTATGCCCACTTCATCGGCACGCAGTTCGCCGGCGATCATCTGCGCATGGTTGTCAGGGCGATAGAAGTATCCGCGGCGCTTCAGTTCAACCGGCATGCCTCACCCGAGCACCCGGTCTCTGGCCGCTGAATCCTAGCGCCACGAGTCACCTGGAGCAACGTTATCGCGCGTGCGTCGGGAGAAATCGGCCGCAGGACGGACATCGCGGCTGCCCTCGATATCGACCACGCTCGATGCGAGTGCGGCAATTGGGATTAGGGCACGAGCCAGCCGAATCGATGATCCACCCGATGCCTTTTGCGAGCACATAGCCCGCGAGGCCGTGTGGCCCGCTGATCATTAGCGCGGCGGCGCCCATGCCGACGTCTTGCCCGATGTCCTTAGACCCTCCGAATCCCGTGGTGGATTGCCTATGACGCGTCATCGCTCGCGGCGCACGCCCTTGAATGGCTTTCCGCTCTGTTTGACTTCTTTGAACTGGCCCGTTTCGGCGTCGCGCTTTACCCACTTCTTCGTCTCGGGGTTGAAAACCTGGCTCCGCTTCCTTACCTCGCCAATGCGGGAACCATCACCCACGTTCTTTGCCATTGGACGGCGCCTCCTTGAACGGGTCCACGAGCGCTCCTTGTGGCGCGCCTCGGCCCGATTCGATGGCCTGAGTCTGTCACTGATCGGCGCAGTTCGTGGGCCAGTCCGGGGCTTTGGTCCCGGGCACCCAATCGGCCAGCCGTCCGGGAAGGGAGGAGGGAGTTACGAGGGAACTGGGCGAGCGGATGGGCCTCGATCCACCCACAGCGAAGCCGGGTTCAAGGTGCGGCCAGTAGTTCGCCTCGGGAATGGCTTCGCCGGATTCCACCCAGCGGTCCGTGAACCCGCACGCGGCGAGTCGCGCAGGAGGTCGCTCGGCTCCGTGCGGGTGGTATCCGAAGCTGATCAGCTGCGATTGCGACGTGCAAGGCTTGCGCCGACCAACTCGACACATCGACGGTGTCGTCGGGTTCCACCCATCCTGCCGTTGCCATCGTTCGACGCCCAGCAACGTAGATCCGCGGCGGTCCCAGTATGGCGAGCAGGCTTGCCGGTGGATCCCTATAGGCAGGCTCGTGAGAGATACGGCCAGGCGCGTCGATTACGAAGGACCTAGGCTATACCGTCGCGCGTGGCACACCGCGTGCGCCCACCCACGCTCGACCACGTGCCCGGCGGCGGCCTTAGCAATCCCTACTCCGGCCTCGACTTCGATGGGCTCACCGCACATGGGGCAAGGGACGCTGAGGCCGCAGGCTTCCAGAGCCTCCATCTGGCCATCGCCGTAGCCTCCGAAGCAGGCCGCCTCCTCCAGGGCCACGCGATGTGTTCATGATCCACCGCGATCCGAGTGGGGTTGTGTCCGTCCCCTGCTGCCCTTGCCCTGGGTGCTGCCTTGCCCTGGGTGCTGCCTTGCCCTGGGTGCCGCCTTGCTGTGGGTGCTGCCCTGCCCTCGGGTCCTGGGGCGGCGAAATGAACCAAGAACCTAGGCCGTGGCTGCCCACCCCGGGGCAGGAGGAACCCCGGGGGCAGCCGCGGCGAACCGGGACTAGTAGGGAGTCATGAGCTGCGGGCATCGGGCACACCCTGCAGGCGTAGAGCAGGGCAGTACCCGGGACAGCGCCTGGACCTGCCGGGGCTTCGGGCTGCCGAGCGCTGTGCGACCGGAACCCTAGACGCGGGTCGGGACGAGTGTTATGGCCCATGCATCACGGGTGGTTTTAGAACCCGCCTGCCCTGGGGCGAGGCCCTTCGAAATCGGCCCACGAAGGTCGCCATTCTCAGCGAGCGTCGCGATGCTTTCGAGAATCGGTCCCGCTGGGATGTGCCCGACCCGCGCCCCTTAAGGGGGCACGGGGGCACGGTCACGCAGGACGTGCCCCAGGGCATGTCCGGGCGCGACCGGGGCACGGTCACGAACTGTCGCCGGCGTGCTCCCGAAAGGGCGTCACCGATCGATGCCGGCTTGCTTTCCCCACCTTGCTGACGGAGACCCAGCCCTCGTCGACGAGACGCATCAGCGCCACGTCCACGTATTCGGACTTTCCGAGACGGGCTTTTCGAATCTCATTCATGTTCGCCTGGTCGACCCCTTCGAGATATCGAGAAACGCGCTCCATGTATCCCGCCAGCCGCCATGAGTCCGCCGCACCGGTGTAGGTGATGGACTCGACGATCACAACGCTGTCACCCTCGGGTTCGAGGTTGAAGTGTAGCCGCCCGCCGCCAGCCGCATTCTTCTGCTTCTCCACGAAAGCGGTGATGCCGGATCGGGTTCTCGTACAGGCGATGCTGGTATCGAGGCTGGCAAGTAGCGAGGTGTGTCCGCGCATCCCTCGCGCGAGGTCCTTGCCGCTGTGGTGAACGACATCGACACACGAGCCAATCACCATCCTCACTCGATCTAGCGCATCAACAACAGCGCTCATATCGCGGCCCGAGTTCTCGTCGGCCCCTACGGTGCATCGGGCAAGGGTGTCGACCACGACGAGCGCCGGCGCCAGGTCAGCGACGATGTCACAGAGGTCATTTAGTGCAATACGGTCGAGAAGGGGCACGGACCGGGTTAGCCAATGAATGGCACCGAGATCGCCGTGTCGGATCCGCCACGATCGCGCTCGTTGTGCGATGCCTTGAGGATCCTCGGCCGCGACATAGAGCACAGGTCCGTCGACAACTTGCCGACGTTGCCACGGCCTCGAGGAGGCGACCGAAAGAGCGATGTCAAGCGTGAGGAGCGATTTGCCAGCCCCGGGAGCTCCATAAGTCGCAGCCAGGCTATTGAGTTCGAGCAGGTCAGCGACGAGCGACCGCCGAGGCTTGACATCGAAGATCGCGTCTCCGCTGACAAGGTGGTCGCGAAGCGACGACGTTCGACGGCCGGTCGCAGCTAGGTGATCTGCGCGCAGGGCACCGCCCACCGCGGGTGCGTCGCTTGCAACGGCATCAGCGCCATCCCGGGGTTCGGCCGGGTTCATACCGCCTCGCTGTTGAGGTTGTCGCGATACGCCTCGTACAACCAGTCGCTGCTGACACCCAACGCGCCGGCGACGGTGACAAGCGCCTCATCGACGCGCGTAGTGAGTTGCCCGCGATCGATGCAAAGCGGAGCGAGTTCGACTAGCATCGTCGCGCTCTCCGGCTGGTCGGTGTTGCTGCCCATCTCGCCCTGCCACGTGGCCAGGAACGCGAGTGCAAGCCTGCACTGCAGTACGTTCTCGCGTTGCGCGTCTTCCATCCGTCGCTGCCGCTGCTTAGGGTCGTGCAGCCATGCGTCATCGAGAGCAGCAAGGGAAGCCCCTATAGAATATGGGTACTGGTCGTCGGTGGCGGCGGCGTTATTCACATCGCGCCGCTGCCTCCCAAAACTGTCAACGATCGCAACCGGTCGAGGTTAGCGCGAACCCAGGATTGAGACGGCAAGTTAGGCCGAGAGAGACTGTTTCCAGGTCGTGCCACCCTCGCCGGCCATCACGGCCGCACCTGGGGATCGCGGCGAAGAGCTCGCAGGCGCTGATCGAGATCAAGCCGTTCGGTAACCCAGCGTTCCACGTCACCTCGGCGGAAAAGGAGGCGTGAACCTATGACTGCGCCCGGCGGACCCTGACGCCGTCGGCGCCACTGGTAAACGGCCTGAGGGGTCGTCCTTAACAGGGCAGCGGCCTCGCTCACCGTTAGGAGATTGTCGGGGTCTTTGAAGGGCATCGTCGAGCTCTCCCAAGCGTTAGGTTTCGTGACGCACAGCCTGCCACGCCTCGCACAGGTAGTCAAGCGTGAGATATCCTTACGCGCATGTCCGCTTCCGTCAGTCTCCGCCAAGGGGTGGGACGGGCGATCCGCGCTGCGCGCCTGCATGAGGGGCGGACCGCCGACGAGTTTGCGGCCGCCGCTCGGCTGCTTGGGTTGCGATGGCAGCGAGCTACCGTTTCTATGATCGAAGCCGGGAGACGAGCGCTAACTGCTGAAGAGCTGCTGATGCTTCCGGTACTCTTCGCTGGTCGCGTGTCACTAGCCGACCTTTTGGCCGACCGGATGTCCTTGACGCGGGAGGTCGAGGTGACACCCGAGGGCTTTGCCGAGATTCTTCGGGGTGAGTCACCGACGGTTGGCCGAGGATTCGTGCTCCCTTCCACAGTCATCACGACGTTCGGCTACACGCTCGCCAGCACGCCCGGATGGGGTCGCGGATCGGGCGTTAGCGAGGCCGATTATCGAGCTGCCCGTCGGCTACGCGTCGAGCCTGAGCACGTGGCTTTCATTGCGCGGCGAATGTTTGGACGTGGCTTTACGGAGGAGCGCGATGCGCGATCGCGCGCCGACGTTGGCGAGTCGGCGGGCCCTGAAGCCCTACGCGCGGCCCGACGTCGCGCGTCGATACAACTAGTCGCCGAGATGCGGCCCGCCGTGTCCGCAGAGCTCGTGGTCATTAAGCGCGGGAGGGCAATCCATGGCAAGCATTGAGCGGTGGAAAGGCGGCAGGTGGCGGGTTCGGTTCCGCACCCCGGAGGGCCGTGATCGCAGCCGGGTGTTCCCGCGAAGAGAGGACGCCCTCAATTTCATCGTCAGCGTGGAGCACTCGAAGCGCGCAGGCGCGTACATCGATCCGGCGGCCGGCAAGATTCTATTCCGCGATTATGCAGAACAATGGCGCGGAGTACAGGCGCAACACCGCCCGAGTACGGCAGCTCAGGTTGAAACTAGCCTTCGTCGACACGTCTACCCGTTCATTGGTAGCCGGCATCTAAGGACCATCCTGCCGAGCGACATTCAAGGGTGGGTCGCCGGCCGAGCAGAGTCTTTGGCGCCTGCTACGGTAGAGCGCGTCTACCGGCTGGTTGTGAGCGTCTTCCGCGCCGCTGTGCGAGATCGCCTGCTCGCTACTCATCCGTGCGTCGACGTGCGTCTCCCGCGTGTCAACGAAGCGCGAGTGCGGCCGCTGACGGTCGAGGCCGTCGATAAGCTCGCCAGCGCGATAGACAGGCGATATCGTGCATTGGTCATCCTTGGCGCAGCGTCCGGGCTGCGCCAGGGGGAGGCCTTCGGGCTCACGGTTGACCGAGTGGACTTCTTGCGCCGCACCGTGACTGTCGACCGGCAGCTAGTTCTAATGCCAGGGGGGCCGCCGCGATTCGGCCCGCCAAAGACCAACAGCTCGCATCGAACCGTGCCCGTGCCACAGTTTGTGACGGAAACTCTGGCCGCTCACCTCGCCGAGTTCGGGCATGGACCGGACGGCCTTATCTTCACAATGCCGGAAGGTGGGCCCATGCGCCGCAACCGCTTCTCAGAGCGCATCTGGCAGCCTGCGGTGCGCGCTGCCGCCGCGCAGGTGACATTCCACGACCTTCGACACTTCTATGCCTCAGCCCTGATCCGCCACGGCGAGTCGGTAAAGACCGTCCAAGCTCGCCTCGGACACGCAACAGCGGTCGAGACCCTAAACGTTTACGGGCACCTCTGGCCAGACAGCGAAGACCGCACGCGAACCGCCGTCGACGAGTTGCTTGGTGCGGTTTTCGGTGGGGACAGTAGAGTTGGTGTCACCGCCCCCGACGCCGATTCGAGGTGTCATGATCGTGTCACCCAAACGGCGTTGGTGACGGGCGCCTGAGCACGAACCCTTAGTTCACAAGGGCTTTGCGATTCGTAAGAGTGCAAGCCGGCCGATAAGCCGGGTTCTGTCCCCACCCGCGCGGCGGACGAGGGACGGTCATCCATCTGGGGCGCCGGTTGCCCGGCGCCTCGAGCGGCCCACCTGAGACACGAGGAGCGAGCAACTCCTGAGCGCCGAAGCGCTCGGTCTCTGTTCGGCCTTGCTCCGGGCGGGGTTTACCTGGCCGGCCGGTCACCCGGCCGCCGGTGGGCTCTTGCCCCACCATTTCACCGTTGCCCCGGACGAATCCGGGGCTGTGTCTTTTCTGTGGCACTCTCCTTCGGGTCACCCCGACTGGGCGTTACCCAGCGCCCTGCTCTGCGGAGCCCGGACTTTCCTCGAGCGTGTTACCGCCCGCGACCGTCTGGCCGGCTTGCCCGACGAGTCTATCCTCTGTCGCTGCGGATCACAGGAACAGGAGGCACGGGGACGTGGATCGACGTCTGATCTTGCACGCCGGTGGCGACATCACCTCGGCGGTGCCCGACATGCTCGAGCACTTCCGCGGCGCACATCGCGCGGTGATGATCCCGTACGCGGTGAGCGACCATGACCGAGTCACCGACCGGGTTCGCGACCTGCTGAGCGCGATCGGCGCCAGTCTCACCGGGCTCCACGCCGTTGCCGACCCCGCCGCTGCGATCAAGGACGCGGACGCGATCATCGTGAGCGGTGGCAACACCTTTCGGCTCGTGAGCGCGCTGCACCGCCTGGCGTTGATCGCCCCCGTGCGCGAGGCGATCGCGCGTGGTGTCCCGTATTTCGGCGCGAGCGCGGGGGCGAACGTCGCATGTCCGTCGCTGCGCACGACGAACGACATGCCGATCGTGCAGCCGCCAAGCTTCAGTGCCTTCGACCTGGTGCCATTCCAGATCAATCCCCACTACATCGACCCGCCGCCACCGGAGGCGCGAGTCGGTGAGACGCGCGAGGAGCGTCTCCGCGAGTTCCTCGAGGAGAACGACGTCGTCGTCGTCGCGCTGCGGGAGCAGAGCTGGCTCGCCGTCACGGGCGGGACGGTGACCTTGCGAGGCACCGGCGGGGCGGTCCTGTTCCGGCGCGGCGCGGATCCGGAGCAGCTCCGAGGCGGGGCCGATCTCTCCTTCCTGCTCGAGGAGACGCCCCACTTCGACGCCTGAGGTCGGCGCCAGCGACTCAAGCGTACATTTGTTTGCGTTGACGCCTCACCACACACCTGTTACGGTTCGGCCCGCTGGTGGAGAAAAGTGGTGAGTAGTGGGGAAGCGAGGTGTCGACGGTGGTGACGGAGCAAACGCAGAGCGATGTTCAGGTTACCCCTGAGTTCTGCGGAACGTATCGCCATCACATCGACGAGAAAGGCCGGGTGGCCATCCCCGCCCAGCTCCGCCGCTTCCTCCCCGAGGGAAGCGTCGTCGCCCCGGGTCCCGAGGGCCGCCTCATGATCTGGCCGCCGGCCGCCTGGGCGATGCAGAAGGAGCTCTTCCGCCGCACCGCCGAGACCCCCGCGCAGGAACGGCGCTTCCTGCGCAAGCTCACCGGCAACAGCTACCTGTTCGAGGTCGACGCCCAGGGGCGGCTGCTCCTCTCCGCACGGCAGCGAGCCTTTGCAGGGATCACCGACACCGTCGTGTTCGTCGGACTCGGTGACGGCGTCGAGATCACCGCCGACGAGGTCTGGCAGTCCGAGCAGCCCGAGCTCGACTCGGACGAGTTCACCCAGGTCTGGGACCTGGTCCACCAGCGCGGAACGTCCGCCTCACCGTCGCCGGCGTGAGCGCCCCAGACGGATTCGACTGGACACATGACCATCCCCTTGCCGATCGTGGCCGACATGGAGATGTTGGACGACGCCACGCCCGGTGCCCCGGCGCCTGACGGCGCGGGCCACCGGCCGGTCCTTCTCACACCCCTCATAGAGAGCCTGCAGCCCCGGCCGGGGCAGATCGCCGTCGACGCCACGCTCGGCGCCGGCGGGGTCACGGCCGCGCTCCTCGAGCGCGTCTCCCCAGGCGGCCGCGTGATCGCGATCGACCGCGATCAGCGAGCGGTCGAGGCGGGACGTCTTCGATTCGGCGGACGTGGCGACGCGATCCAGATCACCCAGGGTGACTTCGCCGACCTCGAGGCGATCGTCCACGCGAACGGCGTGGTCGCCGCGGATGTCGTCGTCTTCGACCTCGGGATCTCCTCGATCCAGCTCGACGACCCGGCCAGAGGTTTCAGCTTCCGCCTCGACGGTCCGCTCGACATGCGGATGAATCCGAGCACCGGCATGACCGCCGCGCAGCTGCTCGATTCGCTGACCGTCGATGAGCTGGCGTCGCTGATCCGCGACTACGGTGACGAGCGCTTCGCCCGGCCGATCGCGAATCGGATCGCCAGGTCCCGGGAGCTCGTGCCGCTCACCACCACGACGCAGCTCCGCGAGCTCGTCGAGCAGGTGGTGCCGCGGCGGTTCTGGCCGAAGCGGATTCACCCGGCGACGCGCACCTTTCAGGCGCTACGCATCGCCGTGAACCACGAGCTCGAAAGCCTCGAGCGCGGTCTGCAGGCAGCAATCAGCATCCTCCGGCCCGGTGGGCGTCTTGGGGTCATCTCCTTCCACTCCCTCGAGGACACCATTGTCAAGAACGCACTCCACGTCGCAGCACAGAACTGTGTATGTCCGCCCCAACAGCCCCACTGCACCTGCGTCCACCGGGCCACCCTTTTCCTTCTCACCCGCAAGGTGATCCGACCGGATGCGGCCGAGCTGGCCTCCAATCCGAGATCGCGCTCCGCCCGCCTGCGGGTGGCTGAGAAGCTCGCGCCGCAAGGCTGACCAACTCTTTCGAATCTCACCGTCCCCCCAGGGGGAAGCCGTGCTCGGCGCGGCTTCCCCCGCCACCCTCCGCTGTTCCCGGCACCGTGGGTGCCCTCCTTCGTCCAACTCAACGCCTCATCACTGGAGACCAGGGCAGTGCCCCATCTGCACCCGGCGCACGGCGCCGACCGCTCCGCCACCCCGGCATCCGGTGGCGTCGACGACGTCCCGTTCGAGCCGGCGGTGCGCCGGTTTCGCATCCGGCGCGGCGGCCCGCGCACGCCGCTGCCGCTGCTGCCGGTGATCGCGGTTGCCGCCGGGATCGGCATCGCATACGTCAATCAGACAGCGCATGTCACCACCGCGACCTACCAGGCGACGCGCCTCGCGGCGGAGCAGCAGCAGCTCGTCGCGCAGGCGGGGCAGCTCAACGACGAGCTCGCGCGGCTCCAGTCGTCGGAGCGGATCATCGCCGCGGCGCAGCACCTCGGCATGCACCCGGCGGCACGCTGGGCGTTCGTCGAGGCCGGTCCGTCGCACGTGATCACGTCGCCCGGTGATCAGCTGACCTCGACCCAGAGCTCGAGCAGCCTGGAGCAGCTGGTCGCCGGTCTCGCCGGGGCCTTCGGCGGCGACACGTCCGGTCGATGAACACGCGCCGTCGTTCCCCGCGGACGGCGGGAACCTACGGCGTGCGGGTTCTGGCCGACGCTCCCGACGTCAGGCGGCGTGGTCTCTGGCTCGTGCTGGCGTTCCTGGCGATGGCCACCGCCGTCTTCGGGCGTCTCATCCAGATCCAGGTGATCGAGGGCAAGGCGCTCGCATCCGAGGCGGCGTCGACGCACACGACCTCGATCACGCTGCACGCGACGCGCGGGATCATCCTCGACCGCAACGGACGCGTCCTCGTGAGCAACGTCCAGGTCTTCGACGTGTTCGCCGACCCGGCGCTCATCAGCGCCGGCGATCGCGACTCGGTTGCGGGGATGCTGGCGCCGATCCTCCAGGTGAGCCCGGCCCAGGTGCTCCGCGCGATCGAGCAGAACAATCAATTCGACTACCTTGCGAAGGGCGTCTCGCAGGACGTCAACGACAAGCTCCAGGCGCTCCGGATCAGCGGCATCGGCACGGTGCCGTCGGAGGAAAGCCTCTACGAGCCGTCGCCGGTCCCCGGAGACTCATTCGCCGCCAACCTGCTCGGCTTCGTGAATGCGGACGGGATCGGGCAGTACGGGCTCGAGGGCTACTACAACTCGATCCTCTCGGGAATCAACGGGCGCGAATCGACGCTTACCGACGTGAACGGCAACGCGATCGTCCTCGGCCGGCAGCAGAAGGTACCTGCCAAGAATGGCGATAACCTGGAGCTGGGGCTCGATTCCCAGATCCAGTACGACGCGGAGATCGCCATCGCCGATGGGGTCAACTCGACCAGGTCGGCATCGGGGACGCTGATGGTGATGGACACGAAGACCGGAGCGATCCGGGCGTGGGCACAGTACCCGTCGTACAACGCCGACGCCTTCGGCTCCGCCGACGTGGCGGACTTCCGCGATCTCGCGGTCTCACAGCCGTACGAACCCGGATCGGTCATGAAGGTCGTGACGTTTGCCGGGGGTCTCAACAACAAGGCATTCACGCCGGCCACCGTCATCGACGAGCGTCAGCAGCGGATCGACGGATTCCTGATCCACGACTGGGACGGCCACTCCCACGGCAAGGTCACCATGCAGTTCGTCCTCGACGACTCGCTCAACAACGGCGCCATCGACGCCCAGCGCATGGAGGGGGCCGGCGCCTTCTACTCGAACCTGCTCGCGTTCGGGATCGGCGCTCCGACCGGCATCGACCTGGCCGGTGAGGTCAACGATCCCCTGCCGCCGCAGTCCAAGTGGAACGAGTTGAAGTACGCGACGGCCTCGTTCGGCCAGGGCATCGTCGCCACGCCGGTCGAGATGCTCGCCGCGATCAACGCGGTTGCGAATGGTGGGGTGTGGGTCCAGCCGCACGCCGTCGACGCGATCGTCAACCCCAACACGGGCACGACGACACCGTTCACGCCCGTCACGCGGCGGGTGATGTCGGCGACGTCGGCGGCAACGCTCGAGCACATGATGGTCGGCGTGGTCAACGACCCGCACGGTGAGGGCTTCAAGGCGAAGATCCCCGGCTACAGCATGGAGATCGCCGGCAAGACGGGGACCGCACAGGTCGCGCTGCCCGACGGGAAGGGCTACGGGTCCAACGTCGTGGCATCCTTCGTCGGATTCATGCCTGCCACGAACCCCCAGTTCACGATGATGGTGATCCTCAACGAGCCCCAGACGCCGCTCGCCATCCGGTTCGGATCGCTGCTCGCGGCGCCGATCTGGAAGCAGATGGCCGAGATGATGATCGACGAGTGGCGGATCGAGCCGTGAGACAGGCGATCGTCGTCGGTGTGATCGCGTTCGCGGTGGGGGTCGTCCTGTACCCCGCGTTCATCGGGCTGCTGGTGCGCTCCGGCGCGCGTCAGCACGTCGCGTCCTACAGCCCCGCCACCCACCGCGCCAAGGAAGGCACGCCGACCCTGGGCGGAGCGCTCTTCTGCCTCGTGGCCATCGTGGCCTGGCTTGCCGTCGACCGCTCGCGGGCGGGATTCCTCGTCGTCTTCGCGCTCGCCGCCGGGGCGATCGCCGGCGGTCTCGACGACGTCGTCAACATCCGCGACATCGCCAGGATGGGGCTCTCGGTGTGGCAGAAGCTGGGCCTGCAGGCGGTCATCGGCGTGCTCGTCGGCGTCGGTCTCACGATCGCCGGCTTCACACACCAGTTCTTCCCGGGGCTCGGAGCGCCGAATCTCGGGTGGGGCCTCGCGGTCGTCGCCGCGCTCGCGGTGGTTGCGAGCAGCAACGCCGTCAACCTCACCGACGGCGTGGACGGGCTTGCGGCGTCATGCATGGCGCTCGTCCTCGTGGGGATCGCGATCATCGCGGTCACGCGTGATGACCTGCCGGTGGCGATCATCGCGGCCGCGCTTGCCGGCGCCGTCGTGGCGTTCCTCGTCTTCAACTGGTTCCCCGCACGCGTCTTCATGGGGGATGCGGGGTCGCTCGCGCTCGGATGCGCGCTCGTGGCGCTCACCGCGGAGCTCCACCTGATCTGGCTCCTCCCGGTGATCGGCATCGTCTTCGTGGTCGAGGCCGCGAGCGTCGTCGTCAACGTGACCGCCATCCGCCGCTTCGGCCGCCGCGTCCTGCGGGCCAGCCCCATCCATCATCACTTCGAAGAGCTCGGGCTTCGCGAACAGCGACTCGTCGCGTGCTTCGCCGGCGCCGCCGCGCTCGGCACGGCGGTGACGGTGCTGTTCGCTCGCGTCGCCGGCATGGCGTCGTGACGGAACGCCCGGTCGTGGTGATCGGCGCCGGACGGAGCGGCTTCGCGTGCGCGGCGACGCTGGCGCGTGAGGGCCACCACGTGGTGCTGGTGGATCGCGCCGACACGCCCGCGATACGGGAGCGCGCGGCGATGCTTCCGGAATCGGTCGAGCTCCGCCTCGGCGGCTATCCGGTCGACGTGGCCGTGGACGCGCTCATGGTGTGCCCCAGCCCGGGGGTGCCATGGGACGCTCCGGAGCTCCAGGCGGCGCGCGCCCGCGGCGTCCCGGTGCGCAGCGAGATGGACCTCGTCTTCGAGCGCTGCCGCGCGCGCATCTGCGGCATCACCGGCACCAACGGCAAGACCACCACGACGGCGCTCGTCGCCGCGATCCTCGAGCGAGCGGGGGAGCGCGTGCACCTGGGAGGCAACATCGGCGTGCCGATGCTCGACCGGCTCGACGCCGTGGCGGCCGCGGACTGGGTGGTGCTCGAGCTCTCGTCATTCCAGATCGAGTCGGTTCGGGAGCCGCGATGCGCCATCGCCTGCGTGCTCAACGTCACCCCCGACCATCTCGACCGCCACGGCGATTTCGCGGCCTACGCCGAGACGAAGCGCCGGCTCGTGCGCTTCGCGCTCGACGACGCCGTGCTCGGATTCGACGACCCGGTCACCCGGGAGATGGCAAGCGTCGCGCATTCGCGTGTGCGCTATTTCGGCCTCCAACCGGGCATCGACGACGGCGCCACCCGGCGAGGCACCGACGTCGTCAGCGTCGAGTCGGGCGTACCGGCACCCGTGCTCCCCGTCGCCGACATCCCGCTCTTCGGGGAGCACAATCTGGAGAACGTGCTCGCGGCGGTGGCGGTCGCCCGCGCGGCCGGGGTCGAGAGCTCACCGATCGCCCGTGCGGTCCGCGATTTCCACCCGGTGGCACATCGCCTCCAGACGGTTCGGGACGACGGCGGCATCCTCTGGGTCAACGACAGCAAGGCGACCAACGTCGACGCCGCCGTCGCGGCGCTCCGCTCCTTTCCGGGACGCACCATCGTGTGGATCGGCGGTGGCAAGGGCGCGGGCACCTCGATCGATCCGCTCGCCGACGAGGTCGTGCGTCACGCGCGGTTCGCCGTCCTCAACGGCGCGAGCGCGATGGAGCTTGACACCGCGCTCGCCGAGCGAGGGTTCGCCGGCCGGACGGTCGTGCCGACGCTCGGCGATGCCGTGCTCGCGGCGGCAGGGGTCGCGCGGGCGGGCGACGTGGTGCTCCTCGCTCCCGGATACAAGAGCTTCGACCAGTTCCGTGACTTCGAGGAACGCGGTGATGTCTTCGCCGAGGCGGTCCGGCGGCTCGCCTCACACCCCGTGAGCAACGTCTGATGGCCGCAGGCGCGGGGAGGCTCACCGGGCTCGCCGGCCGATGGCGTGGCCGCGGCCGTGTCGCCGGGGCCTTCGCGGCCGCCGACCGCGTCGCGGCGGCGGCGGGGGTCGACGGGTGGCTGATGATCGTCGTGGTCGGCCTCGTCGGGTTCGGCCTCGTGATGGTCTACAGCGCATCCGAGGCACTCGGCTACCTCTGGTACAACGACCCGAACTACTTCTTCGCCCACCAGCTGATCGGCGCGGTGATGGGAGGCGTCGGGCTCGTGGTGGCCGCCCGCTTCGACTACCACCGCCTGTCGCGGCTCGCCCGGCCGGTCATGTTCCTGATGCTCCTGCTCCTCGTCGTCGTGCTCGTCCCGCACGTCGGGGCCCAGCACTTCGGAGCGCAACGGTGGTTCCAGGTCGGGCCGCTCTCCGTCCAGCCGTCCGCGATCGCAGTCGGGGTGGCGGTGGTCTTCTTCGCCCGCTGGCTCACCGACCGCGAGGGTTCGGTCCGGAGCCTCCGTGGAGTTCGCGACTACCTCATCGTGCTCGGGATACTCCTCGCGCTCGTCCTCGCCGAGCGTGACCTCGGCAGCTCGATCGTCATCGCCACGACCGCGCTGATCCTCCTGGCCCTCGCCGGCGCCCGCAAGCGGCACCTCGTCCTCATCGTCCTGATGTTCGGCGGGGCCGGCGTCGCGCTGGTCGGGCTCGTGTCCTATCGCGCCGATCGCCTCGCGCACTTCCTCAATCCATGCGCGGACGCTCTTGGATCCGGGTTCCAGAACTGCCAGGCCCTCTACGCCTTCGGGTCAGGCGGGATCTTCGGCGTCGGCCTCGGCAACTCGGTTCAGAAGTACGAGTGGCTGCCCGAGGCGCACACCGACTTCATCTTCGCGATCATCGGCGAGGAGCTCGGGCTGATCGGAACCGTCGCGGTGCTCGGAGCGTTTCTCTTCCTGGCGTGGCGCGGTGTGCGCGCCTCGCTGCGCGCGCCGGATCGGTTCGGCGCCCTGCTCGCGGGAGGCATCACATCGTGGATCTGCATGCAGGCGTTCATCAACGTGAGCGCCGTGACCGGGGTCATCCCGACGACGGGCATCCCGCTCCCCTTCATCAGCTACGGTGGCACCTCGCTGGCGACCTCACTCGTGGGCATGGGCATCTTGCTCAACATCTCGGCCCAGGGCCGCCGGCAGGGAGCGACGAATCGTGCGCACGTTGATCGCCGGGGGAGGTACTGGGGGCCACCTGACCCCGGCACTGGCGGTCGCCCTGGCGCTGCGAGACGCACGACCTGACGCCGAGGTCGCCGTGGTCGGCCGCCGTGACGGGGTGGCCGAGCGCCTGGTGGTCGCGGCGGGCCTTCCACTCGAGACGCTGGACGTGAGCGGCGTGCACGCGGGCACCCCGGGCGGCGTGGCGCGAGCAGCGAGCCAGCTGACCCGGGCGACCCTGGAGGCGCGACGGCTCCTCCGGAGGATGCGGCCCGACGTCGTCGTCGGCTCCGGTGGATACGTCTCGGTGCCGGTCGTCGTCGCCGCGCTCGCGCAGCAGATACCGGTGGTCCTGCTCGAGCAGAACGCCGTGCCGGGCAGGGCGACCCGGCTCCTCGCCCGGCGGGCGCGAGCCGTCGCCTCCTCCTTCGCGGAGACGGCTCGCTACCTGCCGCATGCGCGAGTGGTCCACACCGGGAACCCGATCCGTGCCGAGGTTCGGGCGGTGACCCCAGGGCCGATCGGCGACCGCCTCCGTTCGATCCTCGTGACCGGGGGGTCGCAGGGCGCGCGCAGGATCAACCGGGCGGTGACCGGGTCGATGGTGAAGCTCCTGAGCGATGACCCGGAGCTCCGGATCGTGCACCAGTGCGGCAGCCTCGACCGCGCGGTGGTCGCCGCCGCCGCCGCGGCACTACCGCCCGCGCTCGCCGCTCGATACACGGTCGGTGACTTCTTCGACGACATGGCGGCGCGCATGGCTGCGAGCGATCTCGTGATCATGCGTGCCGGTGGATCGTCGATCGCCGAGTGTTCGGCTCTCGGCCGCCCGATGATCGTCGTCCCGTACCCGCACGCGGGTGGCCACCAGCGGCACAACGCGACGCCGTACGTCGAGGCGGGCGCGGCGATGGTCATCGATGACGCCGAGTGCAGCCCGGCTCGGCTCGGCGCCGAGATCAATGCGCTGATCGCCGATCCTCCGCGGTGGCGGCGCATGGCCGCGGCGAGCGCCGCCCTCGGGCTCCCGGACGCGACGGACTCGGTCGTGCGTCTCATCGTCGAGGCGGCCGGATCGGGACGGCGGAGCAGAGCGGCGTGACCAGGCACGTCCATGTG
>Ga0335078_10000740_pt1 | contig 49856 bp, 36 predicted proteins | sample Lox_Sample_32_FD_206711 | JGI IMG/M metagenome (GOLD analysis project Ga0335078, IMG submission 206711) | Soil microbial communities from Loxahatchee National Wildlife Refuge, Florida, United States - Lox_Sample_3.2 | ecosystem: Environmental > Terrestrial > Soil > Wetlands | place: USA... | reverse complement strand
ACAGCACTCGCCGGCAAGATTCTGACCGAGCGCCTTGCGATTTACCCAGCGTATGCCCGCGCACCCGAGATGTGGATAGATCCTGGCATACGACCCGCCGTGCTGGAGCTCAGCGACGCGAGTGGTCTTGGGCGGGAAGATTATTGGCGCGCCGGGCGATCGGCAGAATTGCCGTCGTCCTGCTCGCCTTACCGGCGCACGGCATCCATCGAGCTCTCCAAGTTGCTGGAAGACTTGGTCGGTGAAGACGGGTGCGACATCGGGGAAGTTGAGGTCGAACGACTCTTCCATGCACGCGACAGCGACTTCGCGGCGGTTTGTGAGGCAGCCGACCACGTCCGCAGTCACGTGGCGGGCAATGTGGCCACCTACGTCGTGAACCGGAATATCAATTACACAAACATCTGCAGTTACGCTTGTGGGTTCTGTGCCTTCTCGAAGGGCAAACTTAACCGAGAAGGAAGGGAAAAGCCGTATCTCTTGGATTTGAACGAGATCGGAGCAAGGGTCACGGAAGCCTGGAACCGTGGGAGTACCGAGGTATGCCTTCAAGGTGGCATTCACCCGAAGTTCACCGGTGAGACCTACCTCGACATTCTCCGGGCCGTAAAGAAGGCCGTCCCGGGTATCCATGTCCACGCATTCTCGCCGCTGGAGGTGTTGCACGGCGCGACAACGCTTGGACTCAGCGTGGCCTCTTACCTCGGTCTCCTTCGGGATGAAGGTCTGGGCAGTTTACCCGGCACGGCCGCCGAGGTCCTGGATGACGGCGTTCGGCAAGTGCTCTGCCCAGACAAGCTCAACAGTAATCAGTGGTTGGACGTCATCCAGGCTGCCCATGAGGTGGGCCTGCGCACGACGGCGACCATCATGTTCGGACACGTTGATGACTACCGCACGTGGGCGCAACACCTACTGTCGCTGCGCGACTTGCAAAAGCGTACCGGTGGCTTTACAGAGTTCGTGCCCCTGCCGTTTGTGGCTCATGCAGCCCCTCTGTACAAACGCGGTCGGGCGCGGCCCGGTCCAACATTCCGCGAGGCAGTGCTCATGCACGCCGTAGCACGGCTCGTGCTTCATCCGCACTTCCCGCACATTCAGACTTCGTGGGTGAAGATGGGTCCAAAGGGCATGCGTGCGGCTCTTCAGGCAGGCGCAGACGATCTCGGCGGAACACTTATGAATGAGAGCATCACGCGTGCCGCCGGCGCTATTCATGGGCAAGAGATGACCGCTGAAGACATGAGCGCTGTCGCGCGCTCGCTTGGACGGGTGTTGGTCCAGCGAACGACACTTTATGCCGTAAAGGACTCCGATGGGATCGCACCCCTACCCGGTAACTCCTTAGCGTGGCATCCGGTTCCAAGCGGCGGGGCGCGGTCGCGGTGCGAATTGGATGAGCGGCGAATGTCTCCGGTTCGTTCAGCTATTTGAGAATGCCCTGGAACACGAAAAGGGGGCGGTTGTGAAGAGCTCGACATCGTCATTGGAGTGTACCGACCGAAATCTCGGGGAGGATCGGTCGATTCCCCGCCGTGATTTTCTGCAGGGCGCCCTGCTTGCCGCTGCAAGCACTTTATCGGGTCCGCTCTGGGCGTCCCCCGCTGAACGGGGACTGGAATTTGCAGAGAGGCAGAACCTTAACGGGTACTATCCCCCGGCGCTGACCGGCCTCCGCGGAAGTCACGAAGGATCCTTCGAGGCTGCACACGCTGTGCGTGACGGAACGTATCCGCGCGACCCCATTGATACCAAACAGGAGTTCGATCTCGTCGTCGTGGGAGCAGGCATCAGCGGCCTGTCTGCTGCGCACTTCTTTCGTGAGACTCATGGGAAGAGCTCGCGGATTTTGATTCTGGACAATCACGACGATTTCGGAGGCCACGCGAAGCGAAACGAGTTTCACCTCCAGGAGCAGCTCCTTTTATTGAACGGCGGCACGTACGAGATTGACAGTCCCCGTCCGTACAGCGCCGTCGCCACCGGCCTCATCGAACAGCTCGGAATCGATGTGGACGACCTGAGCCGCCGTATTGAGCACCGTAAGTTCTACGACTCGCTTGGATTGAAGGCTGGCGTCTTTCTGGATCGAGACACCTTCGGTGGTGATTTCCTGGCTGTGGGGGTTGACGATGCGCCAATCGCGCAGATCCTGGCCCACAGCCCTTTGCCGGAGCGCGTGCGACGCGACATCGAGCGCGTGGAGGAGGGCAGCGCAGATTACTTTCCAGATCTGACCTCTGCGCAGAAGAAAACAAACCTTTCAACGATGAGTTATCGAGACTTTCTGCAGCAGATCGTCAAGGTCGATCCGCTGACAGTAGCCTACTATCAGCCGCGAACCCATGCTTTCTGGGGGGTTGGCATCGACGCTATCTCAGCGCTTGACTGCTGGGCGATGGGGTTTTCCGGCTTCAAGGGTTTGAAGCTCGAGAAGGGTGCGATCGCACGCATGGGCTATTCTCCTGCCGGATACGCTGAAACGGGGGGTTCGAAGACACTCCATTTTCCGGATGGCAACGCAACCATCGCGAGACTCTTGGTGCGAAACCTGATCCCCAATGCGGTGCCCGGCGGCAGTGTCGACGATGTCGTCACTGCGCGTGTTCGGTATGACCGGCTTGATTCGCCCGCAAGTCAGGTCCGATTGCGGTTGAACAGCACAGCTGTACGCGTCCAGCACTACGGTGCGCAGTCCGCGCCCTCGGGCGTGCAGGTGACCTACATACAGGAAGGGAAGGCCTATCTCGTGCGCGCCGACAGATGCGTCCTCGCGTGTTGGAACGCGATGATTCCGTTCTTGTGTCCGGAATTGCCCGAGCGGCAGAAGAATGCGTTGCATAGCCTCGTCAAATGTCCGCTGGTCTACACGAGCGTCGGTCTGCGGAACTGGAAGGCCTTCGTGAAACTGGGTGTTTCGCGCATCTCGGCACCCGGCGGGTACCATTCGTACATGCTGCTGAACGAGAAGGTAGACATCGGTGAGTACCGTAGCAGCATCTCTCCGGAGCAGCCGATTCTGCTGCAGATGCTTCGGGTTCCATGTCGTCCGGGACTCCCGGAGCACGAACAGAACAAGGTGGGACGGGCGGAGCTAATGAACACGCCGTTCGCAACGTTCGAGCGCAACGTCCGCGCTCAGCTGGCGCAGATTCTGGGTCCCGGGGGATTTGACCCCGCAAAGGACATAAAGGCGCTGACCGTGAATCGATGGCCGCACGGATATGCGCCGGAGTACAACCCTCTTTTTGATCCGGACGGACCAGAGTCAGAGCGTCCGAACGTCATTGGTCGAGCCCGTTTTGGCCGCATCGCAATTGCGAATTCAGATTCCGGGGGCGCGGCTTATACCGATTCGGCGATCGATCAAGCTCACCGTGCGATCAGCGAACTCAAGCAGATCTAGATCGCTCATGGACCTCGCCGCAGGCAGATGTGCCTGGGATGAGAATGCACCTACTCAAAACGCCTCGAGGCTAATTGCGTGACTCTCACCCGACGTGCGGCGCTGATCGCGGGAGGCAGCTTCATGCTGTCGGGCTGGCGGGGAGTGCTCGCCGGCGACCGGAAGTTAGTCGCTGATCTTATCCTTCACAACGCGAACGTCTGGACCGTCGATCCGCTTTCCCCGACCGCGCAGGCGATAGCGATCGCTGACGGGCGCATCCTCGCCGTGGGGTCCGATGACTTCGTTCTCGGACTCGCCGCTCCCGGTACGCCCAGAGTCGATATCGGGGGCCACCGGATCACGCCTGGATTCATCGACGCTCATGCCCATCCGGGCTCGAGTGGCCTCGCCTACCTGCGTGAGGTCGATTGTGGCCTCACCTCCATCGAGGCTATCAAGGCGGCACTGCGCGCGAGGGCACAGAAGGTGCCCGCCGAGATCTGGATCAAAGGCTTCTTGTACGACGATGGCAAGACACCGCGCCCGCTCACCCTCGCCGACCTCGACGATGCGGTGCCGGATCATCCTGTCATGGTCGAGCATCGCGGTGGCCACTCGCTCTTCGTGAACTCACTTGCCATGAAGGCTGTCGGCTACAATCGCGATACGCCGAGCCCTCCGGGGGGACTCATCGAGAAGGACGCCGCGGGGAATCTCACTGGCAAGGTGGCCGATGATGCGCGCCTACCCTTCCAGAAATTGTCAGCGACCCGCCCCACGCGCTCGGAGTGGCGCGATGCAGCGATGCTCATTTCCAAGCGCGCGGTGGCGCGCGGCATCACTTCGGTGTGCGATGCCATGGGGGATGCCGATGCACTGCAGGGCTACCGCGACGCCGCGACTGCGGGGCCGCCGCAGACGCGTACCTACTGCTGCATCAGCTATCAGCGGATTCAGCCGTTCCTCGACGCCGGCGTCTATACAGGATTCGGTGATGAGGCCGTGCGCGTCGGGGCGGTGAAGTTCTGGGTCGATGGCTCGATCTCCGAGCGCACTGCGTGGGTGTCCGAGCCTTACGTCGGCACGAGTTTTCACGGCGTGCCGGTGGGCACGCGCGAGGATCTGTATCAGCTCGCATCGAAGCTGCACCAGGCCGGTTGGCAGCTCGCGACGCACGCCAACGGGGATCTCGCAATCGATGAGGTGCTCGGGGTCTACGAGCAGATCCAGCGCGAGACACCACGGCGAGATCCGCGTTACCGGCTCGAGCACTGCACGGTGGTCACGCCACAGCTCATTGCACGCATGCGAGCGCTCGGCGCGATCCCGATTCCCTTCTCGGCCTATGTTTCCTTCCACGGCGATGTGATGCACTTCTATGGCGAACAACGGACGCGGCACATGTTCGCCATGCGCGATTTTCTCGACGCTGGGATCCCGGCACCGGACTCATCCGACTTCACCGCTAGCCCGATGGACCCTCCACTGTGGCTGCAGTCGCAGGTGACGCGCACCGATCCGCAAGGCCGGGTGTGGGGCGCCAATCAGAAGATTTCCGTGGCCGAAGCCGTGCGCTGCGGCACCCTCAATGGAGCGTACTCGATGTTCGCGGAACGCGAAAAAGGCTCGCTGCAGCCGGGGCGTCTCGCCGACCTCGTCGTGTGGGACCGAGACATGTTTGCGGTGGACCCATCCGAGCTCGCACACATCAGCCCCCAGCGCACGATGATCGGCGGCAAATGGGCTTATGAGGCTTAAGTCACTCAAACAGGACAAGTTGGCTCTCCAAGGTGTCGGTCCCAGACCTGCAGGGACCGGAGGCAATGGCTCTATCGCGGCACGACGCACGTATGGTGCACTTAGATTCCTAGTGAACCTATCGATTTGCGCTGCAGTCGCCTCATCCGCGCTCGCGCAAGACAGCGATGCAGTTGTCAAGGCGGTGCAAATGGAGCGCACCGTTAGCCTCCCGCGCACCAAATTTTATGAAGTGAGTCCGAGCGAACTTCATGGAGACCCCGGAACCCTGATTCGCTCAGAGCACTTCGGCGGCTATGCCTTGGGTGGCGATGTCGATGCGGTTCGAATCCTGTATCGCTCACGCTCCCAGCTCGATCACGAAACGGCGGCAACGGCCGTCGTTATCGTGCCGAAGCGGACGGCGCCGCAGGGCGGATGGCCGGTCTTGGTGTGGGCACACGGGACAACCGGTGTGGCAACCCAGTGTGCGCCATCTCTCACGACGGAGGTCGGCTACTACACGACGCAGCTAGTTAAGGAAGGATTGCAGCGCAATTTCGCAGTGGTCGCCGTCGACTACTCGGGGCTTGGGACGGACGGTCATCACGAATACCTCTGGAAGGTTGCCAACGCGAACGACGTTGCGTATGTCGCCGCGCCGGCACGGGCGGCAGTGTCATCCCTTGCTCCGAAGTGGGTCGCGATCGGGCACTCACAGGGTGGACAAGCGGTGTGGGGGCTCGCTGAAAAGATGGCGACTCTCAAGGACTCCACATACAAGGGCGCAGTCGCATTGGCGCCAGGGGTCGACTCCCGGCCGCTTGTCGAACATGCCGCGAACACGCCGGATGCGATTTTCTATTTGGTCTATGTCGCCTTCGGGATCAAAGCGGTTTACCCAACGTACGAGCCCAAGGAAATGTTGCAGCCGACAGGCGCGGATAACTATCAGCGGCTAACGACACAGGGATGTTGGGACCTCGCAGAGGCCTTGTTTCAGCCGGTCAAGCCGGGCACTGTGCTCCGGAAGGATTGGGCCAAGGATCCAGACGTTCAGAAGTTCTTTGCCAGCAACCAAGTAGGCCAGAAGCCCATTGCCGGACCCCTCTTCATCGCCAGCGGCGATACGGATACCGCGGTGCCTGCAACTATCGTGAAGAATCGCGCCAGGGACGCTTGCAGGTTGGGCGGCACCATCAAGTATAAAATGTATCCGGGCGACCACGACACGATGGTGAAGAGTTCCTACCCTGATCAGATGCAATGGATCATGGATCGGTTCCAAGATCGTCCCGCGCCGCGAGAGTGCCCGTAATCCTTCTTGGCGGCCGATTGGTCGTACGCCACTAGTGGACCAAGACCGCAACCATACATACAAAGGCTGCAGCCCCAACCTGGCGGTGCCTCATCTGATGAAAACCAGCGATGGATAGAATGATGAGCCTCTTATTTTCAACTTGAAACGGCCTATAGTTGTCGGGGAGATTCTTTCGGCATCGGCCGGCAAGTCCATTCAGCTTGACCCTGCGTCACCTCGACGGAGCATGACCGGGGAAGACCCGTGTCATCTCCCGCAGCCTGAACCGCTGGATCTTGCCGGTGGCGGTCTTCGGCAACTCCGGTAGGAATTCAATCCAGCGTGGATATTTGAAGGGTGCGAGTAGCTCCTTCACGTGCTGCTTCAGGGCCTCAGCAAGTGCGGGGTCCGCGGCGTGGCCCGGCCGCACGACGATGAATGCGAGCGGCTTCACGAGCCCGGCGTCATCCTCCTTGCCAATCACGGCAGCTTCCTGGACGGCTGGATGAGCCAGAAGTGCCGCCTCGACCTCGACTGGCGAGACGTAAATCCCTCCCACCTTGAGCATATCGTCAGCACGCCCTGCATGGACGTATCGGCCGTGCTCGTTGCGCGAGTACTTATCGCCGGTTCGAGTCCATGGACCATGGAACGTGTGGCGCGTTTTCTCCCGATTGTTCCAGTAGTGGATGGCGGCGCTGGGACCTGAAACCTGCAGCTCACCGATTTCGCCATCACGCACCGGCTGTTGATGCTCGTCCACCAGGCGCGCCTGGTAGCCGGGTACCGGTGTGCCGGTCGTCCCGTACTGTACATCTCCAATACGGTTTGAGAGGAAGATATGCAGCATCTCGGTACTTCCAATGCCATCGAGGATGTCGATGCCGAACCGTTTCGACCAAGCTTGGCCGATGCTCGCTGGAAGACACTCACCCGCAGACACACAAGTGCGCAGTGCGAGGTCCGACGCTGAGGGCACATCGGTAGCGGCAAGCAGTGATGCGTACAGGGTGGGTACACCGCAGAATATCGTTGGGTGATTGCGTCGTAGACGTTCGAAGACGACCGCAGGCGTCGGGCGTGCCTCGGTCAAGACCGCCGTCGCACCGAAGGCGAGTGGGAAGGTGAGCGAGTTACCGAGTCCGTAAGCAAAGAAAAGCTTTGCTGCTGAAAAGATAATATCCGTTTCGCAAATGCCCAGAATCGGTCGTGCGTACAGTTCGGCGGTCAGGATCAGGCTTTCGTGGGCGTGAATCGTCCCCTTGGGGGGGCCGGTCGAACCCGATGAATACAGCCAGAAGCATGCCTCGTCCGCACAGGTCTGCATCGCCTCTATGCGCTGGTGCAGCACTCCTTCCAGCAGTTGCGCGAGCGTACGTGCTCCCGGTGCCTCGCCCTGCGAGACCACAACCCGACGTACCTTGGCCCGGTGGAGTGCCGGCTCCAGAACTGGGTACAGCGATGCTGAAACCATAGCCGCCTGCGCCCGGCTGTCCGCGAGGAGATGCGCATAGTCCTGCGTCTTCAGCGCCGTGTTGACCGCAACTGGAATGATGCCGGCCTTGATGCACCCAAGAAACACAGTCGGAAAATCGATGGTATCCGTAAGACAGAGCAGCACCCGCTGCTCGGGCTCGAGACCCAGACCACGCAGCGCCAGCACGCATCGATCAACCCGCTCCGCGAGATCGCGATACGTGTACGTACCTCGATCGTCAATGTAGGCGAGCTTGTCGGCTCGACCGGCTCGCAGGTTGCGTTCAAGCAAGTCGTGTGCGGCGTTGTAGCAGCGCGGGATGTCCACCCTAGGCGGACTCGTGCTGCGATCGACTGTGCTCAACTCCGCCATGAAAGACGCCTCTGGCATACAGGGTAGCACCGCACGAAGCCAGAAGTACCAGCGACCGCGACGGCTCGCGAGGTTATCAACCGCCAGTCTGCGGCATGGGGACGTCGGGGGTGCGGACCACAGTGGGCCGGCTTTCCGAAGTAAGCCGCGTCACGTTCGCGTGAACTCGATCGCGCCGTTCGGCAGCAAATAAAGCACCAGTGCCCTGCCTTGCGTCACCGTCGGGTAGTGCGCGCTTCCCGCTGAGTACACGAGCCACCCGGCGCCGTGCCCATCGAACTGCGCATCGGGAGAAATGGGCATGATGAGATCAATTTCGCCATTCGGGTGCCGGTGGTGTGGCCCCTTGATGTCGGCCATATCAACCACATCTACGCTGTAGCCATGCAAGTCCGGTGCAGGCTTTATGACCCTGCCGTATCGAATCCCCCCGGCCTCGTATTTGCACATCCAGCCCGCTTGAATGGCCGCTTGGCACGCCTCAAACAGAGTACGGTACTGGTCGCCCGTTGGCGGGAAGCGCTCATTCAGATCGCGCTGCAGGGACTCATCGAGTGAACGACCGGCAATCAACTCACCGACGGGTTCCAGCAGCCCTTTGAGATTCTCCGGTGTCATTTCCGTAACCTACGCGTTGAACTGAGTGGCTTGGTCGCGTACGGACTCAAGGACTGACAAGGGCGCTTGCAGCGCTGTTCTGCGGTGATGGAAGAGCAGCGATCGCAGGCCCCCTAACTCGTCGCCGCCGCCCGCCCGGCCAGGGCCACCGTGCAGACACATCGGCATGACGTTCCCGTGACCGGTCTGACTCTTTGCCACGGACGCATTGACCGCGAGCACGCGTCCGTGCGAGTCGGCGAGCTCGGTAGCAGTCACATCGAGAAACTTGGTATCGGCGCTAAACAATGATGCGACAAGACTGCCCTCCCCTCGGCGAATCAGGTTTAAGGCGTCCGCGGGGGTGTCATAGGGAATGAGTGTAGCCACCGGGCCGAAGACCTCAACATCATGAACACTCTTGGCTGCGTCTGGATCGTCACACCGCAGCAGCGTTGGGGGCAAAAAGGCTCCAACGGCGCGGTCCGCGTCGATGAGCTGATCGCCAGGACCTGGTTCGTAAACTGTCGTCGTCTCGCGCTGCAGGACTTTCAGTCCCGACCGTGCCGCATCAAGCTGTGCTCGGTTGACCAACGGACCCATTTGCACCGAGGTGTTGCGGGGATTGCCGACCACAATCTTTCGCAACTTGCTGGCTAAAGCTTCCGACGCCGCTTCGATGACCGGAAGAGGCACGAATGCGCGGCGGATGGCGGTGCACTTCTGCCCGGCCTTCACCGTCATCTCGCGCACCACCTCGTTCACGAAGAGCTCGAACTCCACTGAGCCCGGGCCGGCGTCTGGCCCGAGCACGGCAGAGTTGATGCTGTCCGCTTCGACATTCACGCGAATCGAGCGCCGCAAGATGTTCTCGTGGCCTCGAATCCGCATGGATGTTGTGGCGGACCCGGTGAACGACACCGCATCCTCATACCTGAGCGCGTCGAGCAGGTTCCCGGTTGAACCGCAGATGAGTGACAGTGCGCCTTCCGGCAAGACTCCGGCTTCGAGCACATCGGAAATCATACGGTGTGCCAGCCAGGCCGTTGATGTGGCGGGCTTCACGAGGATCGGAACTCCAGAAAGCAGAGCTGGCGCAGCCTTCTCCCACAATCCCCATGCGGGAAAGTTGAAGGCATTGATGAGCACGGCGACCCCCCTCGAGGGAGTCAATACGTGCTGTCCCTGGAATCCCTCATCCTTCGCGAGCCGGATGAGTCCTCCATCGAGCAGAAAGCGTGCTGTCCCGAGCGGCGCACCGGCCTTCGCGAAGTACTTCAGCGTGTAGATAGCCCCGTCAATGTCGATCGCGGCATCGGAGGCGGGCGAGCCGGAGTTACGCAAAGCAATATCGAAGTACGCGGCGCGATTAGCCGTCAGGACTTCGGCAATCCGCTGCAGCAGGTTCGCGCGCTCGGCGTAGTTCAAGGAGCGGAGCGCACCGCCGCCGATCGCCCGCGCATGCGCGAGTCCGTCCGCGTAGTCGAGATCCTGTGACCCGATCACCGCGATTTCTTCGCCGTTCGTCGGATCTACAAGGTTCGTTATGCGACCCGTGACCGGCCGCCACCGGCCCCCGAGGAAGCTCTGAAGTGTCACCGTGCCCATATCGCTTCCGAGTTGCTGTGCGACATACCGCATCAAACCATCGCTTTTGGAATTGCACCAGTGGGCAAACATGCAGTATGTTGCATGCCAGCAGGGCCGGCAAGGCGTGGAATCGGGCGCCCGCGCGAGCCTGCACGGGAAATTGAGCGCACGAATCACGTCGCCCGGATCGATGACGGGAGGGCGCCGTGAGGAGGCTGCATCTTGAAGCTCTCTGAACCACCTTCGCCCGGTCTCTCGGATCACGACTTCGGCGACTTCCGCCTCGAAATCGCCGCAAACGGCGTCGCGCACGTGGTGCTCGGCCAGCCCGGCAAAATGCCCTCGACCGGCATCGGCGGACACACGGCTCTCGCTCGGCTATGGCCCCAGCTCGCGGAAGCCCACGAGGTCCGCTGCATTCTTATCCGGAGTGCGGGGAAGGGATTCTGTGCGGGCGGCTCTCCGGAGCTCGTCCAGGAGCTCCTTAAGAGTGAAGCAGCGCGAGTACGCGTCCTCGCTGAGATTCGAGCGATCGTGCAAGGGATGATCGACTGTGACAAACCGATCGTCAGCGCAATCAATGGGGCGGCAGTCGGGGCGGGGCTTGCGCTTGCATTGTTGGCGGATATATCGATTGCAGCCCAGGATGCGAAACTGATCGATGGCCACACCAAGATCGGGGTCGCGGCGGGGGATCATTCGGTCATCATCTGGCCCCTGCTGTGCGGCCTGGCGAAATCAAAGTACTACCTCCTGCTGTCCGAGTCGCTAACGGGTGAGGAAGCCGAGCGGATCGGGCTCGTCAGTCTAAGTGTCGAAACCTCGCGGCTGGACGCAGTCTCACGGGGAATCGCCGATCGTCTTGCGACGGGCAGGTCCACTGCGCAGGCATTCACCAAGCGCAGTCTCAATCACTGGTTGCGATCAGCGTGGCCTGCGTTCGAGCACTCCGCTGCGCTGGAGATTCTAGGATTCGCGCAGCCGGACGCGGTTGAGGGCGTTACTGCGCTCTCTGAGAAGCGTGCACCTCAGTTTGATGGTACCCCGTGATGCGATTTCAGGAGTTTCAGGTCGGTCAGCTACTGCGGTCCGGGCCACACCAGGTTGAGGAATCTGAAATCATTGCCTTCGCGCGCGCCTACGACCCACAATGGTTTCATACCGACCCGCAACGTGCAGCCGCCGGCCGCTGGCACGGACTGATCGCGAGCGGGTGGCATACCTGCTCGATCGCGATGCGCCTGATCTGCGAAGGGCCGCTGCGTCAATCCGACTCCATTGGATCACCCGGTCTTACCTATCTCAAATGGCTGGCACCTGTCCGGCCGGGCGATGAGTTACGCGTAGAGGCGAAGGTCTTGGAAACCCGCGCATCCGCGAGCGGCCGCACGGGAATTATCAGATGGCAGTGGCGACTATTGAACCAGGATGACACCGCAGTATTGGATCTTGAGGCAACCAGCTTGTTCGACCTCAGAACCGATGGCGCACGCAGGCCCTAGCAGGTCCTTGGCGCCCGACAGGGCCAAGTGCCATTGATATACCCAACAGCGACAGAGCGAGCGGTGCCGCAATGGGCGTAGCGACAACCAGGCAATCCAAGCGACGCTCGTCGTCGCGACTGCCAGACCCCTTGCTATCGAGGCTGGGCGAGCAGATTCGCAATCTCCGTGCTGCCCGCGGCATGTCACGCAAGGCACTCGCCCACGACGCGGGAGTGTCCGAGCGATTTCTCGCTGACCTGGAAACCGGTATCGGTAACGCATCCATTCTGCTTCTTAACAAGATCGCAGACGCGCTTGCGCTGCCACTCGCGGACATCATCACTTCAAATCGACAACCTAACGCAGACTTGACGCTCAGTCTTCAACTTCTATCAAAGCTTTCGGCGGAGGATCTGGAAGACGCCCGCAAGCTTCTCCAGGGTCGCTTTTCCGCACCCATCACGCAGGCGCAGCGACTGACACGAATCGCGCTAGTCGGCTTACGCGGCGCCGGGAAATCCACGTTGGGGCAACTGCTCGCTGAGCAGCTGCATTATCGGTTCATCGAGCTGGATCAAAAGATCGAAGAACTCAGCGGCATGGATACCGCGCAGATTCATGTGATGCTCGATCAGTCGACTTACCGGCGGTGCGAGCTTGAGGCCCTACAGGCGCTCGTCAGCGATCCCGCTCCCGGGCTTGTGATTGCGACTCCCGGGAGCATCGTGTCAGAAGCTGAGACTTTCACTTACCTGCTGAGCAGCTGCTTCACGATCTGGGTTCGTGCATCGCCCGAAGAGCATATGGCTCGCGTGATCTCGCAGGGAGATATGAGGCCGATGGCGGGCAATCGTGAAGCGATGAACGACCTGCGACGCATTCTGGTCAACCGTGAGCCGCTGTACGCCAAGGCCGACGCCACAGTGGATACGTCCAATAAGTCGGTTGAGGCGGCCTTCGCCGTTCTTCGACAGACGATTCCCCTCTCCGCTCAGGACTAGAAGTGTCGATCGTTGACCCGAAGAGCGGCCCAGTGGAATACCGCTGGTTTGAACCGCCATGCGCGATCGGTGAGCCACCCGTCGTGCTTCTTCACGAAGGCCTCGGCAGCCTCAAGATGTGGCGCGATTTTCCCGCTCAGTTGGCTGACTCGACCCAGCGGCGGGTACTCGCGTACTCCCGCAGAGGGTACGGTGATTCGCCTCCGCTCGGACGCCGGCGCTCGGTGTCGTACATGCACGAGGAAGCGTTGCACCACCTTCCGGAGCTTCTCGATGAACTCAACGTGGTCCGACCAGTTCTTTTTGGGCATAGTGACGGCGCATCCATCGCCCTCATACACGCCGGAGCGCAGGTCAGGCCAGTCAGTGCGCTGATTCTCGAGGCGCCTCATGTCTTCGTCGAAGATATCTCCGTGCAAAGCATTCGAGCTGCCAAAGTTGCTTATGAGTCCGGCGACCTGCGCGAGAGGCTGAGCCGCTATCACGGCGACGTGGACGGAGCATTCTATGGCTGGAATGACATCTGGCTGAGTTCGGAATTCCGGTCATGGAACATCGAGAACTATCTAGCAAGTCTGAAATGTCCGGTCCTGGCCATCCAGGGCATGGACGACGAGTACGGCACTTTGGAACAGATCGATCGCATTGCGCGCGCTCATGCGGATACCGTGTTGCTGAAGCTGCGCGATTGCGGGCATTCCCCTCACCGCGATCAGCTCCAACGGGTACTGCGATCCGTCGAGAGCTTCCTTGGCCGACCGCCAAGCGTGGGCGCGGGCGAAGCGCTCAACCGATCGCCGGGCACAGAACCAACCATTGCGGCGCAAGCTCCAATTCAGAGCGGCGACATCAAGTCGCCTTCGCCCGAACTTGCGGAGCGCGAACCTGAAGGAGGATCCTCGTCCAAGCTGCCTTGACGTGTGACTTCAAGAGTCGGAGAGTCAAAGATGGTCTCGAGAGCTACAGAGTCCTTGTGGGCTCGATCACACACACTGGATGAGATCCGCCGGAGTTATTTGGGTGGCTGCGACCGTCACGTAGGCGTCGAAGTGACGGCCATTGGCCCGGACTGGATAGAAGGCCGCGTACGCGCGACCCAGAGGACGCGCGACCTCCAAGGTGATACCTATGGCGGCGCGATTGCCATCCTCGCAGAGACGCTCGGGAGCATCGCGGCCAATCTGTGTCTTGCAGACGACAAACGCGGTGTCGGACAGAGTCTTGAAGTTCATCACTTTCTGCCCGTTATCTCGGGACCCATCACGGGCCACGCATCACCGGTTTCAATTACGGGTCTGACGCACATATGGCGTATCGATCTGCGCGACGAGGCCGGAAAACTTGTGAGTACAGCCAGCCTATCGATGGCTATCCTCGCACCCCAGACTCCTGCTCTTTCTCAGAGACAGGGGCGCCAGGGAGCAACCTGATACGTCCGGCAACGCTCCGCCGACCCGAGCGGAGCCAGCAGGACGGCTACGGCATCGAAGCACGTCATGGTTTGATCTCAATCGTGCTGAGGGAATCCGGTAATCCCTTCACCTCTGATCCCACATTCATGCCGTTCTGGCTCAGGACGTAGATCGTTACGTCGACCACGGTTTCCTCCGGTAGCGTTCCGGGCGCGTCAGCTGGCATCGTGGTTAGAATGCGGCTGTACAGGTCGCGGGCCGTCTTGTGCTGCCAGTTCTGGAGGAAGGCCGCACCGTGAAGCGGCGGACCCTTGCCGCCGCCAAGCGTCGCGCCGTGGCACTCGGCGCACACCTCTGCATACAACTTGCCACCGTTCTCCGCGCGCGGCGCAGAGGGTTCACCTCGACCCGTACTGGCAATCACCGCAAGCAGAGCGGCGCCGGTGACTAGGCGCGGAACCGCCTGCGCTTCAAAGGCCCAGCGCGATCCACTGCGGATTGCCACCATTTCCCCCGACCGTCACGATCACGTACTGCTTGCCATCGACTGCATAGGTCATGGGTCCAGCCGTCGTGCCCGCCGGCAACGTAAGGGTCGTCAGAACCTGCCCGTTGCGCTTGTCATACGCTCGGAAGTTGTTTCCGTAGCCGTGGGTGATGTCCCCGAGATCGACGGCGCTGCTGCTCTCGCCGACGAAGATCAGTGATTTCGTCACCAGCGGGGCTGCGCGCCCTGGGATACCGAGGGGCGGCAGATGCAAGCCCTTGAGCAGTGGATTGTCTCTCGGCCCATCGCCGTTCGGCACTTGCCAACGAAATTCGCCGGTGTCCATATTAATGGCCTCGAGCACGCCATAGGGAGGCTTGTTCAGGGGCAGCCCGTGCGGTCCCGGCACATTCCAAACGGTCGGATCGTCCTCCCGCATTCTCCATTTCATGGTGGCGCCGGCCGTCGTGGGTTTCTCCACCGCATAGTCGGCGACCACGTTCACGGCGATCGTGTAGTAGGTATCGGTGTCGGGATCAAAGGCACCGCAATTCCAATTGCAGCCTCCATCGGTGCCCGGCATGGTGAGAGTTCCCTTGTTGCCGTCCGGCGCCGCATCGTAGAAAGTGGGTGGCGTAAATGCCGGCCCGTACGTGTACCTCTTGGCAATCTGCAGTGCCTCCTCGCGAAGCTGAGGCGTGAAGTCAATGAGGTCATCCAGTGTGAAGCCCTGATGCGCGAGGGGAGCGGGTCGCGTCGGGAACGGCTGCGTCGCCGCGGTGTGCTCGCCCGGGATGTTCGATTGCGGAACCGGACGTTCGATGATCGGCCAGACGGGTTTCCCCGTGACGCGATCGAGCGTGTAGAGCAGAGCGTTCTTGCCGGTCTGCATCACCGCCTTGATTCGCCGCCCATCGACCGTGATGTCCCCGAGCACGGGCGGTGCGGCTGCGTCGAAGTGCCACAGATCATGGTGTACGAGCTGGAAATACCAGACCTTCTTACCGGTGCGGACATCGAGGGCAACCAAACAGGTTCCGTACAAGTTGTCGCCCGGTCGCCAGCCACCCCATGCGGGTGGCGTAGGTGTCTTAAGCGGCACGTAGACATATCCAAGCTGGTCGTCGGCGCTCAACGTTCCGTAGGAGCCCATACCTCCCGCGACGTCGGCTGACCCGGCGCCCCAGCTTTCGCGCGCCGGGTCACCCTCCTCCGGCATTGGGCTCCACTGCCAAAGCAACTTGCCGCTCCTCGCATCGAATGCGCGAACGGCCTCGGGGACGGATTTCATCTGATCTCCGTAGTCCCCGCCTCTGCGCCCGCCGCCCGCCCCTCCCACGACCACCACGTCTCCGACGACGAGCGGTCCCCCGGAGATGAAGAACCCCGAATCTGAACCTGGGCGCCGCAGATTGACGCGCCCATGCTCACCAAAGTCCTGACACGGCTTGCCTGACTCGGCATCGAGCGCATAGAGGTAGTTGCCATGAAAGCCGAAGATGCGTGCCTGGCCCTCGCCCCGCCAGTACGCCACCCCGCGCGTGCTTGCCCCGGAAGCTTCAGCGAGCGTCGGCGCAAATGGCTGCTGCACCCAGAGTGTCTTTCCCGTCCTGGGATCGAATGCCTCGATAAGTCCCACGCCATCGGGTGCGTACAGGACGCCGTTCACCATGATCGGCGTTGAACGGAAATACTTGCCCGCAGTCAGCTCCGGGAATTGGTGCTTTAGGGACGGGGCAACCGCAGGGCGCGTCCACAGGACCTTGAGCCCTTTGACGTTCTTCGCGTTGATCAGATCCAGTGGCGAGTAGCGGTCAAAGCCTTGCGATCCGCCGTACTGAGGCCACTCGATGTTCTTTGTCGCCGAATCCTGCGCAACGGCAACAACGGCGCCGAAGAGCGCGACCGCTGCGAACGTCCCTCGAATACCCATCCCGATTGCCTTCCTCAACGCGCCATCAATACCGATAGACGACCGTGAGACCCAACGTGCGCGGCGGATACACGGTCCCCGTAAACATCGGAGAACCGACCGCACCGTGCGTCCGTGTCAGGAGCACCGATTCGTTGGTGAGATTGTTTGCAAACAGCGAGACGTCGAACCGATTGAACACCATGCCCGCGCGCGCCGTGACATAGCGCGATGTGGGTACACCATAGGTGTCAGGATCGTAGCTGGTCGTGATCGGATCCTGCGCCGGCAAGAGCTGCGTATTCTTGTGGATGTAGGAGTAGTCGCTGCGCAGATAGGCATCATGCTGGAAGGCCTTGAAGTTCCAGTCGAGCGTTGCCGTTACGGTCCAGGGTGGCGCACCGAGCGTGTTGCCCTGTGCCGCAATAACCGGCAGCGTACCGTCCGCGAGTGGGGGGCCATTGATCGTCTGCGAATAGGTCGCGTCGGTTCGTCCAACCAACAAGCCAAGCGTAACTCCCTGCGTTAGGACAAAGTCGCCCTGGAAATCGAACCCCTTGCTGCGCGCCTTGCCCAGATTGGTGTCAAGCGTATAACCGCAGGACGGAAGGTAAATGGCCGTCTGGATGTTGCTCCAGTCAATTTCATAGAGGCTCGTTGCCAGCCGGACGCGACCGTCCGCAAGGCTGTTCTTGGATCCAACCTCGTAGCTCCACACGCTGTCGCTCTTAAAGGATCCCGGTACGCTCGTATAGCCCAGGTTATTCAGGTCGGGCGCACATGCTTCGTAGGGCAACGGATCTGCAACACCACCCGGACGGAATCCCTTTGACGCGGACACGTAGAAGAGATTTCGATCGTTCGCTTGATAGGAAAGACCAAACTTCGGTGTGGAAGCGTTTTCCGTCGTGTGTCCATTGGCAACGATTGGAGGAGGTCCGCCGGCGTACGGGCCGTTCTGTGTGACGTCAAACGTCAGGTCAAAATGCGAATAGCGCTCGCCGAGCGTAAAAGTCAGTTTGTCGGTGATATGGAAGTCCAGCTGAGCGAAAACCGCCGTCTGCTTATCAATGCCGTTATCCCAGCCCTGGTAGGAAAAATCAGGCGGCACCACTGGCCCAAAGCCGCCGGGGAGACCGATTACCTCCGAGAAGAACTGGTCGTACATTGGGTCGTGCGTGAGCTCGCGATTGTTCTGGCTCATGCGTCCCCAGAACAATCCCGCAACCCACGAGATCCGCGCTTTGGGATCAGACGACTGCAGGCGCAGCTCCTGTGTCACGTTGCGCTGCGTGTTGACCACGTCGGTGTGCGCGTAGTAGTTGGGCAATGGGCCGAAGTCGGGACCTGTGGGCGTCGAAAGCCCGAACAGATCCGAGAAGAAGTTGGTGTAGTCGTTGTTGCCGTACTGGCCACGGTCAAAGTACGAGCCGTTGTAGATCAGGTCCGCAAAGCCAGCGTTGTAAGTGATGTGGAGTGACGGAAGGAAGTATTGGTCCCACTTGTAGTCTGGCGACGGCTGATTGTTGTTGAACACGCCGTTGCTTGGATCCGACAGGCCGACCAGAAATGAACTGGACGCCGCGGTATAGGAGCTTTGATAAAGCAGAGACGGTGTGATGAGCAGCTCCGGCGTCGGCTTTATCGTGAGCGCGGCGCGGGCGATGTTTGTGTCCACCCAGTTGCTGTTCTTCGGGTCGAGCGAGGACGGGAAGCCGTCAGGGATCGGGTTTACCCGGTCCACATAGCCGGCGGTGTGACCGTGCCAGGCGCTGACGCGAAACCCGAGTTCGTCTTGAATCAACGGCCCACCGATCGCAAATCCGGCCTCACCGCCGATACCACCGTGGTCCATTGAATTGACCTCGGCTCGAGCGTACGCCTTGAACTGGTCGAGGCTCGGCTGGGGGGTGATGTAGCGAACCGCACCACTTTCGGCGCCGGCCCCGAACAGGGTTCCTTGTGGACCGCGCAGGATCTCGACGCGCTCGATGTCGAAGAGGTGCTGCACGGCGTTGGTGGGATCAGTCCCGAACGTCCGGCTCTGAATCGGCGTATCGTCAATGTAGATGCCCACCGCGCCGGCGCCGAGGCTCGTTGCATCAATGCCGCGAATAATGATGTTGCCGGTTGCCGCATCGAACTGTACGCCAGGTGTGATGCGGGCGATGTCATCGAACGTTCGGAAGCCCTGTCTGTCGATCTGCTGTTCGGTAAAGACGCTGAGACTGATGGGTACCCTGCTCTGCTCTTCCTCACGACGCGTTGCCGTGACGATCACCTCCTGGAGCACCGCGGGTTCCGGAGCGGCGGACTGCGCCAGGCTACTTCCGGAGCCGACTGACAGTACGAGACCAATCAGAGTTGCCGGAAGTCTGAAATGCCCGGCAGATGCCCGTTTAGCGATCATGTTTTTCCCCGTAACTGCAAGATAAGCGCCGGTGGTACCGGAAGTTGTGGGGTCTCATCGCGCCCCCTGTCTGGTGCGGATCAATTGAGTTCCGTCAGCGACTGTTCGGCCAGGTCATACGCGCGAGACCAACGCTGCAATGAAGAGCGCACGCGGTAGACGAATATGCGGGAAGGACTCGGGAGCCCCCGATGTAGGGCAAGGTTACGCAGCGCAACGCGAACCCCCATGCTAATTAATCGGTATACCCTGGACCCGGAGACTCTTATACACCGTTCCCGCAGTCTGGAACAGATGTTGTGACTCTGCAACGCGTTCGTTTGGCCCGTTCTGGGTGAGCGGCCAAAGGCCTCAGGGACTTGCGCTGGAACGTCCGAGAATCTCGTTCCAGGGCGTCGGGACTTGAGGGCATCTAATCCGTGAACGACCAGTCCCGCGGCAGGTCGGTCTTGCGGTCAAAGCGCAACAATATCGTCAGTCTCTCGTGTACACGATCTTCCCATCGAGCACCGTCATATCGATTGGAACCTCACTCAGCCGCTCAATGGGGGTCGTGAGTGGGTCTGAATGAAGCACGACGAAGTCGGCCAATTTGCCGACCTCGATGGTTCCGAGTTTTTTGTCGAGGAAGTTCGCGTAGGCGGACCAGATCGTATACATGCGAATGCCGTCCATGACGGAGATGGCCTCTTCCGGCTGGACAATCGCTCCGTATTTCGTATCTCTTCTTACGGCGCGTTCAATCGAAAATAGTGGACATGTCGCAAAGTTCTGCGTACCGATGGTGTCCACACCGCCCGCCGGGTGGAAGCCGTGCGAGATCAGCGTCTTCATCGCGAAAAACGTAATGTCCGGCTCCTTGATGTTCACGTTCGTCAAGCGCCACAGGAAGGCGGGCTGGGGTGAGGGAATGACATGGTCCCGAGCCATCCGCTCCAGTCGCTGTGGAGTTCGCTCATCCCTCTGGACGAAGTGCCCGTAGTGCTCGATTCGATCCCGCGCGTCCTCGCGCGGAAAGGCATGCTGCGCCGCCTCGTAAGCGTCCAACACCATGTCCTGCGCGCGATCACCATTGGCGTGAATTTGCACCTGCCATCCTGCCTTATGGGCTTCCAATACGGCGTCGTTCAGCTGCTGCTGCGTCCAGGCAGTTCCTCCGCGGTTGTCCGGAATCCATGTAGTTCCCGAGCCGTTCCAGAACGGCTTGTAGACAGCCGCGGTCGTTCCCCAGACTCCATCGAGGATGATCTTAATAGCCCCAAGTCGGATCCAGTCATCCCCAAAGCCCGTGAACAGCCCCGTCTTGGTCAAGTCCTTCGCCGTAAGCCGCACGTTGGTGGGGCCGGTCTGTTCTCCGTTGCTGATGATGTAGTTGATCCGCACCCGTGTCGGCAGTCGGCCTTCCGCCCTGAGCTCCTCATACGCACGGTAGGTCTGAGGGCTCGACATGTCAGAGACCGTCGTGACGCCTCTCTTTAAATAGAATTTCTCGAGAATGTCGTGCACCGCTTCCTTGAGCTGCGGGTAGGTGAACTCCTGATCCCTCGGCCAGGGCGCTGGCGCGTCGCGCACGATCATGACTTCGCCGTTCGGAAGTCGCTCATAGCGCCCCGCCACACCGGGTCCCGGGTCAGGGAAGTCCTTCGTCATCCCCATCACCATCGCCGCCTTGTGATTGATCAGTTTGTCGTGCGCGCTCCAATCAAGGCGAACGGGGTTGTCTGGAAAGGCCTCATCGAGCTGTGCTCGCGTCGGCATGACTTGATTGTAGGTTCCCTGCCCGATGATCCATGCGCCCGGTGGCCTACTGGCCTGAGCACGCTTGAGCACCTCGATGATGGCCTTGGCGTCCTTCAGAGGCGGGACCTGAATGCTCACGAAGTGAGCCTCGGTGTTCGCCATGCCCTCCACATGGGAGTGAGCATCGATGAAACCGGGTAACACTGCGCGACCTTTCAAGTCGACGATCTTTGTCTGCGAACCCTCCCAGCTTGAGACATCTCCGACCGCGACGATGCGGTTGCCCTGGATAGCGACTGCATCTGTGATCGTCTCTTGTGCATCGACCGTAATCACCTTGCCATTCTTCAGCACCAGATCGGCGAAGCGGTGCTCCGATGCTGCGGCGAGTGCGGTGTGAAGAATCGGGACGAGCCCGAGAATCAGCTTGCCTATTCGCATTTATCTGCTCGCCCGATTTGAGAGCAGTGTCGTAATCTCTTATACATCGAACAAGTTATTATTATTGTGTGGATACTGCAAGCGGTCTCAGGTATATTTGCCGCTCAAAGGGCTGTCCAAACTGAGGGGCGCAGGATCATTGTGGCGCCGTTAGAGGAACTGGTTGCGCAAGATGCGCGCACGGCGCGACATCACTTAGAGCGCAGCGCCCTGCTCCGCGGCGAGCGTACAACGTCCTCGTCTCATCGCAATGTCTCAGAATAACCCCCAGAATCTCGGCCCAGAACCGTGTCCCTCTTCCGCTTGCAACGCATCGAGTCATCCTTCGTTTCGGTGGAAGAGATGAGCAAGATCACTCTGCGCGTCATCCAATGACTGCTACTCCGATGACCGGCACCCCGTCGCGCGCTGATACCGCAGTGCGGAGCCTCCTGGTGGCGAAGGAGCGCTACAGCAGGCAGAACCCCATGAGCCTGCAGCGCTGGAAGTTCGCCACGACGTCCATGCCGGGAGGCAACACGCGCACGGTTCTGTTTTTCGATCCATTTCCGCTGTGCATGGACCGGGCCGAAGGAGCGGTTCTCTTCGATGTTGACCGCCACCAGTACTACGATCTGCTCGGCGAGTACAGCGCCGGTATTTATGGTCACTCTCATCCCCTGATAAAGGAGGCAATCATTGCCGCGCTCGACAGTGGCCTTGCACTGTCGGCGCACAATGTGTTGGAAGCAGACCTGGCACGGCTGATCCGCGCTCGCTTCAAGTCAATCGAGCTGTTGCGCTTCACGAACTCCGGAACCGAGGCGAACATCATGGCGCTGGCCACCGCCATTGCGGTGACGGGTCGCAAGCGTATCCTGGTGTTCGAGGGTGCATACCATGGGAGCGTCCTGAGCTTTGCGGACAAGCCGTCGGTAACCAATCTTCCCTATGACTTCGTGGTCGCCCCCTACAACCAGACTGAACGCGTTCGGGCACTGCTCGGCAAGATGGGGCCGGAACTCGCCGCAGTCCTGGTCGAGCCGATGCTCGGTGCAGGGGGCTGCACGCCCGCCGATCCGGCCTTTCTGACTATGCTCGCGACGGAAACGAAGCGAGCCGGAGCGTTGCTTATATTTGATGAGATCCAAACGTCCCGTCTCTCACCCGGTGGGCGGCAGGAGTTGCTGGGAATAACGCCGGATCTGACAACGCTCGGAAAGTATTTCGGAGGTGGGCTGACCTTCGGCGCATTTGGCGGTCGGCGCGATCTCATGAGCCACTACGATCCGCGGCGCGCGGATCATTTCAGCCACCCAGGCACCTTCAATAACAACGTGCTCTCGATGGCCGCAGGAGTCGCGGGCCTTTCCCAGGTACTCACAGCGGAAGCGCTTCGGGAACTCAATGCGCGTGGTGATGCATTGCGTAATTCGTTGAACGAACAGTTCAGTCTGTTGGAGGCGAATCTGTACGTGACCGGCCTAGGTTCCATCATGAACCTGCACGTGCGAGCAGACCGGCACCATGCTCGGGTCGCGCGCGAACTTCTGTTCTTCAGTCTTCTAGAGCGCGGCTTTTACATTGCACATCGCGGGTTGATCACGCTGTCGCTTCCGGTGACAGATAAGGCGGTCAGCTCGTTCGTCTCAGCAGTTCGCGACGTTATCGAGACGCACCGGGAAGTATTCTGCTCCTGAGGATTGATTGCGTAAGGCCGATCGGGATCCTGTCGTTCATGAACCCGACCGTAAGCGACCGCGTGTGATCACTCAGCGAGTCGGGTCACCTTCGGCGCAGCGCTCGTCGTGTCGATCGGCTCTACGCCGATAACAGTACAAAGGCGATGTCCAGGGGAGCGCGTGCAATGAGATTCAACGGTTTGAGATCCTCATCTAAGATCGGACAACGATGTGGCCCGGCTTGGTTCGCTGGATGGATATTACTTGCGTGCACGGCCCCTACATGCGCCGAAAGCGCCACCGAAGCAGTCCCGCGGGCAGCGGTCGACGCGCACACCTCTCAAAGTCTTCAGGCGCTCGTTGATCAGGGACGGGATGATGGGCTGCCGGGTAGCATCATCGTTCGCATCGAGTCCCTTCGAGATGGGCGCATTTGGCAAGGGACGAGCGGGCCATTCGAAGAGGCACGAGATGAGCCTATCAAGGCGACCGACGCCTTTCGGGTCGCCAGCATCACGAAATCCTTCACGGCTGCGGTCATCTGGAGATTTGCGGAAGACGGCAAACTCGGCATAGACGATCGGATCTCAAAGTATCTTCCCGCAGAGCTAATCGGCCGGATTCACGTCCTGAATGGGACCTCGTACGGCGACCGCATCACCATTCGGCAGCTCTTGTGCCATTGCAGCGGCGTTTACGACTACGCGACCGACAAAAGTGTTCTGCGGTACATGTTCGCGCATCCGCAAAAGCATTGGACGCCACAGGAGCTGATTGATCTGGCACTGCGAAGCGGGAAGCCCTACTTTCCTCCTGGGGAAGGCCAGCACTACAGCGACACGGGCTATTTGCTGCTCGGGCTCATCATCGAGCACATCACACACCAGCCGCTGGCGCAGGTCTACCGCGAGGTTATCTACGTCCCCCTGGGACTACACGAAACCTTTCTTGAAGGTCGTGAACCGCCAGTCGGACCGCCGCTGTCGCATAACTATGTCGGTTATCTCGATGAGCATAACTTTGATCCCACGCTGGATGCGTACGCGAGCGGCGGACAGGTCTCGACCGCGGGCGATCTGGCGAAATTCATCGGTGCGGTGATGAAGGGACGCTTTTTCAAGCACCCCGAGACCTTGCAGGCCGCACTAGCGGCCCCGGGGCTGCCCAACAAATCCGCGGCGGCCAAAGCGAGATACCTGGGTCATTACCTGTTCTACTCGAGCGATCGCGACGGCGTCAGACTCGTCGGACACGAGGGCTTCTGGGGCGCGGTAATGTTTTACGATCCGGAGCGGGACCTGGTGATCACGGGCACCAGCAATCAGGTCGAGCGTACCCTGCCGGTCGGCAAGCTCATCAAAGCATTCGCTGGACCCTGATTGACTCACCCAGCGATCCCTTCTCGAGCTAAGGGCGTGCCGCAGCTCTTTCGAGCTCTATGCTCCATCGGCGATTGGCAGCCGACACCCACCAACAGGAAGCGTCATATCCGTCTGCTCCCATCATTCAGCGCCATCGATGCTGTGGCGTGCCCGGGGCCGTGCGCGATCGCTCGGCAGCTGATACGCTTGGGCCGCGCAAGAGAAAAAAGCGCCACCTGGTCGGAGACAGTGTTTATGCCGCGCGTTGCCACCGGCCGCCGTACCCGGAAGCGATCAAACGGTCGCAAGGGGGACAAGAAACTCAGCAAAGAGCTGATATGTGCGACAGCGCTCAGGCTGATCGATCGCAAGGGCCTCACACAATTCAGTCTGCGGGATGTGGCTCGTTCGCTCGGAGTTTACCCGCGTGCGGTCTATTGGTACGTAGCCAACCGCGACGAGCTGCTTTCCGAGGTCGTGGGTTACGCCTTACGGGAAGTCTATCTCCCCGCCTCCAACGAAAGCTGGCAGGAGTGGCTGCGCGGTCTATTTCATCACTATCGAGATGCAGTCCGACTGCATCCCAACATCGCGCCGCTGATCGGCGCATCAATGCTGTCACCCGCTGCGCTGGTCCCCGAAACGATAGAACGCATACTGACCGTTCTTTCGGAGGCTGGGTTCCCCGACGAACAGCTGGTGGATGTCTACAACGTCATCATCGCGGCACAAGTAGGCTTCGTGACGCTCGAATTGGCAACACTTCCTACGGATGACAGTGAGACCTGGAGCCACGACCAGAAGAAGCGAATCGGCACCATCGATGTGTTGCGCTACCCGATGCTCGGCCGCTACCTGCCCGCTCTCGCGAACCGCGCCTTTATTCTGCGGTGGACCAACGGGACCGAAGTCCCACTCGACAGTAGCTTCGCGAAGTTCGTGGACGTGATCATCCACGGTCTCGAGGAGATTCTCGCCACCACACGCGAGCGTCGCTGACTACCGACCGCTAGGCCGAAGGCAGTTCCGAAACCGCGCGGCAGGCCCCGCACACGCGGGGGCGCCGCGTTGTCTTAACCGAGCTCAGCGGTTCGCGATGTACAGCGTGATTTCCATGCCGAAGCGGAAATCGATCGCTTGTGGTGTTTCCCAGCGCATAGGTGATTCCTGGTCAGGTAGTTAGCCGGTGTCGGCCGTTGGAGATTTTAAGCTGTAGAGCGTGTGCAGCAAAGTGGATCATCATGACTTCCGTCAGCGCGCAGACTCGGTCCTGTCGAAGACGAGCTTCCCTGCCGGATGCTCGTGTCCCTCCTCATCGACATCGATGACCTGCGAGGTCAATGTTCTCCCGTCTTGGGAAATCGTGCGTCGTAGTATCCGGATGACGCGTCCTTCACGCTTCCATTGGCGCTCACGGGTGAGTTCGTCGATCTTGCGGAGAATCACCCCATCATCTCGTCGCGTCGCTGCGCCGTCCGGTGGGGTGATGAGGGTCTGGCTCGGATGCTCCTTGCCGTCGTACGCGGCGGTGTAGTTCGTCACTTGCCGGGTGCCATCGTGGAGGACGAGTTCCGAACGGTAAGTCTCTACATCCCCGACAACGCTAATCGTGAGCACCTGCGAGCGGCTGTCACCACCGGACTTGGCGAGATTCAGCTTCCACACTCCCGTGAAACGGTCGGACGGAACCGCTGCCGCCACTGACGCCATCAGCGCGAGCGTGGTGAGCGCTGCCAGAGGTTTCATAGTCCGAGCGCCACCCATTGAGGCTCGTGCTTGCTGTCTGCGAGCGCAACAACGATGTATTGCTTACCATCAGCGACGTAGGTGATCGGCGCGCCCGTCGCACCTGCCGGGATGGTGATCTCCTTGAGCACCTTTCCGTCCGCCTTGTCAAATGCCCTGAACTTGTTACCGCCGCCACTGTATAAATCCGTCGCCAGCACCGCATCGCTCCCTTCGGGTGCGAGCACGAGCTCCGGCGTCACGGCCACGGCCACTCGGCCGGGAAGGCCCAGAGGGGGCAGGTTGAGGTGCTTGATGGCGGGGTGATTGCGCGGGCCGTCACCGTTGGCGACGCTCCAGAGTATCTCACCGCGATTCATATCGACCGCGGTGATCCTGCCGTACGGTGGCTTTATCAAGGGAAGTCCTTGTGGACCCAGGACATTCCATGCGGCATCGTTGTCGCGAATCGAGTAAACGACATCTGCGGGCGGATTTGCCTTCACGAGTCCGTAACTGGTGACGGCCGTGATCGTCATCGCGTAATAAACACCGTTGACAGGATCGAAAGCCCCCGTGTTCCAGCCGGCAGAGCCGTCACTAGGTGGAATCGTCAAGGATCCCTGATTTCCCCCCTCGACATAGATCGATGGGGGAACAAACATCGGGCCGTAGTGGTATTTCTTGATCTGAGCGACCGCCTCGGCATGGAGCTCCGGAGTGAAATCCAGCAACTCGGACTCCGTGACGCCGAGTCGATCAAGCGGCGGAGGCTTGGTCGGGATCGGCTGTGTCGGTGAGGTCGCCTCGCCAGGGACGTCGGAAGCGGGAACCGGGCGCTCGATGATCGGCCACACGGGCTTCCCGGTACGACGATCGAGCGTGTAAAGCAACGGTACCTTCCCCGACTGCATCACAGCGTCGATACGGTGTCCGTCCACGGTGATCGTACCCAGGACGGGCGGCGGGGCGAGGTCCCAGTCCCACAGGTCGTGGTGAACCGCTTGGAAATGCCAGATCTTCTTTCCCGTCTTGGCATCAAGCGCAACCAGAGACGCACCATAAAGATTGTCGCCGGGTCGCCATCCGCCAAACCCCGGCGGCCCGGGCCCTCCAAGCGGTATGTAGACGTAACCCAATTTCTCATCCGCACTCAACTGCCCCCAGGTCGCCATGTAGCCGGCGATCTCGGCAGATCCGGCTCCCCAGCTCGAGCGTGCCGGATCTTCCGGGCCCGGCATCGGACTGAACTCCCAGAGGATCTTGCCGCTGCGCACGTCGAATCCCCGGATGACGGACGGATCGCCCTTCTTCCGAGTCGCCATGTCGCCACCCGCACCGCCGGTTCCCTGCACGATTACATCACCGACCACCAGCGGCCCGCCGCTCGTACCGCCCCGTCGCGAACCACCGGCCTTGTTGGGATTAATGGCGACGCGTCCATTTTCACCAAATGCAGGAATGCTTTTCCCAGACGCTGCATCGAGCTCATACAGATAGCCGCCGCGAGCATTGATGATTCGTCGATCACTGCCGTCGTGCCAATAGGCAAGGCCGCGGGTTGGCATTCCGGCGAGGTCGCTCCGCGAGGTACCCGGCGGCTCCTGTACCCAGAGGGTCTTCCCCGTCTTGGCGTCGAACGCCTCGGCCAGGCCGACGCCATTCGGTGCGTAGAGCACACCACCGATCATGATTGGCGTGGACTTGAAGTACCGTCCCGCATGCATGCCTGGATACTTCTGTGCCGTCGCCTCATCCACGGCGGGGCGTGTCCAGAGGACGTGCAATCCGGCAACTGACTTCTTATTGATGAGTGACGCCGGTGAATAGCGGTTGAAGCCAAGGTTCCCCCCGTAAACTGGCCATTCGACATCGGCGCCCCACGCTGTCGCGGTGACCGAACCGCACAGAACCCAGGCGACGGAAGCTGCCTTGATCGCCTGACTTCGCGGCGCTTGCGATCGTTCGATATTCATCTGCAGGTTCTCCTCGACGTTCGCTGACGGCAGATTCGAGTGGCAGTCCGAAGATCAGACCGCTAACTGCCCCACCCGAAGAACCGCCGGATGCGTGCCTTCATACAGCAGCTCGACCACGTGAGCCCGCCGGGTGAGGACGGCCTTCTGGTTGATATAGCCCTTGTCGGTAATCTCTCCTGCATCGATCGAAGGGGGCTCTTCCAGCAGTACGGCACTCTCGGCATGCATCGAGGAAGCCGGCCACTCCTGGCGAAGCTCCTGCAAGCTCTGGAGTACGCGCTCTCTTACTGCCGAGTGCGCAATAACCTGTGCGGGCGGAGCTTCCATCGGAAGAGTGCACGCCAATTCACGGCAGCGAGCCATGTTGGGAAAGATCAGGAGCCCGACATGGTCGCGGTCGTGCCCCGTAACCACCACGTCCTGCGCGATGGGACTCAGCGCTGTGATGGAACGCAGTCGTAGGCTTCCCACCCTGACCCACGTTCCGGTGCTCAATTTGAAGTCCTCGGCGATACGTCCGTCGAAGAGCAGACCTCGCTCCGGGGCATTGTCATCATGGAATCTGACCGCGTCTCCGGGCTTATAGAAGCCTTCCTCATCGAAATGCTCCGCGGATCTTCCCGGGAGTCCCCAATATCCGGGTGTGACAAGCGGTCCGCGCACGCGTACCTCGTACTTGTCTCCGGCGGGGAGAAGCTTCAATTCGCACCCCGGCACGGGAATACCGATATTTCCGGGCGCGTCAGAATCGAAGTAACAGGAGGTCGCGAGGGGGGCGGTTTCCGTGGTACCCCACGCTGCAGCCAACGGTAACGAGTGCCCCAGCTCCTTGTGCGTGAGTGACCTCAGCGCGTCCCAGAGGTCCCGCGGCATGGCGGCCGCGGCGCAGAACATCAGCTGCAGCCGGCTGAAGAATTTCCGTCTCAGCTTTGCATTCGCCTGAAGCTGCTCGAGAAGCATGTCAAACCCGCGCGGTACATTGAAGTACACGGTGGGAGCGATTTCGCACAGGTTAGAGACGGTCAGGTGGAACTGCGTCGGTGTCGGTCGACCGCCATCGATGTAAAGCGTGCCGCCATTGCGAAGCACGAGATTGAAATTGTGATTCGCGCCAAAGGTGTGGTTCCAGGGCAACCAGTCGACGATGACCGGCGGGACTTGCTCCACGAAGGGCCAGACCTGCGCCAACCCCTGCTGATTTGCCGACAACATCCTTTGTGTGTTGATGACCCCCTTAGGCTCCCCCGTGGACCCGGAGGTAAACAGGACCTTCGCGATCGCCTCTTCGGTCAGGCCGGAAAACACCTCTTCCACGAGCTCAACAGGCGCGCCCTCTTTGAGCTCCTCGAAATGGACGGCTCCCGCACCGAACCCCTCCTCCACGGTCACGGCATCCCGGCTCTTTACGAGCACGACCGCATCGTGCAGCGATTGAATTGCCTGAAGCGCAGCCTTGAACCGCTGCGGCTCCTCGACAAATATCACCGCCGGCTGCGTTCGTTGAATGATCGAGCGCAGCTTTGAAAAGTCCTTCGACTGCAACGAATAGGCCAGTGATATCGGCACGACGGGCAGGCCAACGTGCATCGCCGCGAGAGCGAGTATCGCGTGAGCGACGCTGTTCTCTGAAAGAATGGCGACCGTGCGCTGAGGGCCCCATCCCTGGCCGAGGAGCCAACGAGCGACCCTCAGCACTTCGCTGTGGGCTTGCCCATAAGTTACTCCCGCCCACTCGCCTCCTCCCGTCCGCTCCAGCAAGAACGGCCGCCGCGGGGCCTCCCGGGCCCAGCGAAGAAGCTGTTCTCCGATGTGCCGTGGGTACGGTCCGAGTGGCATCCCCGAGCGCAGCAGCAGGACGCCGTCGGAGCGTCGTTCAAGCTCGACAGACGGCTTTGCAAACATCCTTGTCTTATCGGACGACGATCGCGGGGCGCCCCGCGAGACTTTCCGGCGACTCGAACGTCTCTTGGAACTCGTATCCATGACCGTTCTTTGGCGGTGTGAGCTCACGCAAAATGTGCTGCAAGCGATGGTGGACGTCTAGAGCCTCGTGTCGCATGCTTCAAGCCGTCACGCACGATCGCGGTGCCCCACCTTCAGCACGACTGCCATCGCTGAGTCCCCTGCGGCACACCCGGTGAAGAGTCCGTAACCGCCGCCGCGGGTCGTCAACTCCTCGATCAGCTCGATCACGGATCGCAACCCGGTCGGTGCATTCGGATGACCCCAGATCAGTGAGGAACCGTAATTGTTCATGCTCTCCCACTCGATCTCCAACGCTCTGGAAAGGATGATGTCGTTCACGGCGAAAGGGTTATGAGTCTTGATCGCTGTCAGCTGTTTCACAGCGATGCCTGCACGCTGCATTGCCGCGCGAGCGGCCGGAATCGTCGCCTCAGGCATATAGGCCGGTTTCGCACGGGCCTGTCCGAAGCCCAGCAGTTCGATGCGGATGGCTCGATCGCGACTCAGTTCCGCGGCGCGAGTACTGTTCGTCAGAAGCACAGCGGCATTTCCATCTGCAGGATGCGTCTGTCCGCCGAAGGTGACGGTGCCGCCGGGGAGCAGAGGCTTCAGACGACCAAGACCCTCGGCGGTCGAGTCGTAAATGCCATCATCACCTTCGAGGGTACCCTCGTTCTTCTTGAAGTCGGCGCGTGGTACCTCGAAGGGTAGTTTCATGAAGCGGCGCTGGAACGCACGGTCGTTAGAGGTCGCTTCCCGGTATTGCTCGAGGCGACGTAGAACGACCGCATGTTGCTCTTGGGTCGTGATCGAATGCTTGCGCGCGACATTCTCGGCAGTCTGCAGCATGCCATGGCCACCGAATGGATCGCAGTTGAAGGCCTCCAATAGCCAGTCTTCGTGAGTCCCGGTCCCGCCGGGGCCAATCGGATTCGGATAGTAGACGTGGGCGCTGTAGGAGCAGCGGTCGGCGGCCACAGCCAGCGTGACGTCCGCAAGACCGCTGGCAATTTCCTGCACGCCCGAGAGCAGAAGCCGAACCCCCGTGGCACAGGCCTGCGAGAGGGTGGGACCCGTGACGTGAGTGAGCCCGGCGAGTCCGGTCAACCACGGAAGGCCGTAGAACCCATGATGCTGAATTACCGTGGTGCCAAGCACAGCGTGATCGATGAGGCGTCCATCGACTGAGCGGTGCTCGAGCTCCTTGCGACACACCCACGCCGCGAATTCGATGCTGTGAAGGTGCCGCAGGGGTCCCTGCCACTTCGCGAACGGCGTGCTCCAGTAGCAGCCGTAGGGAATCTCGATGCCTGAATTCATGTGTACTCCCGGCTCGCGACTGGACTGTCGGCCCGTGCTTGCCTCCGCCGCAGCCGAGTCACGCCACAAGCCACTAACACGACGGTCACCGTCAGTAGACTGCAGTACAGCTGAGTCGCCAGCTTGGGACTGACGGCCATCGCCCCAAGAACTGCGACGATGGCCGCGATGCTCGCGATGCTCAGCCACGGAAAGAGCCACACTCTCACCTCGAGCGCATCCCGCTCGGCAGGCTGCATCCGCCACCTCAAGCGAAGGTGTGCGCAGCAGATGAGGCAATAGACGATCAAGACGAGCACTCCTGAGGCATTGACCAGGAATGCGAACAATCCGTCAGGGGAAATCACCGCAAGAATGACCGCAAAAAAACCGAATGAACTGCTGATCAGAATAGCGCGCGCGGGCACTCGTCTCTTATTGATCACCACGGCAGCTTGCGGCGCATCACCCTTGGCAGCGAGCGTAAAGAGCACACGGGATGCCACGTACAAGCCTGAATTGAGGCACGACAGCACGGCGGTGAGCACGATGACGTTCATGATCGTCTCGGCGTGCGGCACATGGGTGTAGGCGAGCGCGGTCGCAAACGGTGAGCTGCCGGACTGGATCGCCGTCCATGGAACGACGCAGACCACGAGAAATACCGAGAGCACGTAAAACAGGATAATTCTCGTGATGATCATGGTCGTCATGCGTGCGATGACGCTTTTCGACTCGCGTGATTCAGCGGCAGCGACGGTGGCGATCTCGGCGCCAGTCAGAGAGAAGACTACTGTGGTGACGCCGGCGACTATCGCCGCCTTCCCGAAAGGAGCAAAGCCGCCATGACTTACCAGGTTCTGGAACGTCGGTCCGGAATGTGAAGTGAGTCCAAGCGCGAACGCGCCGGCTATCACGATGAAGGCCACGATCGCGGCGACCTTAATGGAGGAGAACCAGAATTCGAACTCGCCGTAGGTGCGAGTAGAGCAAAGGTTCACGCCGGTAAGGAGCACCATCAACACGAGCACCAGTTCCCACAGTTGAAGCGGTATCCAGTGCGACAGTATCGTCGCCCCGGCGATCGCCTCGATCGCCACCACCACGACCCACGTGTACCAATACAGCCAGCCGCTTACGAAGCCAGCCGCAGGTCCCAGACCCAAGCGGATGTATTCGGTAAACGCCCCAAGTCCCGGTTGAGCAGTCGCCATCTCGCTGAGTGCGCGCATGACCACGAGCACGAGCAGGCCTGCGAGCAGGTAGCTGATCGTGACGGCTGGGCCCACGGATGCGATCGCGGCGCTACTGCCGACGAAAAGTCCCGCCCCGATAATGCCGCCGATCGAAATCATTGACACATGGCGAGAGCGCAGTGTCTGGGGAAGGCTTCCAGACGACGGTGTACCGATGTCTGCGGTCTTCCTGCTCACGCGGCAGTTCCTTGCAGCTCCGTCAGTTCGCTGCCCCTACGGCCGTCTGCTATCGAAGATCGACTCATCGGCGAAATCAGTGTGCATTGGAAAGCCGAAAGGAGCGTCCGGGCCTCTCGCTCTAGGCCGCCTCAGCGGCAGTAGACGCAGCCTTGATGCACTTGTGAGTGAGCCACCAGGCGATAATTGAACTATCCGGAAAATAAGAATATCTTGTTCAGCGTATAATAGCGACTGGTAACCGTCCTTAGCCCGCATCCGCCCGAGTGGCTCCCCGCTTTTCTCCGATCGAGGTCGCCGCCGTGAGATACCCCGCCCCAGTATTTGGCATCACTCTGCTGGCGCTAGTGGCACTGCCCGTGATTCCCGCAGGTGCGGGCGAGGCTCCGCAGCACGTGCTCGAGCTGCCGGTCAGTGGTGGCGGCGAAGGCAAGCCTTATGTGGAAACCCATGATGACGGCAGCATCGTGGTTTGGACCAGCTTCTTTCGCAGCCCCGCAAGTTCAGTGGGCGTTGGCCGGGCCAACGTCAGCGGGCGGCTGGTCCGGGAGAAGATCAACTACACGGACATGATCTACGTGGTCAATGGGTCAGGGACGATCGTCGATGCCCAGGGAGGAACGACCCATCCGATCAAGCGCGGTGATTTCGTGCTCCTACCCCGTGGCCTGGACATGGAAGGTCGTGATTTCACGGATTACATCCATTTCTCGGCCGCCTTCGAAACTCAGCCCAATGCGCACGTTCAGGGCGCCCCGAAGGTGCAGATTCTGCATCCGGAACAACTGAGCGCCAGCGAGTTCGAAAAGGAGGGGACAAGCCTACGTCACCTCTACTATACGGGTGAAGGCAACGTGCAGGTCCGCGTCTGGAAGTCAGTGGAACCCAATCAGACGACGGACTTCTTCGTCTCCCCCTGGTCCGAACTCGCATTCGTTGTGTCCGGTGCCGGCAACCTCACGACTCGCAATGGAGAGGTCACGCAGCTAAAGCCTGGACATGCCTATCTGATACCCAAGGGACTTGAGCTCAAGGTCGAGTCACATGACCTGCGCAAGCTCGCCGTGGTGTTCGATCAGACTCCAGATACAAAGAGTTCGGCCAAGAACTCGGAGTGAGGTCAAAGGCTTAAACGGATGAGCGAGAACATGGACGACGCACACTCAGTCAGGGCGAGTTGCTGCGAGATCTTGAGCAGGAGGCTCCTCTGACCTGATCTCTCGCTCCTGCCCTCGCCGAGCTGATGCGGCCGTGGCTGTGCAGATCCGATCAGGAGATGCTCTGACATAGTGGATATCGATCATTGACAGACCTGACGAGCCCTGGTTGCGCACAGCGGATCTGGCTTCTCTGGGCACGAGTGTCAGGTGCGCTGGAGGAGGAACTATGCCGTATCGACTCAACATCAATGGCGTGACCCGGGACGTAGATGTTCCACGGGACATGCCCCTGCTGTGGGTGCTGCGCGATGAGTTGGGCTTGGTCGGCACCAAGTATGGATGTGGCAAAGGCCTGTGCGGAGCTTGCACGGTCCACGTCGACGGCTCTGCGCAGCGCTCCTGCCAACTGCCGGTCGAAAGCGTTGCCAACGCCAAAATCCAAACCATCGAGCACATTGGTGCCACCGCGATTGGCGCTCGCTTGCAGCAAGCCTGGCTAAAGATCGATGTGATGCAGTGCGGCTACTGCCAGGCAGGCCAGATCATGGCTGCGAGCGCGTTACTCGCGCAGACGCCCCAACCCAGCGTTGGCCAGATCGACGGCGCGATGGCCGGCAACATCTGTCGCTGTGGGTGCTATCACCGGATTCGTGCTGCGATTCAAATCGCGGCTGGCGCTCACGAGGAGAGCAGTCATGTCACGTGAGCATGGCGCAGCTACCGTTATCGACCGGCGCACTGTGCTCAAGGCGTCGCTGCTCGCAGGCGGCGGCCTGGCACTCGACCTCTTAATCCCAGTCCCCGTGTTGGCGAGGGGCGAAAACGCAGATGTCGCGGGCTCGCGCTCTATAGCGGAGCTTTCCGCCTTCATATCCGTCGCGCCCGATGGGACGGTCACGATCGTAGCCAAGAATCCCGAAATCGGACAGGGCGTGAAAACATCGCTGCCGATGATGGTGGCCGACGAGCTCGATTGCGATTGGCAGCAGGTGCGCGTCGTTCAGGCAGACCTCGATCCCCAGCGCTACGGTGAACAGGCGGCGGGCGGAAGCACGGCGACGCCAGATAACTGGTTACCGATGCGACAAGCGGGTGCGGCCGCGCGCGCAATGCTCATCCAGGCGGCAGCATCGAAATGGCGGTTGCCAGTGGGCGAACTGACGACATCCAAGGGGCGAATCGTTCAACGAGGAACGGGACGGTCCATCGGCTACGGCGAGGTCGCCACACTCGCGGCGACACTGGCCCCGCCCGACCTCAAGACCATCAGGCTGAAGGAGCCCGGGCAGTTCACGATTATTGGCCAGCCTCAGGTCGGAGTGGATAGCGCGAAGATCGTGAGGGGCGAGCCGGCTTTTGGCAGTGACATACGGCTGCCCGGAATGTTGTACGCGGTGTACGAGGTCGCGCCGGCGAATGGCGGCCGACTGGTCAAAGCAGACATCGATGCCGCGAAACGAGCTCCGGGTGTCAAGCACGTGATACCGATCACCGGCAACGGCGATCCCGATGGAGGGCTGGCCGATGGCGTGGCGATCGTGGCTTCCAACTGGTGGCTGGCAAATCAAGCCCGATCCAAGCTAGCGATCGAGTGGAACGCAAGCGCGGCCAAAGGACACAGCACAAAGACGTATCAAACTAAGGCCGACGCCGCCTTGGCGGCGGGCGTGGGGGCTGTGCTGCGTCTCGATGGCGATCCGGCTGCGAAGCTCGCTTCGGCGGCCAAGCGAGTCGCGGCGCGTTATGAATACCCCTTCATTGCGCACGCACCCATGGAGCCGCAGAACTGCACGGCGCGCTATCAAGACGGGAAAATCGAGATTTGGGCGCCAAGCCAGGATCCACAGGATGGAGTTGAGGCGCTGCAAAAGGCGCTAAAGATCTCACCGAAGACCGTCACCCTGCATCTGATGCGGGCCGGCGGCGGTTTCGGCCGCAGGCTCATGAATGACTACATGGTGCAGGTGGCGGCGATCGCGAAGTCGGTTCCCGGGGTACCGATCCAGCTTCGCTGGTCCCGCGAGGATGATATTCGACGCGACTATTTCCGTCCCGGAGGATGGCACAGCTTCGAGGCGGGCCTCGGTTCCCAAGGTGAGCTCGTCGCATTCACAGATCATTTTGTGACATTTGGCGACGGCAAGGAGCCCGCAAGGGCCGCTGGACTCAACGTGGGGGTGCCACCGGCAGGACTCATCAAACATCTTCGCTACAGCCAGTCAATGATACCGACCATCGTGAACACCGGTTGGCTGCGTGCCCCTGGCTCTAATGCTCTCTGCTTCGCGTCGCAATCGTTCCTGGACGAGGTGGCGGTGGCGGCTGGAAGCGATTTGCCAAAGCTGATGCTCGCACTGCTCGGCGAGCGGCGCGAAATCCCGGCGTCGGCTCATCGGCCGTCTTTCGACACCGGGCGCGCGCACGACGTGATCGAGAAGGTCACGGAGACCTCCGCCTGGACGGAAAAGCCCAAGCAACCCGGCACGGCGAAGGGGTTCGCGTTCTACTTCTCGCACCGCGGCTATTTTGCGGAGGTCGTTGAGGCGAACGTCTCGGGCGGCGACGTCACGGTCCACAAGGTGTGGGTTGCTGGAGACGTCGGTAACCAGATCGTCAATCCGATGGGTGCCGAAAACCAGGTGCGCGGGGCCGTGATCGAGGGGCTCGCCCAAGCGCTCACGGGACAGGCGATCGAGTTCATCGACGGCGTACCACAGCAGAGTAACTTTCACGACTTTCCGCTCGCACGCATGCCGATGACGCCGGAGATCGAAATCGCGTGGGTTAAATCGGACAAACCTCCGACAGGGCTCGGCGAGCCCGCGCTACCGCCAGTGATTCCAGCACTGACTAACGCGATCTTCGCGGCTACCGGAAAGCGGATCCGCTCGTTGCCGATTACCTTGAAAAGCGCCTAGAGCCGCCAATCAATCGCGGTGTGCCCCATCGAGTACGGCGGGGCCGTGATTTCGCACCGCGAAAGTCTCAGTGTGTGCCGCATAATGGAGTCAAGCCGTGACCTCAAAAGCCCCCAAAAATAACAACCTCGGTGAGGAGCGCGCGATCCCCAGGCGCGATTTCCTGCAGGGTGCGTTGCTCGCCGCTGCCACCACCCTCACGGGCGTCTTATCTGCCAAACCGGCCGCCGCAGGTCTGGAGTTTCCCGGCGCGCAGGACCACCCGGGATACTACCCACCGCGACTGACCGGCTTGCGGGGCAGCCACATCGGGTCGTTCGAAGCCGCTCACGCGGCGCGCGACGGAAAGGTTCCGGCCGACGCGCGGAACACCGGCCAGACCTACGATCTGATTGTGGTTGGCGCCGGGATCAGTGGGCTTTCTGCGGCTCACTTTTACCGCTCACGGACCTCGCCGGCGTCTCGCATACTGATCCTGGATAACCATGATGATTTCGGCGGCCACGCGAAGCGCAACGAGTTCGAGATTCAGGGACGCTTACAACTCCTAAACGGAGGGACGCTGGCCATCGACAGTCCTCGTCCTTATAGCCCGGTGGCGGCAGGGTTACTCCGGGATCTCGGCATCGAGGATGTCGAGGGAATGAGTAAGAAAATCGAGGATCACGGGTTCTATCGGTCACTTGGACTAGGGGGTGGTGTCTTTCTCGATCGTGAGACCTTCGGAGCGGATTTTCTGGCGGTCGGCGCTGGCAGCGTTCCAATCGCCAAGCTGTTCGAGAAGAGTCCCCTGCCGGCGCAGGTGCGCGCCGATATCGAGCGCGTCGAGGAAGGCACGACTGACTACTTCCCGCAGTTGACCAGTGCGGAGAAGAAGCTGGCGCTTTCAAAGATGAGTTATCGCGACTTTCTGGTTCAGGTGGTCAAAGTCGATCCGCTTGCGGCAACGTACTATCAATCTCGCACGAGTGGGTTCTGGGGCGTTGGATTCGATGCCATTAACGCCCTGGATTGCTGGGCACTGGGACTCCCGGGATTCAAGGGTCTTCGGCTGGAACCGGGCTCGATACCTCACATGGGCTACTCGGCACGCGGAATTGCCGACACCGGGGGTTCGCAGAGACTGCACTTCCCGGATGGCAACGCCAGCATCGCCCGCCTACTGGTGCGAAAGCTGCTGCCCGAGGCCGTCCCCGGCGGCAGCGCGGAAGATATCGTCACCTCGAAGGTGCTCTACGACCGACTGGACGTTCCGGGAGGCAATGTCAGGTTGCGGTTGAGCAGTACGGCAGTACGCGTCGAGAACATCGGCAACAGCACAAATCCCTCGAGCGTTGCGGTTACCTATGTCCGCGATGGCACTGCCTACAGGGTGAAGGGAAAGCAGTGCGTGCTCGCGTGTTACAACGTAATGATCCCGTTCTTGTGTCCAGAACTGCCCGAGAAGCAGAAAGCCGCCCTGCATAGCCTCGTGAAGGCCCCCCTGGTCTACACGAGCGTGGCGCTCAGGAACTGGAAGGCATTTGCCAATCTCAAGGTCGCACACATCTCCGCGCCGGGGAGCTATCACACCTCTCTCGGCCTGAATGCAAAGGTGGACGTTGGAGCGTACCGAAGCAGCGCTTCGCCGGAGGAGCCCATCCTGGTGCACATGACGCGCGTGCCCTGCCACCTCGGATTGCCGGAACACGAACAGAACAAACTAGGCCGCGGGGAGCTGCTCAGCACCCCCTTCGCCACGTTCGAGCGGAATATTCGCGATCAGCTGAGTCGAATGCTCGGTCCCGGAGGATTTGATCCGTCAGCAGATATTGAGGCCATCACCGTAAATCGCTGGCCCCATGGTTACGCTCCCGAATACAACCCGCTGTGGGATCCTGAGCTCCCGCCGGAGGAGCAACCGAATATCGTGGGACGTGCCCGTTTTGGGAACATCACCATCGCGAACTCGGACTCTGGGCGTGCGGCCTACACGGATTCAGCCATCGATCAGGCGGACCGTGCGGTCAATGAGCTTCTGCGTGCCTGAACGGTGAGCTCCGCGGCGGCTGATTAGCCTCGTACCGTCGCTAAATCGGGTGCAAGACGCGATCGAGAAACTCCCGAGTTCGTTGCGCCACGGGATCGCCGAGCACCTGGCCGGGCGAGCCCGCTTCGACTATGGCACCCCCGTCCATGAACACGACTCGATCCGCCACTTCTCGCGCGAAGTTCATCTCGTGCGTTACAACCAGCATCGTCATGCCTTCCTCAGCGAGGTCCCGCATGACCTGGAGCACCTCCCGTACCCGTTCGGGGTCCAGCGCCGAGGTCGGCTCATCAAACAGAATGGCCTTGGGGCGCATGGCCAGTGCGCGCGCGATGCCGACTCGCTGTTGCTCGCCGCCTGAGAGCTGATGAGGGTATTCATCTGCCTTGTTAGTCAAGCCGACGCGCTCTAACAGGTTGAGGGCCTCCCGGCGCGACTCTGCCTCGCTGCGGCCGAGTACGTGAACCGGACCTTCAATGATGTTTCCCAACGCGGTACGGTGAGGCAACAGGTTGAATTTCTGAAACACCATGGCCAGCTCGCGGCGGATTGTGGGGAGGCTTTCGGTCGTGACCTCCCGACCACTGACTTTGATCACGCCGGCATCATGATGCTCGAGGCCGTTGACACATCGCAGAACGGTCGATTTGCCGGCCCCCGAGGGCCCAATCAGGCAGACAACGGTGCCGGCTTCCACAGTGAAACTCACATCGCGCAGCACCGGTCTGCCGCGGAATGACTTGCGGACACCCGTAAGTGCAATCATTGCTGTGAGAGCCTGCGCTCGAGGACACGCACCGTCCTCGCCAAGGGAAGGCTGGCTATCAGGTATAGCAGCGCCACAAGCGTGTATACGGTGCCGTTCTTGAAGGTGGAAATGGCGAGGAGCTGGCCCGCTCGCGTCAGTTCGGCGATCGTAATGGTTGAGGCGATGGAAGAGTCCTTGAGCAGCATCACGGTCGTATTGCCAAAAGATGGCAGTGCGACCCGAATTCCGAGCGGAAAGATGATCCGTCGCATGATCAGCCAATCGCTCATTCCTAAAGACTGACCGGTTTCGACAAGCGAGCGATCCACCGATTTGAATCCGCCGCGAAAATTCTCGGCTTGGTACACGGAATAGGCCAGTCCCAGGCCGATGACACCGGCTACGAAAGGCTCCAGATTGATCCCGAGCTCGGGCAGGACGAAGTAGACGTAAAACAGCTGCACGATGATTGGGATGCCACGAATGAAGTTGATGACGATCGCGCTCCCCGCCCGGAGCGGTGCGAACCTTGAGGCGCCCATCAGTGCCCATCCGAGGCCAACGACTACGCTCGTCGCGAGGGCCGCCAGGGTGAGTAGCACTGTCATCCCGAGGCCCTTGAGCAGCACCGGCATGAAAAGGACGGCCTCGTGAAAAAATGAGTCTGCGCTCATTCGCTTAGCCCCCAATGCTGGAATATCGCCCCAAGCTGCGGACGCAGCACGCCGATTGCTGAATTGAGCCGGGCAATCAAGGGATCTCCGTGTCTCAGGACAAAGCACAGCTCTTCCCGTGCAGGTGCCTCGAACTCTGTCACCAGGCGTAGTCCAGGTCGCGCTCCGACACGCAGTTGATACGCCAGTATGGGTTTGTCGCCGTAGGCGGCATCGATTCGACCGTGCAGAACGTCGCGGGTCATGTCGCTCAGATTGTCATAGGTACGGATCCGTTCTATCCCGGCGGCCCTGAGCTGGTCGATGAATCGAGTTCCGACCTGGCCTCCCACCCGCAGATCCCGGAGCGACTCCAGGTTCCGAAAGTGTCGCGTGTCGTTTGCGAGTACGGCCAACCCACCGCCATACACGAACACGCGATCGGTGAAGGCAACCACCCGCTCCCGCTCGGGCGTATGCAACATCGCCGCCGCAATGAGGTCGATTTTGTGCGCCAACAAGGAGGGAATGAGCGCAGAGAAAGGCGTCACCCGCAGGTCGATCGGAAGGGCCGCCTGCTTGGCCACCACGTGAATGGTGTCTACCAGCGCGCCGGTGAGTTCCACAGTCCAGGGGTCAATGAAGCTGAACGGAACACCGGTCGGTGAGGACCCTACGATCACTGTGCCCGGGGCTACGCTCCGGCGTTCACAGCCTGCAAAGGCCAGGGCAGCGGCGACCAGAGACGCCACCAGAGATCGTCGCGTCCATCTGTCAGGCGTAAGCGTGAGCTTTCAGTTGAACCGCACGTACTCGAAATCGACCGCTTGGCTGTTGATGCCCGAGGACGGAGGTGCGATCCAGTTGGCGAACTTACCGGGTTCCACCACCCGACCCATCAGTGACTGCACGAACGCGCGATCCTCGCTGGTCGGAAGCCAGGATCGGACTCCGGCCGCCCACTGCGCATCGTTCAGCAGTTCTCCCGCAGGCGAGAACTTGATACCAGCCAGAGGTCCGATCTGCCGATTGAACGCTTTGTGGGGCAGCTTAAAACGGAAGGTAACGCCGCTTTTTTCCAACGCGGTGTTCCAGCCGTTGACTCCGGCTATCGAATCGTGGATGAAATCATCTCGAAGCCGCTCGTTAAGTGCGTTTAACGCCGGCGCCTCGCGCGTGGTCACTCTCCCGTCCGCAACCTCGAGTATGGGGTACGAGGCATGCGTGAGCTCGTGGTCATCCTTGATCACACCCTCGCGAAATCGGCCCTTGAGTCCGGTCGTGTAAAACGTCGCGGCATTCGATGACAAATCGGAACCGAACAGGTCGAGCGTCACGCTCGCGTGGAAATTGAGATAGCGCTGAATAGTGGGTAGATCGATGACGCCGAGCGCGCGCAACTGCTGCGGATCGTCTGTTTTCTCCTGAATCATTATCTGTGCGGTACGTTCGATGATGCGACGCAAACCGTTGCGCCCCACGAACATGTGGTGGCCCTCCTCCGTCAGCATGAACTTCGTGGTCCGCGACAGGGGGTCGAACGCCGATTCGGCGAGCGCCGATAGCTGGAACTTACCGTCCCGATCCGTGAAGAAGGTGAACATGAAGAACGAGAGCCAATCAGGGGTCTTTTCGTTGAAGGCGCCGAGAATTCGCGGATGATCGGGATCCCCTGATCTTCGTTCGAGGAGCGCCTCGGCCTCCTCTCGACCGTCCCGGCCAAAGTAGCGGTGCAGCAGGTACACCATCGCCCAGAGATGGCGGCCCTCCTCCACATTGACTTGAAAGAGGTTCCGGAGGTCATAGAGCGAGGGACACGTGAGACCTAAATAGCGCTGCTGCTCGACGGAGGCCGGCTCGGTGTCGCCCTGCGTCACAATGATGCGCCGGAGGTTACTGCGATACTCGCCCGGTACTTCCTGCCAAGCAGGTTGGCCTTTGTGATTACCGAAGGCGATGCGGCGATCGGGTTCGGCGGGATTTAAAAAAATCCCCCACCGATATTCCGGCATGCGCACGTAGCCGAACTGCGCCCAGCCATCCGCGTCCACGCTGATCGCGGTGCGCAGGTACACCTCGTAGTCATGCGACCCTTCAGGGCCGACCTCGTTCCACCAGTTGAAAAACTGTGGTTGCCAGTGCTCGAGCGCGCGCTGCAGCGTCCGATCGCTCCCGAGGTCCACGTTGTTTGGAATCTTTTGAGCGTAATCGATGGTCATACAAAACTCCGGAACTGAATGAGGCGCGCAGATATGACTGACGCTAAACGCGCCTCCAGTCGAATGAGGCCTTCTTGCCGGTGCCGAAAACCTTGAGAGCACCCGCCTCGCCGACCGCATTTGAGCGCGTGAACACCCAGTTTTGCCAGGCTGAAAGACGGCCAAAGATGCGGGTTTCCATTTTTTCGGCGCCACTAAATCGAAGATTCTGCTCCATGCCGGTCAGTGCATCCGGAGACAGGCTGGTACGCTCCTCGATTGCAAGTCGAATCTCATCGCTCCAATCGAGTGCGTCTGGCGTGGCAGTCACGAGTCCTGCGTCCAAAGCGTCAGGCGCAAAAACAAGTTTGCCGATACTCGCCCGCGCCCTCGCCAAATTGTCAGGGTCGGCATGGAAGCGCGCGGCGATGCGACTCGTTTGAGCGACCGTGAGGTAAGGCCCAAAATTCATCTCGGTCATGGCGACAGCGGGAGGATGCTGGGACTCCGGATCCGAGAGCATGTAGCTGCGATCGCTCCCGAGTGCGAGCTCGAACAATGTACCGACAAAGCAGGATCCGGGATCGATCAGTGCGAACATCGAGCGTGATGTGGTCTCGAGCCGTGCCAGCGTGCGTCGCAGCTGACCGATGGTTTCGCGCACGAACCAGTGCGCCCGGTGTTCGTAAAGAATTCGGTCGCTGGCCACCACAAGATCCCTCGATCCACGTGTTCGGATGATCCACAAACCCAGCTCGAGCTCATTTGTCCGCAGCATCAAGATGGCATCGTCTAACTCGCGCGCCATTCTGAGGGGCCACCACTGAGAACCCTGCGCGAGAATCTGCTCGGGCGTGTCGGGTACCTGTTCCTCGGGGGCAAAGACAGTCAGCGTGGCTGTCCTTGCCTTGCGGTCGACCTGAACATCGACGCTTGAGTAATGATAACCGCGCGCGTCGATACTCCGTTTGAGCGGCTCGAGCACGATTCCGGGGGCGCTGTCTGGACGATCGCTCAGCTGCGCAAGTTCGAGTGCCCGTTCTCGAATCAATGCGGCGAACTGTTGTGGCTTGGCCAAATGGTCAATCAGCCGCCACTCCTTCGCGCGTGGAGCGCGCACCCCTTCGGCAACCGTACAAAAGAGGTCGGCATGATCATGGCGGACGCCGCGCTTGTCGCTCAGCCGCGTAAGTCCGCCTGTGCCCGGAAGGACACCCAGTAACGGAACTTCGGGCAAACTCACTGCGGCAGTGCGATCATCCACCAGCAGGATCTCATCGCAGGCGAGAGCGAGCTCGTAACCACCGCCGGCAGTAGTGCCGTTGCAGGCGGCCACAAACTTAAGTCCGGAAAAACGACTCGAGTCCTCCATCCCATCGCGCGTCTCGTTGGTGAATTTGCAGAAATTCACCTTCCAGGAATGCGAAGACAACCCGAGCATGAAGATGTTGGCGCCTGAGCAGAAGATTCTCTCTTTGGCGCTCATGAGCACCACCGTCTTCACCTCTGGGTGCTCGAATCGCAGCCGCTGAAGCGCATCGTGCAACTCGATATCCACCCCCAGGTCGTAGGAATTGAGCTTGAGCACATATCCGGGACGGAGCGGTGCGTTCTCGTTTACATCCATGGTGAGGTTCGCGATGGCTCCATCGAACGAAAGCTTCCAGTGACGGTAGCGATCCGGATGCGTATCGAACGTGACCATCGTCGGAAGCTCTGGATGCGATGAAACAGCTGGTTCCATGGGTGCGTCTCAGCAGAAGTTCTATGGAGCGCTCGCCAGCAGAGCACGAAGGGAGTCGAAGCTCTCGCCCTCACTGTGGCCAGCGGTGTCGAGGGTGACATCAGCTCTCGCGTACAGCGGTTCGCGCGATGCGAGTATCTTCCGGAGGTCTTCCATCGCTTCCGCATGCCCTGACATCGGTCGCAAATCCCCTTGCGCCAGGACTCGGGACATGTGCTCCTCAGGGCTCGCCTTGACCCACACCGTGAAACAGTTGAGCCGAAGCAGCTCATAGGTCTCGGGCTCGGAGACGATGCCTCCTCCGACCTCGAGCACGATATTCTCTTGCGCCTGGATGATGCGCTCGAGGCAGCGGCGTTCGATACGGCGGTAACCCGCCTGGCCGTAGAGGAGGAACACTTCCGCGAGCGCAATACCCGCCTCGCGCTCGATTTCGCGGTCCAGCTCGATGAAGGGGCGCCGCAGCACACGTCCCAGAGCGCCGCCCAGGCTGGTCTTGCCGGCGCCGCGAAGCCCAATGAGCGTGATGCGCTTACGTCGGACTGCCGTGTCTTGGCCGAAGGCCTCTGTCAGGTGTTGAAGCGCCTCGGCGTGGCGCGCCTGCGGCAGCGCCTCAATGAAGCGGTGCAACGAGCGCTGCTCCGCACTCAGCTCCCCGGCATCGAGCAGGTCAACGAGTCGCACGCCGAGTGCCGCCGCAACCCTGCGAAGCAGAACCACCGAGGCGTTACCTTCGCCGCCTTCCAGCGCTGCCAGATAGCGCTCAGAGACCTGAGCTCGGTGCGAGAGCGCCTTGCGTACCATGCCGCGCTGCTCACGAATCTCACGCACTCGTTCGCCGAGCACGGCCAGGAACTCTGGATCGGCATCAACCGGACGTGAGCCGGTGCCCTTGTCCGCGACAATTTTACGGCTCACTACGGGGGAGCTCATCGGATGTCTTATACTTCCTAATAATCCGCCAATGCAAGCACTTTACTGCACACATCGTGTCAATTCGTTGAAATCAGGCGTCATTCTGGCATTATCAACTTCCGAGTCTAGGTCTTGGCATGTAATAAACAGCATAGTTGTGTGCATGCTGCTCAGGAGGCTCGAGCGACGGCCTCACGAGGATGTCAGCGGCAACAGGGGTAGCGATGCTCATTTTGACGCGCCGTGTGGGCGAGAAAGTGCGTATCGGCGATGACATCGAGATCACGATTCTCGGACTCGCCCGCGGACAGGTGCGCGTCGGAATCTCCGCGCCTCGGAGCGTGCCTGTTCACCGCCAAGAAGTTTACGAGCGAATCAGGCGAGCCGAGTCGCGCGACCCAAGGCCGGTTCTCGGCAATCCTCCGTTACCGTAAAGGTTCACTGGGCAGGCCAAGCCTGGCCGGGGTGTCAAACGCTGCAGCGTTTGGTTCGGTCTCAAACGGAAGACTCCTGGCCGAGTCTTGCCTAACTACTTAGAGATGTTGGCGCCCCAAGTGGATTCGAACCCCTGTTACCGCCGAGGGCGCTAAGGCAGCCTACTCTTCTGCTCGTCCACACACGGCATGTGGAAAGGCTGGGGTAACTGTAGGGGAAAGTGCCGCGGTGTCAGGAGAAATTAGGTCCTAGATGAGTCGCTTCCCTTGATTTCGAGTCCTCTGCCGGGCAGCGCAGCGCCCGGCAGAGGACTCAGTAGTGCGGGCAGGACGCGATTTCCTGCGTGAGGCGACCCGTGCAGTTGCGCCAGGCATCCTAGCCGTTGTCCTCCGAGGCCCCGGACCTCAGGCCGCCGTCCAAGTTTCTACTCGATTTCGTCGAAAACTTGAGCGGGCCGAGCCGGAGTTCCGCGAAGTATCTGCGCAAACGCGATCGAAACTTCGACAGACAAGCTGGCTCGTGTCAGGCACGCTATGGCAGCGGTGGATGCTCACCCCTTGGGGTTACAGCAAAGGATACGAACATGGCCACCGAAAAGCGGAGCTCCGAACTCACTGCACGTAAACCGGGCTCGTTGAAATATGCGGCTGCTAGGATCGGCGTCAGTCTTCCGATACTTTACGCCTTGATCAGAGCGGGCAAGCTTCGCAGCTATCACATTGGGAGAGCCCATCGTGTCTCAGAGCAAAGCATCGCGGACTGCATCGCGCTGCTGGAAAGCGAGAGTCAAGACCGCCCAGCGTCTTCGCCCCGCCGGCGTCTCTTGGGTGTCGGTTCCGAAAATGACGGAAGCTTGCGAACAGCTTTGAACAGCGTCGCGTCCGACAAGTGCGCATATGCGCGGCGTGTCATCCGCAAGTCCGCATGACCGAGCAATTCCTGAATGGCATCGGACGCGACCCGTTCATTGAGTAGTAAGCTACCGTAGGTTCTGCGCAGGTCGTGAAATACTGCGGGCGGCTTGATTTCGGCGGCCTCGCACCCGGCTCTCATTTGCCGGCTCACGTACACGCGGTTGATGTACTCGAAGACCGGTGCCTCCTTCTGTTTATCCTTCACGAGCGCTGCAAAGAATTCTGACCCTTCTCTGTTCAACGGAACTGTTCTTGGCTTTCCGGATTTGCTGTTTCGCACTCGGACAAAGTCCGGTCCGACATCGCCAGCCTGCAGGGCCTCGAGCTCGCCGAGCCGGAGCCCCGTGTATAGGGCCCCCTGCGCCATCGCCCGCAAGGGTCCCTCAAGCTTGCTGAGGAGCCTCTTGCACTCATCGGCAGTGAGCGTTCGGGTCCGAGGTTGGTCGGCGTTTGGAAAGGGTCGCACGCGACGCCAGGCGCCGTCGCTCGGCACACGGGCCGGGTCCTTGCGGAAGGCGCTGTTCAAAATCGCGCGTAGGACAGTCCAGCGCCGGTTTGCGGTCGCCTGTGCGGCTCGCCTCTTCTCGCGATCCTCGGTTTGTGGGACCTGCGCGGCGAACCACCTCTCCAGATCGCCGGTCGTGACCTCGCTCACTGATTTGCTGGCAAGCCTGGAAGGAGCGATAAACCTCGCCCAGGTGTTCTTATCGTGCGGCGTCGTCGCAGTACGCGTATCGAAATAGTCTTGCGCAGCTTCGGCGAGAGTGAGCTTGCCGGGTTTGGTAAGGGTCGGTCGCTCGTCAGCGAGCGCAAGCCGCGTGGCATCCTCCCAGCTCAGTACCGTGGTCCCATTGGCCGGAAGCTCGTCGTCTGTCAGCCCCAGCCGGCGCTTGATGTATCGTCCGCCGCTTGGGTAATCGACGTCCGCTTTGAATTCGCGGAGGTACCAGCTGCTGCCTGCTGTGCCGCGCCGGTATCCCAGATGGAGCCCGCGGCGCAATTCGATGTAGTAGGGCTGATGACGCGGCGCCAGCTTGCGCCGAGCTTCGCGGGTCTGAAGTCGCAAGGCCATAACTTCACCAGTCCGATTCAGAGCGGGTTGTTACAGCATTTCCGAGGCTGTAACAGCCGTTTTTAGGTAAGTTTTAGGTAAGTTTCACCCTTTGCTCGGAGTATACGTCCGTTGGTGTCTGCTTACTATAATCCATAACTATCAGTCGCTTGCGTTTTTCTCCATGTGTCTCCATTTAGCGACTCGCACCCCTCTCAAGGCTAGTACACCGGTTCGAATCCGGTAGGGAGCGCCATAAAATCAATGACTTATTAGCCTCTGACTTGTTCGTACGAAATCTGTACGAAAAACCGCGCCAAGTCCTCGAGCTGATCCCGATGGAGGCATCGGGGACCTCAACGCCGGTATTTGCCTTGCTGGGCTTGACGCTCTTGACGCGTCCGGAATTGCACTGCCGCGACCTGGCTGCGAGGGACGGTCACGTCGCGGCGCGGGTGCAGTTCCTGCCCAGCCAGTCCGCAAATTGGTGCTCGCTCAACGAGCTATCGGCAACCGCAACTATGGTGAGCACTTCGTCTTCTTGGCTTCCGATGGCTTCATATCAGTCGCGCGTGATCGCCGCTCGCCACGATCGTCTGCGCCTCCACATCCCCGTACGTCCCCGCACCTGTGCAAGGACGCGATCAGGTCCGTCGTGAAGCATTCTCCCCGGGGACGAGACTCAGTCCGGAAACTTCAGCTCTCGCTCGATCGCTCGAAACCGTGGCTCGTTGCGCAACGAATCCATCAGCGGGTCGGCCTTGAGGAAAACGAGATCTGAAGCACGCAAGCGATCCGCGATGCCGAGCCAATCGAGTGCCTTGCCGCGGTCACCCCACTGCGCGTAGACCGAGGCGTACTCATAGGCTCCATCATCGCCCCGCGCTGCCCTGATCTTCGCTAGCTCAGCTTCCCCATCCGGGAGTCGGCTGAGCTTGTTATAGACCAGCGCCAGGCAGAGTTGGCTGCCCTCGTCTTCTCTCGCTGTCTCGCATGTTGTACGCGCGCGCTCGAAATCCCCCAGGGCGTAGAGGGCGAGCCCCCACTCCCCGTAGTTCTGCTTGAAGTTGGGATTCAGGCTGCTGACTTCCGCGAATTCGGCGGCGGCTTCCGCATATCGCCGGGCGGAGTACAGCGCCCGGGCGACGTTCGAATGGCTAAGTCGACCGAGCGGGTCAAGCACGACGGCTCGTCGGGTGGCGGCAAGTCCAGCGTCAAAGCGCCCAATTTCAGCGGCAAACCTGCCGCTATTCCACAGTACCTCGGCATTGCCGGGCGCTAGCTCCACTGCCCGGTTGTACTCCTCATTCGTTCGTGGGATATCGAGGATTCCAATCTCATACACGAACGCCAGCGCCATGTGCCCCTCGGCCAACTCGGGAGCGAGCGCAATCGCGTGGACTGCATCCGCCCGCGCCTTCTCGAAGCCTTCGCGCATGGTAGCCCCAGTCGTTAGGCTGGAGACGTAATTGGCAAGTGCGTATGCCCGGGCCGCGAAGGCCAGCGCAAAGTTGGGGTCCAGCCGGATCGCCTGCGTATAGTCGGCAATAGCAGTGGCTATCTCTTTATCTTCGCTTCTGGATCGATAAGTCTTCGACCCGCGCAGATACGCGTCGAAGGCGGCTGGATTGCGCGTCCCACCGATTTCGATCTTCGATCCGAGGTCGGCGAGCAGCGTGACCTTAAGAGCCTCGGCAACCGCGGTGGCGATCTCCGTCTGCAGTTGCAGCACGTCTTTCAGGTCTCGGTCATAGGTCTTTGACCAGACATGAAACCCCGTCACTGCGTTGATCAACTGCGCGGTGATGCGGATCGTGTGTCCCGAACGACGTACGCTGCCTTCGAGAATGGAGCCGACATGCAGCTTATGCGCCACAGTAGTGATGTCGGGATGCTCACCCTGAAAAGAGAAAGAGGACGTGCGCGCGGCAACCTGCAGCTCGTTGATCCGCGCAAGGGAATTCAGCAGCTCTTCCGTCAACCCCTCCGAGAAGTACTCCTGCTCCTTGTCGCCACTCATGTTCACGAAAGGCAGCACAGCAATGGAGTGCGACGACGGGTTGAAGGCAGCCGCAGTGCCGGAAGTTGGAACAGTCTGCTGCTCAGTCGGCAGCGCTGGTGGAACGGGCGGCAGGCTGAGCTTGGAGAACCAGAACTTGTCGGCCACCAGGTAGACGAGCGCTGCCGCGACTAGTGCACCGGCGCCCCAGAGTACGGCGGCCCTCGACCACGATCGGGACACTGACGGTGCCGGTGTTGCCTGGCGCGCCACACCGGCTCGGGCGACGGTTGCGGCGGCCGCTAGTTGTGAAGTCTCAGG
>Ga0335078_10000739_pt1 | contig 49954 bp, 46 predicted proteins | sample Lox_Sample_32_FD_206711 | JGI IMG/M metagenome (GOLD analysis project Ga0335078, IMG submission 206711) | Soil microbial communities from Loxahatchee National Wildlife Refuge, Florida, United States - Lox_Sample_3.2 | ecosystem: Environmental > Terrestrial > Soil > Wetlands | place: USA... | reverse complement strand
GTAATGTCGGAGAGGAAGTTAAACGGGCAGGCCGCATCCTCCTTCAGCAGAGCGCAGGCTTCGCGAATATCTGTCCGGTCAACGTAGATCGTCATCTCATCGCGATCGAACTTTACGCTCTGGACGGCTGCATCCTTCCACTCCAGCAGGCGCGCGATCGCGGGATGCCCTTTCAACTGCTCGAGGTCGGTAATGGCGGGGGGCAGCGGCATCAGGCCTTCCCCCGTCCGGTCTCACCCCAATCGAGAACGCCCTTCTTCCAGACATAGAAGAAGCCGACGAGGAATATCCCGAGATACACCAGCATCTCCCACAGGCCGAAGCGCTTCAGATCCTTCAGAGTGACGGCCCACGGATAGATGAAAACCGCCTCTACGTCGAACAGAATGAACAGCATGGCCACCAGGTAGAACTTTACCGAAAAGCGCTCGCGAGAGTCGCCCACCGGGGTCATGCCACATTCATAGGGGGAAAGTTTGGCGCGGGTAGGTTTACGCTGTCCGATCAGCCAGGAAAGCAGTACGATTGCGGCCGCAACCCCACCCGCCATAAGAATATGGATCAAAAACGGGAGGTAGCGAGCGAAGTAATTGTCTGGCATAGGAGGAGATATATATAATTCGCGCCAAGCAATGCTTAAACACTCTAGGTTATGGGCTTACACTCGGCAGTGTCAAGCGAGCGGAGAACAGAATCGGTGATTTTGGAATTGAGTCATTGGGCGATTGAAAAAACCGTTGCGCCAGCCGGGGTTTTCCATCGCCCAATGACTCAATCGCACAATCTCCCAATGAAGAACTTATTATGATTTTCGGCTTCAATACCGACGTCAAGCACGGCGACACCATCTACCACGTGCAGAGCGAAGCCCGCGAAAGCGAACACCTGCTGCAGACCCAGGTCTTCGTGCGCGGCCGCTGCATTGGCAAGAAGGCAACCTCCTACGGCGGGAAGTCCGGCGATTTGCAGGTCGGCGACTCGCAGAAAGAGCAGCAACTGCGCGAGCAGCATCGCCTGGTGCTCGATGCGATCCGCGAGGGTAAGCTGGATCAGGCGCTGGACCGCCCCGAGCCCGAGGTATTGGCGACGGTGAAAGAACTCGACGTGCAATGGCTCAACGCCGAGTCCGTTTTCGCCGATCGCAACCTGACCATGCAGTTGCGCGTCACCGAGGGCGGCGCGGCAGCGTCCGGCGCACGCTTGACTTTCCGCTTTGGCCGTCCCGGCGCCGCTCCTTTTTACACCCAGACGGTAGCCGACTCGGGAGGTGCGGCCGAGATCAAGATCGCAGTCGAGGAATCGGCCTTGCCCGACTCGTCTCTGCTCGTGCAAGCCAATTTCGAAGGCCGCACCGCCACGAGGAAATTCGTTCTGCGCAAAGCGCAATAACAGTAGCCGTGCGACAATGGCCTGTTGCCCCAACACATGGGTGTCATCCTGAACGTAGCCGCTTTTACAGGCGGAGCGGGGATTTCGCCGGAACTCCTCCCACCAGGCTTATACATGAAACTCCGCATCAACGGCGATGAGCGCGACTTCAGCGAAGTTCCTGCGCCCTTTACCCTTGCAGCGCTGGTCGAAACGCTCGGCATGAAGGCCGACCGGGTCGCCGTCGAACTGAACCGCGACATCATTCCGCGTGACCGCTGGGCTAAGACGAAGCTTAGCGAGGGCGATCGACTGGAGGTCGTCCATTTTGTCGGCGGCGGAGTGGAACCGGAATCCCTGCAGGAACTCCCTTAGTCACCCCTCTCGTTGCAATTCTCTTCTTGATCCACAGCACGCCATGCCTAAAATGTTTGAAACATTTTGCTTAAACACTGTTTCAAACATATTCAGGGACCCATGCAAGAGCGCTTTACATCGCAAGAGGTAATCGCTTTGACCGGTATCACGCCTCGCCAGCTCCAGTGGTGGGACGAGCGCGGCGTTGTCAAGCCGGAGCGACAGGGCCATCGCCGTCTGTATTCCATGAACCGCCTGACTGAAGTCGCCGTGATCTGCGAGCTGCGACGCAAGGGATTCTCGCTGCAAGGCGTGCGGAAAGTGATGCGCTTTCTCGATCGAGAGTTCGGTAAGGGGTTGGCCGAGATCGTCAACGACCACTCCGAGTACCACCTGCTGACCGATGGCAAGCATCTTTACCTGGAGACTTCGGCGCGGCAGATTGTGGACATTCTGAAGAACTCTGCCCAGCCGATCCTCGGAATCTGCTTGAGTGACGCGGTGCGGCAGGTGCGAGCAGAGGTCATCTCCAGGAAGTCGAATACTTCGGTAACTTCGCCGGGTTACCGGCGCCGTGCTAAAAAGGCCTCATAGGCAGCATTTCGGATCGCAGCATCCAAGGCGCAGTAAGCAGGAACACAGGAGGATACATGGTCGGCGAACTGGACCTTCTCAGCGAGTGGATCCCGGAGCAGATGCAGCCTGGTACTGTCTTTGTGCTGGAGAACGCCGGCGAGATTGGCGAAAAGGAAGATCCGTACTGGGCCGTGCTGTCGTGTCCTTCTTGTGGCATGCTGGGGCTGATCACGCGCAAACAGATCAACGGACTGCTGCCGGTGATTTGCGGCTCCGAACATTGCTCGGCGCAGTTCTTCATTCGTGACGCCGAAGTCGTGGTGCGCAAACCGTTCTAACCTTCCTGCTCAAAATCGGGCCGCGATCTGCGGCCCTCAATTCTTTCCGACTTTCACTTCCCCCAATTCCACCGGAACTTGCTCTACGATCTCGATTCCGAATCCCTCGAGCGCGGCCACTTTCTTGGGACGGTTGGTGAGCAGGCGAATGCGCCGTAAATCGAGGTCAGAGAGAATCTGCGCGCCAATGCCGATCTCGCGCTGAATCTGCTTTTCGTTGTCGTAGAGCGAGGGAAGAGAGCGGCCGCGATGGAAGCTCAGAGCGGTGCGATCGCCGATCTTTTCGACCGAAAATCCCTGGGATGTCTGGTGCAGGTAGATCAGCGCGCCGCTGCCTTCCAGCGAAATGCGGCGCAGGGCGCCTTCGAGCGTGGCATGGCATTCGCAGCCGGTCGCGCCGAAAACGTCTCCCATGAGGCAGTGCGCGTGCATGCGGACCAGCACGGGGGCTTCGCTGTGCTCGATGTCTCCTCTAACCAGCGCGACGTGCGATTCGCCGCCGTCGACTTCACTGGCGTAGGCGATTAAGCGGAACTCGCCGAAGCGTGTATCGATGAGAGCCTCACCCACGCGGTGCACGTAGCGTTCATGCGCCATGCGGTAACGGATGAGCTCGGCGACGGTGAGCATCTTGAGATTGTGCTCGCCGCAGAATTTGATCAAGTCGGGCACCCGAGCCATGCTGCCATCATCTTTCATGATTTCGCAGATGATTCCAGACGGGATCATGCCCGCAAGCCGCGCCAGATCGACGGACGCTTCGGTTTGGCCGGCACGCACCAGCACTCCGCCTTTGCGCGCGCGAAGAGGGAAGACGTGTCCGGGCCGCGCCAGATCGCTAGGCTTGGTAGCGGGATCAATCGCGACCTGAATCGTGCGGGCGCGGTCGTAAGCCGAGATGCCGGTGGTGACGCCCTGGCGCGCATCGATCGCCTCGCAAAACGCCGTGCCGTACTGCGAGGTGTTCTCGGCGGTCATCGGGCCAATGCGCAGGTGCTCGAGGCGTTCTTCGGTCATGGCGAGGCACACGAGGCCGCGTCCGAACCTCGCCATGAAGTTGATGGCTTCGGGCGTGACTTTCTCGGCGGCGAGAGTGAGGTCGCCTTCGTTCTCGCGGTCTTCATCGTCGACGACGACGATCATGCGTCCGGCGCGAATCTCTTCGATCGCATCGGGAACGTCGGTGAATGGCGGCTGGGAGCTCATGTTGAGGCGATTCTAGCAGAGCGATTTGTCGGCTCAAGCGCGGTGAAGGGCTGGCACCACGAACGGTACGAAGTCACACAAAAGGGGCTGGGGATATCTCGAAATATTTCTATGTGGTCCATTGTGTAAAGTCATTGTTTTCTTAAAGTTAGCCGGATCAGATAGAGAGGCTGGGGAAAGCCCCGAAGGAGGATAACGCCTTCCTCGTCGAGCTCTCGCTCGACGGGACGGCCGATAGCGGCTGGCCCACATAAAGAATTAACCCGTGAGTTCATGTTCTGCGCCGCGGAAGAGCGAGCGCATGGCGCGGAGGACGCTGCGCGTCAGCAGAACGATGATCAAGACGAAGATCGCGGCGAGAGTGCCGGCCACATAAGGATGGCGGGTGGCGAGCCAGGTGAGGGCGATCGCCAGCACGTCTTCACCCAGGCTCAGCGTGATGTTGGAGAATGGTTCGGGCGAGGGGGTGACTGCGGCGCGCGCGGCGGTCTTGCCGCCGTGGGCGATCAACGCGACGGCCGCTCCGAGCAATGTGGCCAGCAGTTGGTGCTCAGGAGAAAGCTGGCGCGTGGCCTCGAAGGCCAGGAGTCCGGCGACGGGGACGCGGATGAAGGTGTGCAGGGCATTCCAGACCAAATCGAACGCGGGGATCTTGTCGGCGAAAAATTCGATGATAAAAAGGGCGGTGCTGGCGACGATGACCGGCCAGCTTTCGAGCGGTACGAGTCCCGGGGGCAGGGGGAGATGTCCGAAGCGGGCCAGGAGTCCGAGGACACTGACCGTGGCGTAGAGGTTCAATCCGGCGGCGAAGCCGATGGCGGCCAGCAGCGAGAAAAGTTCGCCGGGCGGGACTTGGAGGAGGCTGGGCATGACATTACCACGGAGGCTGGAGCGGGGCCTAAGCGGGAGCCTCCTCTACGGCCTTGACATCCATCTCGACTCGCATCTTGTTCCAAATACAAAGGGCCGTTCCCTGATCAGGAGCGACCCTCAAACCTCTGTTGTGCCGGTCTTATAACGTGGACTCGATCTCGAAGCCCCAAGCTTCCAGAAGAGGTTCAGGGATGTACTTCGAGTTCTTGTTGCGGCGAGCCCACTCGCGCAGACGAGTCGACCGCAGATACTGGTCGGGGGAGAGCTTGTATTCGCGCACGACCTGCTCAAATTCGGTGATGGTAGGGGTGATCGGGCCGATCGGCTCGGGTTTGCCCCAGTTTGGATTTCCGCGTCGCTTGGCCATGAAAAATGCCTTTCCACCTCAGGGGGATGAACTGATTAAATCTCGCTAACTATAAGATTCTCCGAGTCGTCTTCGGGATTCAACAGAAGAAATACAGGACACAGGGACAAAGCTAGACTCGCTAGAATATCCACAGCGACCCAAGACTGATTTGGAGACTCAACATATTACAGTCAATTTCGCAGCAAAGTCAAAAGAAATTTTGCCCATAAGATCCCTCCAAGTCCTGGCATAAGTTCATGAAATTACGATAGTTATGTTGCAATTTGGGCCTCACGAAGGACGCCTTCTGCGTTCCATTTGAAGAACGGCTGACATCCTCATTTCTTGCGGGCCAATGGCTGGTCGGGCGGGGGTGGGTTCCGAGTTCAGCGGGACGCTCCTTGCAATCTAAGGTTGCAAAGTCCCGATTTTGTCCTGCGCATTGTGCTCAGGTCTTCCAAATTCGGCCTCTTCTCGTCCCCCGGGGCCCGATTACGACCGTAACCCGTCTGGCGCTGGAGCCGTTGCCCGTATCTCCAGACGGACATAGAGTGCTAACAGGCAGGGTCAAGGCCGCTCGGTGGAGGTGGGTAGAAGCTCGCCCACCGGTTTCTTGAACCTGAATCCTGGGGTTCTGAGAATAGGTTCGGACATGAGTCTCAAGTCGCTGGTGCTGTGTTCGGATGAGAAGATCGTAAGGGTATTGCGCCGCGTGTTGGGCGATCTGGAGATTGCGGTGGAGTTGTGCGCGGATGCGGATTCCGCCCTGCGCAAGCTGACACGGCAGCGGTATGAGGCCATCATTGTCGACTGCGCAGATGATGGGGCGTCGGATGTGCTGCGCAGTTCCCGCAGCGCACCCTGCAACAAGCAGGCCGTAGCGGTGGCGATTGTCGAGCCGATCGTTGGATTGAAGGCTGTGTTTCAGGTGGGAGCACACTTTGTGCTGTACAAGCCTGTTTCGAGTGAGCGGGCAAAGTCGAGTTTTCGTGCGGCTCGCGCGCTGATGAAGAGCGAGCGGCGCCGCAACACGCGCGTGGCTGTGCAGATTCCGGTGGTGTTGCGGAGTCCCGAGGCTGGCGGCAACATGAAAGTTACGACCATCGACCTGAGCGAAGGCGGGATGGCAGTCAGCATCCCGAACCGGCGCCGACCCACAGGACGGTGGCAGATAGCTTTTACGTTGCCGGGCACAGCGACGATTCTGGAACTTCCTGCGGAATTTGCGTGGGAAGGGACGAGCGCGCAGGCGGGGCTGCGTTTCCACGAGGTCTCGCCCGAGGCGACACACCAGCTGCGAGAGTGGCTCAAACAGAATTCTGCTGAAGTGGAACAGGACGATCCGCCGATTCGTTGCCAACTGACCGACTTGAGCCTAGGCGGATGTTATCTGGAGATCTCGTCGCCGTTTCCGGTATCGAGCCGCGTGACGCTGTCGATGCGTGCCGGCACGGTGGAAGTCCGCGCCCAGGGGCTGGTGCGCGTGATGCATCCGGATAAAGGCATGGGCGTGGAATTCACGCAGACGACGCCTGAGCATCGCGCGGCGGTGGAACAATTCTTGCGGCTGCTGGCGGAGAACCGCGCGCTGCTGCCGGAATTGCTGGTCGAACCGGAGGGATTGGATCCGGAAGCAAGCAACGGCAAATCGGGCGCTGCCGATTCCGAGGATCCCCTGCTACAGCTGTTCTATGGTGATTCTCTCAGCCCGGAAGCCTTTCAGGAAGCGCTGCGCAAGCAGCGTGCGGTGCCGCCGGAGAGTACGAATGAGTCGGCAGCTGCGGCTCACGCATAAGCGTGGGCTGTCGAGAATGGCTGCCTACTGGTCTGCCACAACCACCGAAGGATAAAGATTCAGCGGAGATTCATCGAGGTAAAAGATGACGCGTCCGTTCGTCACGGAAACGGTTTCGCCACCGAAGGTCCCACTGCCGTCCGTCTTAATGGTGTAACTGCCCGAACCCAGTTGTTCGTCCGGAATCAAGTTTCGGCAAACGCCCAGCCAGCAGTCCCCAAAGCTGGTATCGCGCGATCCCCTGGTCAACGTGCCGCTGTTATTTGACGAGGATGGACTGGGGGCCGCTTCGATGAAACCTTCGCTGCTCGTACTCGACTGATTGAGACTCTCTTGGGCTCCGAAGGCGAAGTCGCCGAGCACGAAAGCGTTGTAAAACGGCGGAGGCGGCGTTATTCCAGAGGTCTGGAATTCCAGAGTGCCGTCTTGCGCCGTGCTATCGGTGCCCACCAGGAATCCGGTAACGCAGCTCGCGGGTTTAGCGCAGGTGGCTGCGGTAGTGCCGTTCGCAGGCGGAATGACATATCCAACGAACGCGTGAGCGCCGAGTGTTTGATTTTGTCCCTCAAGGAATGCCAGTCTGCCAGTGTTCGGATCGACGGAATAACCACCGGAGATTGCGGCGTTCCCCAGAGTTCCAGCCTGATCTTCATAGACGTTGCCGGTCACGGAGTTGATTCCGTCGAAGTTCAAAGTGCCGATGCTGACGTCGGGGCCGCTGCCAGCCACACCGCTGATTTGGAACATATGACTGTTCTGCAACGAGGCAGCGCCGAACGGGCCGGTGGTTCCAATGGCTTCACCGCTGAGAATCGGTTGTGCGGGACTCAGTTGATCGGTGGTGACGACGATGGCTTCATGGGCATCGACGACGTACAACGCCAAGTCGTAGGTGGCCTGCCCGAGGGTTAGCGTTGCAGCGCCTCTTCCGTACATTGCGTCGACGCTTCCCACGGTGCCGGAACCGCCGGTCAATGCGGAAGCGAGGGTGCCAGCGTCATCGATATCGGCGGCTGCGGAACTCAGGGCGCCGGCGCTCGCCTGCATGGAACCAGCGACGGCGTAGTGACCGGAAGCGGCGTCCCAGCCGCCTAAACCAAAGGCGTACATGCCGCTCAGGCCGCCTGAAAAGCTCGACGTGGTCTGCATCCGCAAGATGCCTGAAAGGTGGCTTCCGCTGCTGTCGAACTCGACGACGTGGCCGGTTGTGTAGTAGCCGCCGGGCGCGGGAGAACTCCCGCTGGTGTTAACTCCACAGCCCAATGCGAAAGACTGAATTTCGCCGGTGGAGGTTGTGAAATTGTTGGAGCACGAAGCCAGCGTAAAGGCGTAGGTGGAAGTCGTACCCGTGGAGTCGGTCAGCACCATGCATCCGTTGTTAGCCAATCCGCCGACGGTGTATGAGCTTTGCGATCCAGCTGCGGTCGGTTTGATGGTCAAGCTCTGCGAGCCGCTGCTACGAGTTACATCCTCCTCGCCGCCGACAATGTTGCCCTGACCGTCCATCTGGATGCTGCCGGCGATCGCCACTGGACCGTTGCCGTTAAAACCGCGCAACAGAAAAGCATAAGTGCCGTTCAGGAAGGCATTGGCGCCCAGGCTGACTCCGCCCGGCAGGACAGCGTTGCCTTCCGGAGTACAGAACGACGGACCATTCCCCTGGAAATTTCCGTTGATGCTTGCCAGCGGCGACTTGCCCAGCGCCGGATACGGAGACTGGCTGTCGCTGACCTGCAAAGAAAGGTTGTAGCTGCTGCAGTTGCCAATAATGTTGTTCCAGTCTTCGGCCGCTGGAACGCCAGAGATCACGGCATACCAATTCTGCGGTGCATTCAGGCTGAGACCAGGAGGCAGATCGTATGAGTCTACCGCTTCGCCAGAAGTGCAATAGCTGGCGAACGGATTCGGAATCCAGCTGTAAGGTGGCTGACCACCCGAAGCGATCAGCGGCGTCGGCGGATAGGAGACGCCTCCCTGGCCGTTGAAGTTGTTGGGACCCTGCACCTTCAAAGTGGCAGGAACGACTGCAACGAAATAAGGCAACTGGGCGGTTGCTCCCAGTGAATCGGTAATTTGCAAAGTGAAGTTGGAGCAACCGGCGGCGACTGGTGTTCCTGAAATGAACACGTTCGCGGTGGTAGTGCCGGGCTGCAGAGACAGGCCGCTCGGTAATGATCCAGAGGAAACACTCCAGGTGAATGGCGGCTGGCCGAAAGGGGCGACAAATCCGCTTCCACCTCCTTCATAGATCTGCAGAGCGCCATACACTCCGACCTGGAAGGGCTGGGGCAAGAGATTGCCGTTGCTGCTCTGAGGAGGCATGAGCGATCCGGCGGCCGGGCAAGCGCAACCGCTGGAGCCGATGGTGCAATCCCCAGAACCCGCCGGAGGATACGGCGGGCATGGCTGTGCCGTGGCATTTGGCGGACAAATGCCAGCCGTGATAGACGCCGTGGTTGCGACGCAGGGCGGTGTCTGGAGGATCGTGATCGCCATCGTTGCCGAGTCTCCCGTGGAGTCGGAGGCGGTCACGGTCATCTGCAGCGGCGGATACGGCGCGACCGCCGAGGCGCTGCATTGCGCCGAAGTCAAGCCGGGTTGCGCCGGTGGCGGAGTATAAGTGGCAGACGAGCCGCTTGCGGTTAGTGTGCCCTGCGGCTTCGCCTGCCCATTGCCGTTCTGCAGAGACCAGGTAATCGCGGATCCGCTTGCCGCCGAGACAGTGAAGTTCACCGCCGGATTGGGACCAAACGATTCAATGACCGGGCTGGAAGTGGGCGCCGTGAACTGAATTGCCGCTTGACCAGAACCGTCATTGCCACTGCTGGAGTTGTTGCCGCCGCAACTCAACGCGAGCAGGGAAAGAATGAGACACACAGTGGTGAAACAAATATTCTTAGCCACGCAGACCCTCGGACACAAAGACTCCGTCGATTCGAGCCGCAAATCCAAAGTCTCTCGAATTCTTGACTGCCCGCTGCGGGAACCACCGGCTCCGACGAGAAAAGACTCCTGTCAGGCGTAAAGCTCCGGCGAGCCCGCATGCCTCTCGCGCGTTCACTGTGGTCGTGCCGGTGTACTGGCCGTCGCCGGTCCGTCGGTTTCTCGTCCCGCCACTGACACGGGTTTCGCTTCGCCGGGAGCCCCCGGAGTCAGAGGGACTCCCTTGATTTGCACTTCCAGCCACGAAAACAACGCGCCCCCGCGCTCCTGGCGAAACATGGTTGACGCGGTGTCGAAGCGGCGCAACTCCGCTTGCTTGGGCAACGCATCCTTGAGAGCCTCTTTGCTCTCCAGGGGGACCGAGTCGTTGTCTTGGACTTGCTGCATGCGGATCGGAATCTTCAACTGCGGCAGATACTTGACGGGATCGAGCGGCTCGACCTTCTTGAGAAAATCCGGCTTGGCGTAGTCGACGCGGTTTTCTTCGATCGGGTCCAGCTGCAAAATGGAAGACTTGGCCAGAAAATGCGGCCAGTCGCCCCAGGGTTCGAGCAGATCGATGGCCTTGATGCGGGGATCGGCGGTTGCCGCCAGCACAGCGATGGTCGCGCCTGATCCCTCGCCGAACATGCCGATGCGGTTCATGTCGAGATCGCCGCGCGATGCCAAATAGTCGAGAATCAACTTGACGTCGTGAACCGTGCTGCCCAGCGATTCCTGCAATTCGCTGACGAACCACTGCCGCAGGGGACGATCGTGGAAGCGGTGGCCGCTGAGAGCCGAGACGAAACCGACGGCCGCGACTCCACCGCCGGTCGCCCGTTCGCACCACGCATTGTTGCGAAAGCGGTCTGTGTCTTCCTTGAAGTCGTAGAGGTAAAGCACAACCGGCGGATTGGCTACGTTCTTCGGCAGAACGATCCAAAGATCGAGAGGATCGCCGGGGCGCCACTTGACCGAAACCAGTTGGCGGGAAAATTTCTCCTCGTGATCAATTTCTCCGGCCAGAGGTTTCTCCGGCTCCAGCTGACTGGTTCCGATCTGTAAAGAACTCCAGTCTTCCTCAATGGTTTCGTAGGTCGGCACTCCGGTTTTCATGTCGAGACCGGGAACGGCCGGTCCGGATTTTGCGGCACCGGGCACATCGGACGCATCGAGTGGGTGCGTTGGCGCCGGAGTCTGCCGCTGTACCGCTGCCCCGGCGGCCGTGCTGTTTTTCTGTGGCGCGGGAGATTGCGCGAAGGCAGGTGCGGCTAGAAATGTCGACGCAAATCCGGTCAGGAAGACGGTACGAATCGATTCAGACAACTTCGAAATCATTGTGCCCCTCGGGAAACATGTGAGTCGGAAGCTTGTGCAAATACTCATTCCGCACAGTAGAGCGGCTGGTTTTGCACGCTGCCGTTTTAGCAAAACTGGCCGGGGGAAGAAGAGGCCGTAGCCTCCTCTTCCTTCCAGCCGTGGTTTCGATTCCGACCAGTTGCGGATAACGGCTTACTGCCGCTGGCCGTAATTTTCGTAAGTTGCGGGCAGAACTACGGTTTCAGTGGTCGTGCCGCCGAAGTCGAGGTTGAAATCGACATCGTCTTGGACGGTCATTACCGCGCCACCCACATCGCTGCCCGTATCAACCAGGCAAGCGGGGGAGTGTGCGGTTCCACCCTGCAGTTTGACGGCGGTGAAGACACCAGCGCACTGCGAGTGGCCATTGGCCGGGTTAACTCCAGCGGCGCCCGTGCCTTCTTTGAAGTGGACACGGAAGACGCCCAGGTTCAGGTCGCCCGTCCACGCCGGAGCCGCGAAGGTTCCGCCGTTGACGAAGTTGGTCAGGAAAGGAACGAAGTCGGCCGTGTTGGAGCCGGTCGGCGCCGCTTCCTGCTGATCATACGCGATCAGGTTCTGGATCCACGTAGGAACCTGAGACGCGCCGGACTTCACCGAGAAAGTGACTACCCGCAACACGGACCACAATGGGTACGAGCCGTCATAGATGTGGGTGAAGGGAATGGTGTTGGTGCAAGGCTTGGTGATGGTGCTGCTGGTCCCGCCATCGCAGTTCGGGAACGTGTTGGCGATTTGGCCGTCGGAGCGGTCATAGTAGCCACCGGCGGTCGCGTACAGAGGATCAATGTGGTCGACGGTCAGGTAATGGCCGATGGGTGCGCCGCTCTTCCAGGTCTTGGCAACGTTGCCATAACTCCAGAAGGTGTAGCCGATCCCATCCGTAACCTGGGCTGCTCCGGTGTTGTTCAGTCCCAGAACGTCTGGAACTTCCTGGCCGGTTCCGATGGCGCGAGCTTTGAGGTAGGTGCCGCTCGCGCAATGTCCGCCGCCGGTGATGAACACCGGGTCAGCGCAGCTCTGCGTGCCGGTGGGAACTCCAACGACATTGATGCCGCCGAGAGTGGTGACCGGTCCGCCGCAGGCCGTGGCCAGACTACCGCTGGTCCAGCCCAACGACGAGATGCCGGGATCGATGAAATAGGGATAGACAGCGGGAGTCGAGGCGGCTCCGTTGGCCCACATTTCCTGGCCGGCGTCTTCATTGCTCGTCCAGGACGTGGTAGTCGGTTTGCTGGTTGCGCCGTTAGAACTGCCGGTAAGGCTGCGGATACCGGTGAACTCAAACGTGTTGTAGGTTCCAGAGAGCGGTTCGCGAATGACCACCTGAAGGGCAGGACCTGCGCCATAGCCGGCGCCTTCTTGCCCGCTGGAGGTGCCAAGAGGAGCCGCAGGCAGAATGTCGCCCGTGCAGTAAGAGGTTCCCTCGAAGATGTTGGCCAGGTCCTTGCGAAGGATGTTGTTGAATAGGTAAACGGTCTTGCCATTCGAATCGGTGTAGGTCTTGCCGAGACCGCTGGTGTCTGCGTTGCTGACTTCGACCAGGACGGGAGCGGCGCCGACGCTCAACGTCGTGTAGCCGGGCACCGCTGCTGTCGTGACATACGGATCCTTGCCGGTGACGTTGAACTTGAGAGCATTGAACGTGCCGTTCTGTCCGAAGGAGTCGTAGATTTGGCAGGTTGGATCGGAGCCGACCTTGCAGTTTGCATTGCTGTAGTCCAAGCCGGTCATACCCGTGGCCACGGCGTTTGCCACGAGGCGCTCGGTTGCGTAGTAGGCGTCTTCCGGACGAATATCGGTTGCCGCGGCGTTGAAGTAGCACCAGTAGTTGCCGGTGCTGCCGGCAGCGCCGAGCTGTCCGCAATAGGTGGGGGGCTTGGTGGTGGCGGTAGGAATGACTGGGGTCGAGAGTGCGACGAATACAGTGGTTGGCAGAATGTCCGGCGAAGCGGTGTCGGTTTGGCCGCCGACTTGGCTCGTCGCGCATTTATTGGTGCAGAAACCGGAAACGTCGAGGGCTGTGGCAGTGCTGTTGCAAGGCGCTGCCGACTGTCCCGCCAGGCAAGGCCATACGCCCGCGCCGCTAAAGGTTTTGGTGCCGATAACGTAGTCCGTGGAAGCGAAGAAAGCACGATTGCCGACGGTCGAGTCCACGCTGTAGTAGGCGAAGACACTGCAGGTCTCAGAGCTGTCGTAAATCACCCACAGGGTTGCGCTATCCAGCGCATTGTTGGCGGTGGTGCGAATATCCTGAATTGCGGCGGTGTAGCCCCCGGTCGCGAGTCCCTTCACCGAGAATAGGTTATAAGGTGCCGTGAGGCCGCTGCCGGAAGCGGAAATCAAATCTTCGGCCGCGTAAGCCATCGTGTTGAACTGTGCCGAAGAGCCGACGACTACGGCTTGCAGCGTCGCGCTAGTCGAACACGGTGTTATTCCGAAGGCACTGCTGGTGAACGCCATCGCCATACAGGCCAGCGCCACCAAAACAAGCTTTTTGCTCATTTGTGATTCTCCTTTAAGTACCAGCAATCTGGTAGTTCAGCTGGTTGCGGACATACGTGCCACTGTTGCGAGCACGCCAGGATTTTGCTGAATTCGAGACGGGCCTTGGGAGCGCGCGCGACCAAGCAGAACTTGACCGAGCGCTTGTCACTATCAGGGAAACCTGTTAAGCGGCAATAACGAGCACATTAAAAGTCAGTGACAAAAATGTTACGGGATGATGAATTGCCAAAGTTTTCGTGGAAAAACCGGTCGAAATTCAGGGCGCGCAGATTAAGGCATGCGGACGGCTGCTTGAGATCTGGTTGTGAGTTGCAGCCTTTGCAAGGGAATCGGTGTGCGCCGCAGGGCGTGAAACGTGTGCGAAAGCTCCCCACGGGTGAGTTGCTCAAGCAGATTCTTAATACCTCTGCGTGTGATCGCGAACGCTCTTCGTGTCACTGGAAATTAATCCCCCGTTCATTTTTTCGTAACAATCGCGCAGTACTCTTGGGCACTCACTGGACTGATTCCGTTTCCAGCTCAAGAGTCCTCGTGAAGTTTTTCAATACTGGCTCGGGTCGCTCTCAAGGCATATACCGTGAAACATCTTGTGTTGTTGCTGGTGCTGACCGTGGTGGCACTTTCCTGGGGCGGAGAGGCGGTCGCGGAACAAAAAGCCGGGTCGCTGCACGGCAGGGTTATTGTTTTTTCCGGCGCGCCCGTGGCCCAAGCCACGGTCACGGTAGAGGGAACTGCGGGAGGCCAGGCAGCGACGACCGATGCGAGCGGTCAGTACTCGATGAACGGTCTTGCGCCGGGGGATTATCAGATTAAGATCGCGGCTCCCGGATTTGATCTTTTCGAAGTGAAAATCGCCGTGACGGCTGGCGCGGATACTGAAGCCGACGCCGTCCTGACTGCGATTCCTGAACCCGCACTGCAAGCTCCGGCAGCGGAAACGGCAGCCCCGGCGCAGACTCCAGCGCAGCCCAATCAGAGTCAGCCAGCCCAGCCAGAGTCGTCGGCCGCTCAGACAACCGAAGCTGGACCGGCGTTGTCGGTCAAACCATCGAAAGGAAAAGCCGCACTCTATGGTGTCGTGAATGACCAGTCCGGCGCGGTCATTCCAGGCGCCAGCGCGGTGATCGAGGGGCCGGCCAAGGCCAATGTTTCCGGCAATCCGCGTGGCCAGTATGTGCTGAATGAGTTGGCCCCCGGCTTGTACAAAGTGACCATCTCCGCTGCCGGGTTTGCAGCTTTTCAAACCGACGTCTCATTGACCGCCGATCAGGCCCTCGAGATCGACGCGACATTGCAGCCGCTCGGCGAAAAAACCGAACTGAATGTCGAAGGGTCCAACGCAAGCCGGGTGCAGACCGAAAGCGCTCACATCGAAGGCACGATCACGGAAAAGGAAGTCGAGAAGATCGGCTTGAACGGCCGAAACTTCAGCCAGTTGATTGCACTGCAACCAGGCGTCAGCAATCAGACCGGACAGGATGAGGCTAAGGTCGGGCTTGCGGGCAGCGTGAAGTACAGCGTCAACGGCGGCCGTGTCGAGTACAACAACTTCGATGTCGATGGCAGCGACGTGCTGAACGCCGGGCTCAACGGCGCTGAAAGCACGCTGATGGTCTATCCCAGCCTCGACGCGATCCAGGAAGTCAAAGTTCTGACTTCGAATTACGGCGCAATGTACGGCCGCACGGCGTCGGGCACAGTTTTGGTCACCACCAAGTCAGGCACACCCCAGATTCATGGGAATCTCTACGATTTCGTGCGCAACGAGTTCTTCAATGCGCGCAATTACTTTGACCCGCCGGGCAGGGCTCCTCTCTATCGTCGCCAGGATTTCGGCGGAACCGTGGGAGGACCGCTGTACATTCCCGGAGTCTTCAACCAGAAAAAAGACAAGAGCTTCTTTTTCTGGTCGGAGGAATTTCGGCTGGAGAAATCTCCATTGGGTCCGGGAGCGGAACCCGGGGACTTTAACCAGGCCGTTCCCACGTTGGCAGAACGCGGCATTGGCGTGGATCAAAGCTTCTGTGCGAGTGGAAATCTCAGTGGCTGCGCCGATTTTTCTGATGTCTGCCCGCCCGGAGGCGGTCAGATCAACCGCGCTCTCTATCCCGACTGCCCGCAGGGCGGCCCTACCGGCACTTTCGGCAACAACCTGGTTCCGATCGATGCCAACAGCTATGCGCTGCTGCAGACTGGACTGATTCCCCTGCCCAACTCCACCAGCGGTTGTAATTCAAGTCTGGCCAACAAAGTGGATCCCATAACTGGGCTGGCCTACGTGCCCTGTTACGTTGCCGCAATCTCGCCCTCAACGTACTGGCGCGAGGAACTCGGTCGCATCGACCAGAATTTCACGCAAAATGACCGGCTATCTTTCCGATACATCCACGACTCCTGGAATACGACTGTGCCCACTCCGCTGTGGGGATACGTTGAGAACAGCTTCCCCACGGTTCAGAACAGACTCAACGGCCCCGGTACGAGTCTGGTCGTGCACCTCACCGATACGCTCTCGCCGTCGCTGTTGAATGAGTTCGTGGTCAGCTACGTCGACTCGCACATCACGCTGTCGAACGTAAGCGCGCTGGGGGCGAGTCTTCAGCCGGTTGCCAACAACTGTCCGAACACGCCCTGCCTGGGCAGCATCTTCAATAACGGTTTGGGAGGGAAGCCGCCGGGACTGGTGATTGCCGGTACGAATGCGCAATACGGCGGCTATGGGTTTGCAGTCGATCCCTCGTACGCACCGTGGGAGCACAGCAATCCCACTTACAGCCTGGCCGAGAATCTCAGCAAGGTGATTGGCAAACACACTCTGCAGTTTGGCGTACAAGTCGTCAACGCGCAGAGAAACGAAACCAACGGCGCCATCGGAGCGGCCACCGGCGATCTGCAGGGAATTCTTACTTTCAACAACCAGAACAACGTGATTACCACCGGCAATGCTTTTGCCGACTTCCTATACGGACCGAACGGCACTCTGCCGGGTGGGTCCAACGACGTGAACGCAATCCAGACCTATCAGCAGGACAGCGCACAGGTCAAGTACTACAACGACTACTGGATCGGAGAACCGTACGCACAGGATGACTGGCGTGTAAGTGCGCGGCTGACTCTGAATTTGGGGATCAGGTTCAGCCTCTTTGGAAATTACCACGAGAAAAATCTGCAGGCCTATAACTGGGAGCAGAGTGCCTACGAGGCGTTCAACGCAGCAAATCCTACTCTGGTTTCCAGCGTGTCAATCGCCCCGCCACTCGGCTCCGGCCTGCAAGGGGGATATTTACAAGTCGCTGGCCAGCCCTTTGTGATCGATCCTACAAATCCGACCAGCAGCGTGATGAATTCGGTGGTGACGCGGGGATTGGTGCAGTGCGGGAAGAATGGAATTCCTGCCAGCTGCATGAGCACACATCTTTTCAATCCGGCTCCGCGCGTCGGATTTGCCTGGGATCCCAAAGGCAACGGCAAGACTTCCATTCGTGGCGGCTACGGTGTTTTCTTTGAGCACGGCACGGCCAAAGAGGCCAACTCGGGCTCGCTCGAGGGCAGTTCTCCACTCGATTTGACGATGACGAGCATCTATCCGGGATCTTACAGCCAGATTGGTCTCGACAACAGTGGCCAGTTCCATGTCGCCTACCCGCTCGACGTAACCTCGATTCCTACCAAAGCCATTTGGCCCTACGTGCAACAGTGGAGCCTCAGCGTGCAGCACCAGCTCTCCAATGATGTTGTCGCGAGCCTGGCCTATGTGGGCAGCAAGGGAACGCATTTGTCGGCTGAACTTCAGCTCAATCAATTGACGCCGTTGACTTCTGCGCCGGACAACGGAATTTTTCTGAACGGCAATCCTTTCGGACCCGGCCAGCCGCTCACCACGTTTGCCGGCCCGGGCGGCGTCTGCCGCAGTTACACCGGCGGGTTCAATGGATCCGGCAATGGTTATACACTGGGCGACTTTACCGTCGGCAACATCATTGTTACGCCCGCGGAGCCGGCGTGGACCAATCTCGTGGCTGCCTGCTATGGAGACTTTGCCGTTCCAACCGATCCCACACCAAGTCCGAATTCGTTGCGTACCTACGCGCCGGGATTTCAGCGCGTGCTCTCGTTGCAGGATATTGCTGACTCTCAGTACCATGCCCTGCAAGCCACGATCCGCCGCACCCGCGGACCATTCACGGTTGGCGCTTCCTATACTTACAGCCACTCCTTCGACGATTCGTCGGATCGCTCGGATGCTTCCTTCGTAAACTCCGAGAATATCCGTTCGAATTGGGCAAGCTCGAATTTCGACGAGCGACACTTGCTCAACATCAGCTACGTTTACGACCTTCCCAAGCTGAGCGGCGCCCTGGGACGCATGGTGAGCTACCGTGACAGCGAGGCCGCTCAATCTTCGGGAGCAAGCGCGCCTCTGCCCAATCAAAGCCGTTCGCATTTCCTGCATAATGCGCTCGACGGCTGGCAGATCTCCGGGGTGACCACCTTCCAGTCGGGAACTCCGTTCAGCGTGCTCAACGGAGGCAGCAGCACCGGAATCTCGGTCGTCGACAATGCTGGCGTTGCCAATGGCGCCGGCGTGGGGTCGTATCCCGACGTGGTCGGCAATCCTCGTTCGCACCTTCCTAACGGGATCACTCGCTTTAACCCCCAAAGTGTCGGCCCCCTTATTTACGATCCGGCCGCGTTCGTTGCCCCTCGCGGACTCACCTTCGGCGATGCGGGCCGCAACTTTCTCAACAATCCACACCGCCTGGACTTCGATATGTCCCTGTTTAAGAACTTCAAGGTCAGCGAAGCCAGCAATCTGGAATTCCGACTAGAAGGTTTCAACGTCTTCAATCACACCCAGTTCCGCATCTTTAACCCGAACATCGGGAACACTGGAAGCAACACCGTCAGTTGTTATGGAGGGCCGGATTACTCCGCCGTCGGGGGGCTGACCGTGTTTTCTCCGGGCGAGCAGTCTCAGAACGTGGATTGCACGACCGGTTCCGCCTTCCTGCATCCGGTCGATTCGCATCGCCCGCGAACTTTGCAGTTGGGGCTGAAGTTCAGCTTTTGAGGGTGCAATCTTCTCATGACGCATGCGACGCACTACCGGGCTCGTGTGGCGCGCTCGCATGACCCGCGGTCTCGCGCCGTGCTCCGCGGTCAGCGAGGCTACGTGCTGCTGGCTTTGTTGTTGATGTCGGCCCTGCTGGTGATCGGCGTTGCGATTGTGGTCCCAACCATCACATTTGAGATCCGCCGAGACAAGGAAGCTGAATTAATCCATCGTGGTGCGCAGTATTCGCGGGCGATTCGCGCCTTTACCAAAGCGACCGCTCGCTACCCACTTCGGTTGGAGGAACTGCAATCGACCGATGGCCGCCGATTCATTCGCAAGCTTTACAAAGATCCGATTACCGGTGGCGACTTCCGGCTCTTGCATCTCTCGGACGTCCACGCGGCAGCGCCGACGCCAACTCTGAATGATTCGGGCTCGCAGGACCGGGCCGATTCTGCAGCGACAACCGCTTCTACAAACTCATCGGATGCAACGACAACCAATCAACCCGCGCCAAACGGCGGTGGGAATTTGGCGCAGGGCACGTCTCCGCAAAATCCCTCCCAGAATTCAGGCAACAGCAATGGCGTTCCCAGCGACGGCGTGATCATGGGCGTGGCCAGCACGAGCAAGGATCGCACCGTTCGGGAATTCGAAGGCAAGAATCACTATAACCAATGGCTGTTCTTTTATGATCCCGGCTATGATCGCGGCCTCTTCATTACCGGTCCCACCTCGCTCACAATTCCGGGATTAGGAACCCAGAACCCATCCGGAGCGATCCCCGGGCAGCCGCAGCAACCTCAGTCTTCGCCAAATCAGTCTCTGCAAAACCAGGCAACGAATCCGCCATCATCGAACTGAGCGTCGAAGAACCAGCCATGAGCTCCGCAGTCCGAAAAAATGAAAACAGGCGGACCCGCACTGGATCTGCCTGCCTCATTTCAACCTGACCTTCTAAGAGTAAGAGCGTCTACAGCCTGAAAAACCGGCGCACCTTGGCGATCGAGATGCCTGCCAGCCCTGTTCCCAAAAGATAGATGCTCGACGGCTCGGGAAGGGCGGTCGTGTTCGATCCAATCGTGATATCGGCAAAGCCAATCTCATTCGCTGGCCCGGTGAATGTTACCGACTTCGCCGTACCGGAGAAGCCCAACACCGCGTCGGACCAATTGCAGTAGAGGGGAGCGCTACATCCGCCATTGTTATTGGCGAGAACGATGGTGGCCAGCACGGTGCCTGTGCCGTTTGCTCCGCTCCATACCTTGACCACTTCATTCTGACTGGACGTGAATCCGGCGGTGTAAAAGAAGTTGATGCCGTTGGAGAACCCGGCGTTCACGTTCATCATCCCGGTTGTCGACATTCCGGTAGTGCCATTCACGAAGATCGCCGGCGTGCCGGTGGGAGTCGCGGAAAAATTGCCTCCTCCTCCATTGAAAACGGAGCGCAATCCGAAGAAATTCGAGGAGAAGGTCACGCCAAAATTAGGAGTACCGAAAGGTCCGCTCCCGTTATAAAAGTTGCCGACCGGCTGCAGGTCGCCGAGCCCTTGGAACGTCATCAAATCGCCGCTGTTCGCGTGCGCGGAGATGGAAGCCAGTAGGAATACGGAGAGTACGACAGCGGAGGACACGAATCGCACCATGACAATCTCCCGGGGACCGAACAGAGAAGATTCGCCGCCTCGGCGGCAAAAGTCCGCAAGCCATACTGTCCTGACGCTGTTACAGCAAGATCACGCAAATGTAAACAGTGCGTGAATTTCAGCGACCGAACTGGATGCCGAGAGTCCGCCGGTCGAGCGGGCTTCAGGCACACGTCGGCGATGAAGGAGTCGGCTCAACAACCGATCGGCCGAGCTTACGGCAAGCCAGGAGCAGTCGCCGCCGCGACCGGTTCGCGCATATTACTTATATGTAGAATGGTCTGGCAGTCGAGCGCCGGGATGGCGAAATTGGCAGACGCAGCGGACTTAAAATCCGCAGGTCCGAAAGGACTGTGGGGGTTCGATTCCCCCTCCCGGCACCAAGCCGAATCCATTCAGAGCAAACGCGATCGCGATCTTAAAGCCATGGCGCTTCAGGCGGCTGCGCTGCCCGGTACGTGAAACTTCTTCACCGCCAGAATCCCAAGCACAACAAAAAGCGCCATGACCACCAGTTGCGCTACCAGGAACGGTGGTTCCTTTTGTGTCGGGGCCAGCGCTCTTAACGCCGGAATCTTTAAGAACGACTGCACCACCGCGACGAACACATTCAGGTACAGCGCAACCATGGCGCAAACCACATAGATCCAGCGTCCCGCCCCGTCCAGGTGAAGCCCGTAGCGTGCCACGATGGCGCCCGCCAGTACGACCAGAGAGATTATCCCCACGATGTGCGAAGGCAGAAGGTGTTCCACGGGAAACAGAAATCCGGTAACGCTGGTCAAAACTGTTGTTATCAGAAAAACCAGCGTCCAGCCGTCAAGTCGCTTTCCCGTAACCAGCCCGTACACAACGATGAATCCTGAGCCGATTCCGGCCAGGCTCAACAAGACATGTACGAAAGTGAAGGTAGACAACGTCATCCCCAGAATCATGATGGATGTCCTTTCAGAACGGAGTGTCCGAAGCAGTTCGGACCCGTCACGAAAACTGACGCAGTGGATATCCGGCGCTCCAGATTGTATTCAATGTTCGCCTTTTTTGCAGACGACGGGGACCCATCCAGGCCGGGCGCCCGCGTACAATAGCAATTTGCATCGCAAACGATCGCGGAGAGATATTCATGACGACCACCCATCACCCTCGGCCGGACGTTGCAGCCCAATCCGCTGGCGAAGTCCCAGCCGTCCCGCTGACCACCGAAGGCTACAGCGTCCTGCATCAAATGATGCGCTTCCGCCGCTCGGCCTGGCGAGCGCTCCCGGCTGCCGATAGAAGCTTCATCGCAAAAGAAGCCACCGACGCGCTCGCGGAGATGGAAAAGCATTCGCCAGGCCAGTCCGCCCTGTATTCGCTCATCGGTCATAAAGGCGACCTGATGCTGATCCACTTTCGTGAATCGTTCGCCGATCTCAATCAGGCCGAACTGACGCTTGCCAATCTGCGCCTCAGCGATTATCTCGAGCCCACTACTTCGTATCTCTCGATCATCGAACTCGGCCTTTACGAATCCACAATGAAGATCTACAAAGAGCTCACCGATCAGGGAATCGAGCCGCACTCTGACCAGTGGAAGGCCGAGATCGAATGCAAGCTGAGTCGTCATAAAGAAGCGATGCGCCCGCGCCTCTATCCTGAGGTTCCTCCGAACCGCTACGCCTGCTTCTATCCGATGGACCGCCGCCGGGGCGAAGAAAAAAACTGGTACATGTTGCCGATCGAAGAGCGTGCCCGACAGATGAACGAGCATGGCTTGGTGGGCCGGCGCTACGCCGGTTCCGTCAAGCAAATCATCACCGGCTCGATCGGATTCGACGACTGGGAATGGGGAGTCGACCTTTTCGCCGACGATCCCCTAGTTTTCAAGAAGCTGATCTACGAAATGCGCTTCGATCAGGTCAGCGCTGTCTACGCGCTGTTCGGGCAATTCTATGTTGGCGTCCGCATACAGGCAGCGTCTTTGGAAATGCTGCTCAGCGGAGAACTGCCAAAATAGATCAGCGCCTGCCAGGACCTGGAAACCGGAAACCCTGAAACCCTGAAACGTGAAAGCTGAGACTGGAGATTCTCATGTCGACCCTCGGTCTGATCGAATACCCGGACGCTGGTCCTGAAGTCCGCGCCGTTTACGACGACATCCGCGCCACTCGCAAGACCGATTACATCAACAATTTCTGGAAGGCCATCGCGCACGATCCGGCCACGCTCAAACGCACTTGGGAATCGATCAAGCAGATCATGGCTCCCGGCGCGCTTGACCCGCTGACGAAGGAAATGATCTATATCGCCGTCAGTGTCACCAACCAGTGCGGCTATTGCATTGCCTCCCACACTGTGTCGTCGCAAAACAAGGGCATGACCGACGCGATGTTCAAGGAGTTGATGGCAGTGGTGGGCATGGCCAACGAAACCAACAAAATGGTCACGGGATATCAGGTCGAGATCGATGAGCAATTCAAGCGCAGTCGCTAGTCGGTGGGCGCTGGTCATCCAGAGTTCCACACGAGCTATGCTCCCTTCGTGGGAACAGATCGACTAATTGGCGACGCGCTGCCGCATGATCGGCACGTCAGCGAGTAGATTATTGGCCTTTTGGTCGCCCTCGCCCGAACTTCCACTCATGTGCTTTCATGTCGACTTTCCGCCCGCGAAAGCGCACGCCCTCAGCTTCCAGCCGCAGCCTCTGCTCGATTGCTGAGTCTCCCGTCAGCTTGATCTGACCGCCCGCGCCCAGCACGCGCTGCCAGGGCAGACCAAATCCTCGTTGCAGGACCCGCGCCACCCTGCGCGCGGCGCCGGGAAATCCTGCAGCCCGCGCGATCCCGCCATAAGTCGAAACTTTCCCCCGGGGTACGGCTCGGATGGCGCGTTCGATCCGCAGGACCATCGCGCCGGCTTTGACAGAATTCTTCGATCTGGTCATGCTGAAAGCGCTGTTGGCGAAATCCTCATCCTGAAATCGGGACATTGGGATGGGGACTTTGATTTATCCGGAGGAGTGACTCGACGATTCGGCCTACGCCGCCTGCCGGAACGCCTCCAGCGCGGCATATTCCGAATCGTGCACTTCAAACACGGTCAACAACTTGGTTACCTGCAACAGGTCGCCCACGCGTTTGGTTAGATTCGCCAGCTTGATCGTTCCCCCGGCGTTGTGCGCCGTCGTGTGCAGGGCCACCAGTGTCCCCAACCCGCCAGAATCAATGTAATTCACTTCGCCCAGGTTGAGCACAATCCGCTTCATGCCTTCACTGACGGCCTTTTTGACTTCATCCCGCAGCAGGGACGATTCTTCGCCAAACACTATGCGCCCGTTGCACCCGAACACCGCAATCCCATCTACCGTTCGCTTTGTAAGTTTCAATTGCATCGCAAACCTCCTCGCGGCCCGCTCTAGACTGTCCTTGCCCCAGCCGCGTCCGCACGAAATTGTTGTCGCACCAGCCTATTCCTTGGCCCGCCCCTTCGCAACCGTGAATTCCTACGCCTTCCCCGCTTCCTCTGCGGTGAGATTTCGATCTTCCCTGGCCGCCAAAATACAGCCGGCAACCGCTTCGATGAAAATTGGCGACCGAGTAAAACTAATCGGCATCTATCCCGATCTGAAGGACGACTGACGCTGCGGACTCGCGCGCTGTTTCGAAAATGCCTGGGTAACGTATTTGCGATCCTCGGGTTCGAAGCCGTGGAGGTCCTTCCTGACTCATAAGACTCGACGTTGAACACGTTCTCGGCAAGAATAGCTACGAAGAAACGATCTGGGTAGAGCGCGGCTATCTCCAACTTCAAGAGTCCAAATAGAGGGCCGCGACGCTCCCTCAACCGGCCCCTCTATCCCGTATAATCGTTTCTTCGCACTCATGTCTTACACGGTCCTGGCCCGCAAATACCGTCCGCAGAAGTTCTCCGAGGTCATCGGACAAGAGCACGTCACCCGCACCCTGCAGAACGGCATTGAGCAGGGACGCACCGCCCACGGCTACATTTTCAGCGGCCACCGCGGCATCGGGAAAACCACGGTCGCCCGCATTCTGGCGATGGCCCTCAACTGCAGATCGAAAGCTCATCCTGTCCCGGAGCCCTGCGGCGTCTGCGAATCCTGCACCGAAATTCGCGCGGGGAACTCCGTCGACGTAATCGAAATCGACGCCGCCACCAACCGCGGTATCGATGAAATCCGCGAACTCCGCGAGGCCGCGCGCTATCGTCCGGCCCGAGATCGCTTCAAGATCTACATTCTCGACGAAGCGCACCAGATTACCGACGCGGCCTTCAACGCGCTGCTGAAGACGCTGGAAGAGCCGCCCGATCATATCGTCTTCATGCTCGCGACCACGCAACCCGAGGACATTCCCCAGACGATCCGCTCGCGCTGCCAGCATTTCAGTTTTCGCGCGGTCAAGTTCGACGACATTGTCGCCCAGCTTAGCGAGCTCCTCGGTCGAGAGAAAATCGAGGCCGCCGGCGACGCCCTCGCGCTCATCGCGGAAGCCGGTGACGGCTCTATGCGCGATGCCCTCTCGATTCTCGATCAGGCGATCGCGTCGTCCAGCGGCAGGCTCACCGCCGATTCGGTCCGTAGCCTCGTCGGCGCCGCTCCCGCTCACATTCTTGAGCAAGTGATGCAGGCCGTCTCTGAATCGAAGAGCGAAGACATCCTGCGTCAGGTCGACCGTTTGATCAGCGAAGGACACAGCCCGACACACTTCGCCCGCCAGATGGTGCGTTTCCTGCGAAACGCGACTGTCGCCAAAATCGCCGGCAAGGATTCTCCCTTGCTGCAGATTTCCAGCGAAGAGCGTGAGCGCGTTGCTCGCGTCGCCGACCTCTTCAGCGAAGAGGATCTCACGCGGCACCTGCAGATCATGCTCCGCACGCACGGCGAGCTGGGATACAAGCAGGAACAGCGCTTTCACCTCGAACTTGGCCTGCTGAAAATGGCGCACGCACAAAGGCTGATCCCGATCGAGCAACTGCTGAGCGATGCTGCTGCGTCTCCTGCGCAGAGTGCACAGCGGGCGTCGGCGAGACCGTCGATCGTCGTCGTCGCGTCCTCCGAAGCTCGCCGCACTGAGCCGACGGCAAACTATGTGAGCCCTTTCGCTGCCGACTCCGCCCGCAAGGGCACTCCGCGACAGGAAGACAGAGCGGAGTCGTTTCCTGCGCCCGGCCCGCGCATCGTAGCCGCGGCAAGCCAGTCGGAGCCGGTGATCTTAGGCTCGGCCGTGCCTGACCGCAGAAGTCCCGATCCCGCAAATCCTGATCGTATAAATGAAGACAGGAAAGAGGTTGCTCCGAACGTCGCTGATGCCCTCGAACCGTCCGAGCGCGAGCCACAGCTGCAAGCCGTAGTGCAATCATCGGCTGGCGATCCAGCCTTGATCGGGAGGATGCAGTCCGCCGTCGTTCAAGCCCTCACCGACGGCAACCAGCCCGTCCTGGTCTCGATGCTCTCCGCCGGGGAATGGAGCGTGCAGGGTAACGAGCTCATCATCAAGGTCGCCGAATCGCAGGCGGTCGTAGACATGTCGCTGGGCAACGCTGCCAGGCGACTGGCGATCGCGTCGGCGAGCGGAGTGCTGGGCCGGGCGATCAAGCTGCGAGTGATTTCCGGGGCGACAGTCGCTCCCCTGGAAAACAAAAAGAATGGTGCCGTCGCACGACCATCAGGCAGTGGCGGCCGCGGTCGAGCGGAACAGGACCCGATTGTCCGCCGCATGCAGGAAAAATTCGGTGCCGAAATCAGGACCGTAATTGATTACAAAGAGAAACGCTAGAACGCTCTGAAACTTGAAACTCTGAAACCTGAGGTGCTATGGGCGGCTTCAACCTGCAAGACCTGATGTCGAAAGCCAGGGCGCAGTACGAATCCTTGCAGAAGAAAATGCAGGAGACCGTGGTCGAGGCTACCTCCGGCGGCGGCACCGTAACCGCGAAGATGGATGGCCGCAAGCAGCTGCTCAGCCTGCGCATCGATCCCGAAGCCGTGAAATCGGGCGATGTCGAAATGCTTCAAGACTTGATCCTCGCGGCCGTGAACGAGGCGGCCCGCAGAGTCGACGCCCAGATGCAATCGACCGTCGGCGGCATGCTCGGCGGCCTGGGCCTTCCGGGAGTCTGAGCCGCTACTTGCGTCTTGCATTCCATATTTTTTCGGCATGTCATCCTTCGCGAAGCGAAGCATCTATGCAATTTTTGGCAAAATGAAATCCGCGCTTCAATCCGCAACCATTTTCTGCGGGGTCTTTGTCTCTTTAATGCCGGGCGGAATGAGCTTCTCCCGTGAAGGAGGTTCCTGTCATGCATGCTTCCGGCCCGTTTGAAGTCAAAGTGACCCCCGTCGGCGACGCGTCCGTCGATCCGACACTCGGGCGCATGACGCTCGACAAGCGGTACCACGGCGACCTGGAGGCCACCGGCCAGGGCCAGATGCTCACCGCGGGCTCTCCCGCGAAAGGTGCAGGCGGCTACGTCGCGATCGAGAAAGTCAGCGGCACTCTGAACGGGCGCGCGGGAAGTTTTGTCCTGCAGCACAGCGGCACCATGGCCAATAACACCCCGCAACTGACGATCACCGTTGTGCCGGAATCTGGCACCGGACAACTGGAAGGAATTGCCGGAAAACTGGCGATCAAGATCAGTCCTGACGGAAAACATTCTTACGATTTCGAATACACTCTTCCTACGCACATCTGACCCATGTCAAAGTTTGCCGAACCCATGGCGCGTCTGATCGATGAGCTGAAGAAGCTCCCCGGCGTTGGCGCGAAGAGCGCGCAGCGTCTGGCATTTCACATTCTCCGCTCGAGTGATGAAGATGCCGAGGCGCTGGCCGCCGCCGTCCGAGACGTTAAGGCTAACCTTCGCCTCTGCTCGGTCTGCAACAACATCACCGACGTTGACCCCTGCGTCTACTGCAGCAGTCCCACCCGTAACCAGCGGCTGGTCTGCGTGGTGGAAGAACCCACCAACATCGCGGCCATCGACAAGACGAAGCACTTTAACGGAGTCTTTCACGTCCTCCATGGCGTGATCTCTCCGCTGCATGGCATCGGTCCGGAACAGCTGCGCATTGCGAATCTCATCTCCCGCGTCGACTCCGGCAACGTTGACGAGGTCATCCTCGCCACCAATCCCACCGTGGAAGGCGAAGCGACGGCGGTTTATCTCTCGCAGCAGCTCAAGCGCGCTGGCGTAAGAGTCACGCGCATTGCCATGGGCATTCCGGTCGGCAGCGACATCGAATACACCGACGAGATTACTATGCTGAAAGCTATGGAAGGCCGCAGGGACATATGATCGTGGGTGGCTATTTGAGCACGACGATCTGCTTCGTTCCGAGTCCCAACATTGGGCCGAATAGTATTTACCAATCGAATCGCCTCTTCTGATTGAACGCCAACTCTCCGACTGACATCTACGCGTTCGGCTCGTACTTTGCCGCAGATGGCTCGGGCCATCAGATAACCTTGCTGCTTCATTGGGATGGAACCAGCTTGCCCGTCGTCCCCAGTCCGAACCCGACAAAAAAACGCGCCAACTTTCTTTCCGACCTGCTGTTTGCCGGAGCCGTTCCTTCGCCTGGCGACGTGTGGATTTTTGGCGCCGAGGATGAAGCTCCGCATCAGGGAACGCTGGCCATTCATAGTACGACCGGAGGAAGTTTCTAAGACAGTCGGCGGGCCCTTCACCGCGCGGCATTTCAGAGTGAGGCGGGCGACAGGACGAGGTTGCCTGGGGCTTGGTTTCTTTCGGCTTTTGGAAATCGTCCTTGGTTACGACTCGCGATTCAGCACTTCCGGCTCGAGGAAAACGTTCCTCTCTTCCTCTGCGGTGGTGAGTCCTTCGGGAAGAACGCCGCGATTGTATTCGGCCATGCGATTTTTCCACTTGAGGAAGTCGGTGATGCTCTGCGGTTCGATGCGCACCTCGACCCGGCGCAGGCTGGCGAGCAGCAGATTCATCTCATACCGGAAACCCGTTGCGGTGCGCAGATTCTTCGCCGAAGCATGGATCATCTCGATTCGTCCGCGACGAAGCTCCAGAAGTCCCCAAGTGGCAGGCAATTCCTCGATCTTGATCAAGCCAGCCGGCGTTAGGTAAAAGCGCTCGCAACCCACGCCTTTTTCCGGCTTCTGCCGGAAGGGCTTGGCGCGATCGGCGAGAAAATCCGGGCGCGTCACCTTGCACTCCACCAGCACCGAATGGCTGGCTTGCTTCCAGCCAATGGCATCGGGCATCTCGCCGCTCACGCAGGCCTGCTCGGAAAGCACCACCCCGCAGCGATAGGTTCGCAGCCATCGCACCGCTCGCTCCACCAGTTGCGCGTGAGTCATAGACACCTAAGTTGTAGTGGGAGAAGGGGGTGGGCGGAAGTGACTGGCGAGCTACTACCCGGTCGCGGAGCTCTTCATCGCCTTCACGATGACCGGCCTCCGCAGCACAGTTTCCAGCAGGTATCGTTCCGCGGCGACGGCCTGCGCGGTCGGACTCGTTGGCGCATAGCCTTCCGCGGCGATCACCAATGCTTCGTTCTTCCCCAGCGGCGCAGGCTTGCGCAGGAATCCGTTCGTGCGTCGCCGGCGGAGATTCGACAGCGCAGCCACGTTTTCGATTTTTACTTTCCTGATGTGGCCGTCATGGGCAGAATCGAGCGCATTGGCGAGACGAAGAATAGCTGAGAGTTGAATCACGGTTCTCTGTTCGTCGGGGAGCATGTCGCGCAGGGACTTGTGGCTCCGGGTCGGCAGCGCTCCGCAGTGGAAACGGGCGACAATGGCGGCCCGCGTCATGTTTTCCGGTCTCCAGCCGAGCGGCGTTCCGTGCTTCTTGATCAGTTCCAGCGATTCCTTGTGATGTCCCTTGTTGCCTTTGGCTTTGCCGACATCGTGCAGCAACGCGGCGACGTAAAGAGTGGCGCGGACGTCGGCTCCATCTCCGTTGCCAGTTTCGTCCGGAGCATTCGCCTGGCGCGGGCCGAATAATCCTGATGCGTCAAGTCCGTCGTAGAGTTCAATCGCCAGCCGCGCGACGCGCTCGGAGTGAGTGAAGTCAGGATCGAGCGCCTTCGCCCAAAGCTTCATGCGGCGCGTCGCGATTTCCCGAATCTGTTTGCCTTGCGGTAATCCGGCACGCCAGACATTCCAGAGAGAGTCGGGACCGGCCATCTTCTCGCGGTATTCCTCGATCCGCTCGGCGCGCTCTTCGAGGATGCGCTCGTGCCAGGTCTTGCGCGACACTTCGTCGGGAAAGACGCGGTGGCTGAGGGCTGCGGCCCAGAGCACATCGAGGTCGTGGACCTCACCGAGCAGGTCCTGCATGTGTTTCAGGTCGTTGCTCCAGGCCTTGTGCTCGGCGGGAAGAAAATTCTCGACGATGTAACGGAATCGCTTGATGCCGATGCGCAAAGCATGGAACGCGATCTGTGAGCGGTTGCGCAGGGCGCGGTTGTGCAGCTCGCGCGCGGCCGTCCAGCGTTCGAGGGCGAGATGCCTGAATACGGCGCTGCCGGGACGAATACGCGAGGCGCGGAGCGGCAGGGACTTGCTCCACTGGCGCCACTGCTTGCGATCGAACTCCTCCAGCGCCGCGCGAGCTTCGTGCTTCTGCTGGCCTTCGTTATGGCGAAGAATTCCGAGCAACGCCTGGGCAGCAGGATCGCGGGCCGGGTCAGCGTCAATCGGACCCGCGGTTACTGTCGTCACAACTTCGGAAGCAGTTTCTTCCTGGTCAGACGGAGACGTGTCTTTCTGCGCCTCCCTCAATTTATCGATCCACTCCATCATGATCTGGATGTCGCGCAGATCGCCGAGGCGCTGAAACAGTCGCTTGCCGGCTTTCTTCATGGCCTTCCAGTCAGGATCGGGATCCATGGCCATCATGCCGTCAGCCATAGACCGGCAGCGGCGCAAGGAAACACGCAGGTCGTGCACGGGATCCGGGCTGAAGCTCGAGCCGACGCGGTCGCACTCTTCGAGAACGCGCAGCATCCAGTAGCGTAGTCCGGTCGTTTTGGTCGCGGTCTTCAAGTCGTTTCCGGGAGGAGCGCGAGTGCTCCGCGAACATTCTACTGAAGATGGCGGCGGGGTGTCGGATCGCCCTACCGGCAGAGCCCCAAGGCACCCGCAGCAAGCCTCTGGGTGCATGGACTGGCGGACGTGATAGCAGGGAGTTCTATTACCTCCGTAACGTTTAAGGGCTTACCGTTTCGCTTTACCCTTGAGCTTCAAAGTTGCGTTTACGAGGAGTTTTCTATCTCCGGCACAAACACATCGCAAGCAGCACGGTCTGCCTCGGCGCGCGCGTTCGTCCATAGCCTGAACATTCTCATCAAGTACGCGCGCATGTATGGCTACGATCACAAGCGTACCGAGGCGCAATTCGAGGTCACCTGGAATGAGCTGCAAACGGCTCTGCCCGCGGGTGGAGACGGCGGCTTCCTGCTGGGCGTGTCGGACAATAAGCTGCTGCTTGACGGCATTCCGCTGGAGACCGGAAACGCCGAGCGCAGCTTCGCAACCCTGCTGAACACGGCAGGACTGGCCAGTCTGCACTTTTCCAAGGAAGTGACGGAGGAAGATTTCACGCGGCTGGTGCGCGCTTTTACAGTGGCGGGATCAAAGGCAACCGACGTTGCCAAGCAGATTAAAGACGCCCTGGGCGCGGGCAAGCAGGGAAGCACGATCAAGATCAACGAAGTGAAGTTTGTCGCGGCCGATCCCATGACCGGGGACGTGAGCATCGCGGCGCAGATCGCGGCCCAGACGCTGGGACCAGAGTTCAAACAGTGGCTCAACGACCCCCAGAAGCTGCTGCAATTGATTGCGGCGGCGGAAGGCGCCAATTCCGGCGGAGGGCAAGTCGCTGCCGGAACTCCCATGGTTCCACTGGGCAGCGTGCCGAATCCCACCGGCTCTGGCGGCGGTGGAACCGGCAGCGGCTCGGGAACTGCTACCGGAGCGGCTCCGGCGTGGACCGGAGGAATGGTTCCGCTGCAGGAACAGGAAGTGATCCAGGCCATCCGTTTGCTGACGCGGTTTGGACAAGTGCAGCAGGATCCCACGGTCAAAGAAGAAGATCTGCAGAAAGAGCTGACGGAGACCGACCCAAACACGCGGCTGAACCTGCAACAGCTGCTGGGAAGTCTGGCGGCGCGGGCGACCACGGCGGAGGAGGAAGACACGCCTTTGCTGATGAAAGCCGCCGAACACATGGCCATTCGCTTCGCCCTCGAGCGCTATCAGAAGGGCGAGGTAAAAGTGAATGCGGTGCATCAGATGATGGAGCACATGAGCCGGCAAATGGACTCGTTGCGCTCGATCTTGAAGATGCAAGAAGAGAAGATGAGCAAGGCCGGGATTCTGGTCGAGTCGCACGCCGATATCCTGGATCGGATGTTTTGGGCGGAAGTCCCGGAGTCCGGCAAGAAGAGCGTGCTGCTGTCGCATGAGGCGCCATGCGTGCCTCCGCGCAACCTGCGGCAATTCGTCGAAATGCTGCTGGAGCGGGATGACAAGCAAACCGCGACCGAGATTCTGAACAACTATTCCGGGTGCCTGAGCGCCAAGGATGCAGAACCGCGGCGGCGCACGGCGATCGGTTTGAGCCAGCTGGCGGACTTATACGCGCGCCTGGGCGGACAACCAATGGGGCAGGCGATTAGAAAGTTGAGCGAGCAGCTCATCGCGGAAAAGGATCCGGAGCTGCAGAGCCTGTTCAGCGCGGCGTTCGTCCGGCTGAGCCAGGAGGCAAGCGCAGCGAAGAATTACGCGGCGGTCAATGAAGTTTGCGCCGGGATGGAACTGGTGAGCGTGGAACGGCCGGTGCTGATGAATGATCTGCGTCCTCGCGTAGGAGTGGAGAACCGGCTTCCGGAATTCATCGAAGAATCGTTGCATATGGATGTCGTTCCGCCGGATTTGATTTCGGTGTTGCGCCGGACCTGTCAATCCGGAGCCGAGCATCTGGCCGACCGATTCTTCCGCTGCATGCGGCGAGACGAATGCGACGCGATGATCGAACTGGTGAAGCAGCTCGGCTCGCCGGTCCTGGTCCAGCTGCGCGAGATTCTGAGAACGGGCCAGGCGCGGCAGGCCTCAGGCGTCGTGGGATTGGTAAGCCGCCTGGATGTTGGCACCTTGCTGGAATTGCTGCCCACGCGTCTGCCGGAGTGGAACCGTTTCTATCACGACATCGTAGTACGGCAAATCGCCTATGGAGCAGCTCCAGATCGCGGCCGAACTCTGCTCGAACTCGCGGAAGTGCTCGATTCACTGGTGCTGGCCGAGGCAGTCGACGAGATCGGTATGAGCGGCGACATGACCGCTGCCAATCCGCTGATCGCCATGGCGAAGCCGGGTGACGCGGCCTCGCGGGCGCCGTTTGTGCAGCTGAAAGCCCTGGAATCGTTGGGACGCTTGAAGGATCCCGAGGCGGTGTCGACCCTGCGGGAGATTCTGGAAGCCAAGAAAACATTCGGCTGGGTGCACCATCGCGAACTGCGCATCGCGGCCGCACAGGCACTCTCGAAAACGGATCCGCGCTACAGTTCGCAAGTGCTTTCCGATAACGGACTGGAGCCGTCAGAACTGGCGATCGCGCCGCTGGATATGGCTCCCGCGTGTCCGTGGGTGCGGCAGCGGCGCTATGAGCGCCTGGTGCTTGCGAAAACCGTCGCGGCAACCATTGGAAGTTCGTGGGGCAAGTCGAGGATTCAGATTCGCGAATTGAGCCTCGGCGGCGGTATGGGCACCAAGGAAGACAACCTGCGCATCGGCAGCGAAGCCGATCTGGAGATCTCCCTCGGAATGCGGTCGAAGATCCGGGCGCACGTGCTGTTGCGCCGGGCGCGCGTGAATGAGGTGGGATTCGAGATCGTTAATACCGACCTCGAAAGCCGCTACCGCCTGCGGCGCTTGCTGGTCGATGCGCTCAATCATGCTCCTCAGAATAAAGGGCATGAGTGGGGCGGCGAGAGGAAAGTGTAGCAGCGCCGTTTGAGCAGCCCAGATACAACAAAGCCTCCGCGCACGCGGAGGCTTTTTCGTTCTCGACAAGAAGTCTACTTTACCTTCAGGAAGATGATCGCCAGGGTGTAAAGGGCGAGCGACTCGATCAGGACCAGGCCGAGAATCAGAGCGAACTGGATTCCGGGACGGGCTGCGGGATTGCGGGCCAGCGACTCGGTGGCGGAGGCGACGGCCTTGCCTTGAGCCAGTCCGCAGACGGCGGAGGCGATCGCCATGGAGAATCCGGCGGTGATGGCGATCCAGTTGGTCTCGCCGGCCGCGCCGCCCTGCGCAAAGGCAGGCATCGCGAAGCACAGCGCCGAGAGAGTCATGAAGATACGGCTGAGTTGACGCATGGTGTTGCTCCTTGTATGAAATGGCCCCCAGTGGGTGGTTGACGCCATACCGTGCAGGCGCCCTCACGCTGGAAGCACTGGCGAGCGGCCAGTTGTCAGTGGTCAGTGTTGAGACTGATCACTGGCAGCTAATCGCTGTTTCCACTTTACTTCGTACCAAACATCGGCTTGTTGCAACCACTAACCACTTGCCTAATGTTCTTCGGCGACCGCGCCGGAAACATAAATAATAGCTAGCAACATGAACACATAGGCCTGCAGAATCGCGACCACAATATGCAAGCCGCTGAAGATGATCGGAACGCCAATTGGAATCATGGAAAAGAAAACCAGCGTGATCAGATCGCCGGCAAAAATGTTCGCCCAAAGACGAACCGTGAGCGAGAGCAAGCGGGCGAAGTGGCTGACCAGTTCAATGGGAAGCATCAGCATCGCGAGCAGAATACGCGCGATCAGCGGCATGCCTTCCATCGGCGGACCGAAAAAGTGCAACAGATATTTAGGCCCGGCGTGCTTGAATCCCTGCGTGTGGTAGTAGAGGAATGCGCCGATTGCGCAACCCAAGGGCACCGTGGGCACGCCCGTGGGTGATTCGAAACCAGGAATCAGGCCAATCAGGTTGCAGATCAGGATGAAGATAAACAGAATCGCGAAAAAAGCAATGTAGGGTTCGCTGTGATGCCCTATGATTTCATGGCTCTGGCCGAGGACGAATCCTTCAATCCCTTCGAAAGCATGCTGCAAGCCGCCGGGAGAGTCCACGGAAAGACGCGACCGCAACAACAGGAAAACCGTCAGCAGGAAGAAAAAGACGAGCAGCTCCATGCAAAAGGAGTTTGGCAGCGGCGCGTCCGGGTACTTCGGCTGAATGTGCAGCATCCGAAGAAATGCCGTGACGGGTCCGGCGAACAGGTGGTTAAGGATGTGAGTGAACCAGAGTTGTTCGGGCATGTGAGCTTTGATCTATAAGCTTCGATTCGTTCGTTGCATGTTTCCACTACATTCCGCGAGTCAGGCCGGCATACACCTCATAGATCGCTTCGCACGCAATCGCCCCGACGGGCAAGAACAAGCCCACAAACAGGCCCCGAAGGCTCGCAGGAAAACTGGCTAATATAGCATACGCGGCGCCTCCCAACAATACATAGCGAAGCAGGAAACGGGCGATAATCCCCTTTCCGGACTGCGGCTTACCGCTGTTCGTCACGCGGTCGGCGAGGCCGGTAACGCCGCTTTTCAGCCAGTGAAAATTCAGGTACGAGATGACGCATCCGAGCAGAAATCCGACGGCGGGGAATCGTCCGAATCGGTACCACGCCGCCACCGAAAGAACAATGGCGAGCGCCAGCATGAAGTTGCGAATGCGGGTCAGGGCATTGGCATAGAAGTCGTCGGCCGGAGTGGCGGCGATATTCGAGGTTGGAGGGGCTTCGTTCATCGGGGGCTGAGACTTACAAGATCCAGTTTAGCCGGGCCGGACAACAGTGTCTGCCCACGGTCACTTCGTATCGCGCAGAACGGTCCGAATCACTTCAATCAGCCCCGCGGTTGTCCCCAGCACCAGTCCGATCACGCTGATCCATGACGTATGAAGCCAACGGTCGAGCGCCGAGCCGAGGAGCCATCCCACGACCGTTCCTGCCGGGAGCATCAACGCGAGCTCGCTGTACCGGCCAACCTGGACCCATGGGTTCTTCTTGCGGTCGGGATCTGGATCAGGAGTGGATGGCATGAGAGCGCATGCAGTGCCGCGCGAGAAGATTCTACGCTACGACGCAGAGCCGTCGCGGTCTGGCGCGCGCGGAAGAGCCGGCGGCGATTGTCGCCAGGTCCTAGCGGATCAGCTTGGCCACGCTCGAAGCCTGCGGCAGGCCCAGCGCCCAGTTGACGAGCTGAATGAAGCTGTTCGGCAGGATTCCGATCAACAGAGTCGCAAATCCGGTGACGCCCAGCGCCGCGCGCATGGAGTAGCTGACCGGCAACGTTTCTTCGCCTTTCTCGGCCTGGCGCATGAACATTGCGTTGGCGATCTTCAGGTAGTAATAGAGGCCGAAGACGGAGTAGAGCACGCCGAGTGAGGCCAGCGCGTAGTGGCCGGTCTCGATCAGGCTGAGGAAGATGAAGTATTTGCCCCAGAATCCGGCGAGTGGCGGAATTCCTGCCAGCGAGAGCATGAAGATCAGCATCAGCACAGCCTCGACGGGAGCGCGCGAGTAGAGGCCGTTGAGATCGTCGAGTTCGTCGCCGACAATGTTGCGATGGCGCAGCGAAGTGATCACGCCGAACGCGCCCAGATTCATGAACGTGTAAACCAGCAAGTAGATCAGGATGCCCTTGATGCCGTCGGCATTGAGTTCGGTGGCCGTCCCCGCGATCAAGCCGAGCAGCATGTATCCCACGTGCGCGATGGAGGAATATGCGAGCAGCCGCTTGGTATTTGTCTGCGTCAACGCGGCGAAGTTGGCGCCGGTCATGGTTGCGATCGAGACGAAAACCAGCAGCGGTGCCCAGATCGGGCGCATCGGGATGAGTCCGCCGATCAGAATGCGCAGCAGCATCGCCCATCCGGCAGCTTTCACGGCGACGGACATGAATCCGGTGATCGAGGTGGGCGCACCTTCGTAGGCATCGGGTGCCCACTGGTGAAACGGGATGGCGGCAATCTTAAACAGCAAGCCCGTCATGGTTGTGACCAGCGCTACGATCGCCACCGGCCGGTACTGGCTGGCCAGCACCGTGGGCAATTGGCGCTGGATCATCGCCAGATTAGTGCTTCCCGTCAGACCGTAAAGCAGCGACAACCCGTAGGCGAAGATGCCGGACGAGAATGCTCCTAGCAGAAGATATTTCAGCGCGGCTTCGTTCGAGCGGCGGTCGCGGCGCAGAAATCCCACGAGAACATAGGTGGAGATGGCCATTAATTCGAGGCCGATGAAAATCAGTACGATGTCGAAGCCGGCTGCCATGCACATCATGCCGGCCACCGAGAGCAGCATGAGCGCGTAATATTCGCCGTGGTTTTCGTGTTCGGTTTCGAGGTAGCGCACCGACATAAGAATGGAGATCGCCGTCGCAGAAAGAAAAAGATAGAAGAAATAAAGAGCGAAGCGGTCGACCAACATGGTGTGCATCAGGCCGTAGGTGCCGCCCGAGCCGCTCTGGTTGAGCCACAACTGGATCTTGTAAACGCCCGCAGCCGAGAACAGAACGCCAATCAAGGCCGTGACGGCGTTGGCCCACTTCATCTCTTTTGGCAGCATGAAGTCAATGAGCAGAATGCCCAGCGCAAACAGCGCGAGCAGAGTAATGGGGAGGGCCAGCAGATAGTCGGTCCACGTGTAGCCGATGGCGGGCACTATTTATTCCCCTTGGCAGCCGCGGCTGCAGTGTGGTGAACAGATGTCTTTTGGGTCGCGGCGGGCATGGTCGACTCCTCAGGAACCTGCGCCGGAGTCGCGAGCGCGGGTGCGGGCTCAGCGGCCGCCTTCACGATTGCGCCGGGCTGCGGATAATCTGGACGCACGATGGCGATTGTGTGGTTCACGGGCTGTTCGAGAATCTGCATGAAGGGCTTGGGATACAGCCCGATCCAGAAAGCCATGATCAGGAGCGGCACGAACGTCGCAACTTCCCGCGGCGTCAGGTCGTGTAGCTTTTCATTCTTTGGATTCGTGACCGTGCCGAAGAAAACGCGCTGGTAAAGCCACAGCAAATACGCGGCTGCCAGCACCACTCCGGGGACGGCCCATGCGCCCCAGCGCCAGTTTTCCATGAACGTCCCCTGCAGGATGGTGAACTCGCCGATGAATCCGTTCAGCAGCGGCAGTCCCATCGACGACAGGAACATGATCATGGTGATCGTCGCGTAGACCGGCATAACGTTCGAGATCCCGCCGTACTCAGCAATTTCCCGGGTGTGCCGGCGCTCGTACAAAATGCCGACGATCAGGAACAGCGCCCCCGTCGAGATGCCGTGATTGATCTGCTGCAGCACCGACCCGCTCAGCCCAAGCGGTGTAAGCACGAAAATTCCCAGCGTGCAGAAGCCGAGGTGGCTGACCGACGAATACGCCACCAGCTTCTTCATATCCTTTTGCATGAGCGACACGAGCGCGCCGTAGAGGATGCCGACGATGGAAAGAAAAATCATCCAACCGCGAACCGTCATGCCCAGGAATGTCGCGGGATTCGAGAGCACGTTCGGGAAAAAGGGAAGTGAGAAGCGGATGAACCCGTACGTCCCCATCTTCAGCAGAACGCCGGCCAGAATCACCGAACCCGCCGTCGGAGCTTCCACGTGCGCATCGGGCAGCCACGTGTGGAACGGGAACATCGGCACTTTGATGGCGAACGCGAAGAAGAAGCTCAGGAACAGCAGCGTCGCGATGTGCGGCCCGTAGTCGGAATAAATTTTCGGAGCGGTGTCGTAGAGCGCCTGCAGGTTGAAAGTGTAAATCCCGGTCGTGGCATGATGGTGGAAATAGAGGAACAGAATTCCCAGCAGCATCAGCACCGAACCGGCCAGCGTGTAGAGAAAGAACTTGATCGCGGCGTAAAGTTTTCGCGGCCCGCCCCAGATGCCGATCAGCAGATACATCGGCACCAGCATCGCTTCCCAGAACACGAAAAAGAGGAAAAAGTCGAGCGCCATGAAGACGCCCAGCATGCCGGTCTGAAGGAAGAGAAACCAGATGTAGTATTCCTTGACGCGATTCTCGATCGCGGTCCACGACGACATGATCGAGATCCAGCCCAGCAGCGTGGTCAGCATGATGAGCAGGAACGAGATGCCGTCGATGCCGAGGACGTAACCGGCGCCGATAGAAGGAATCCAGTTATTGGCCGCGCCTTCGACAAACTTGAAGCCGGCGTCGAAGCGCTTCTCCCAGAACCACGGCACCAGCGGCAGCGAGACCAGGAAGCCGCCGAGCGCGAAAATATTGGCGATCCAGCGGATGGCATTCTTGTTCTCTTTGGACACGAACAAGAGAAGCATCGCGCCCACCAGCGGCGTGAAGAGAATGATCGAGAGGATATGGTTTTGCATGAAAGCTCTTCGCCTTTAGCTCTTTAGCTGTTAGCTCTTAGCTCCAAACTCTGCGCCGATGGGTTCTGGCTAAGAGCTGACAGCTAACGGCTAAGAGCTGCTTTTCAGTGATACACGCAATAAAAAACGAAGCCTACGATGCCCGCGACCATGACCAGGGCATACCACTGCACCAGTCCCCACTCGAAAAGGCGCGCGGGATAACTCAGCATGCGAGCAAGAATCGCCGGACCATTGACGCCGATTCCGTCGATGATCCACTTGTCCCACCAACTGGAAACCGTCGCCGTGAGACGAGTAATCCAACCCGCGGCGTTGACCGCGCCGTCAACTACGTGAGAATCGAACCATGAACTGGCTTCGCCGAGTCCCATGACTCCCAGCCTTACATCCCCAACTTTCTTGCGGCCCGTGAAAACGTAGTCGTAGCCTTCGTCGACGTAGTATTTGTTTAGCAGAACGTTGTAGACCGGCGGCGCAGCGGCGGCAATGGGCTCGGTATAGCCCCTGTCGGCGTTCTCGTAAGATCGTCCCGCCATGAACCAACCGATGCCCGCCGCCGCGACGGATAACAGCATCAGCATGTATTCCGTCGGACTCGTGTGCTCTTCTTCCTTTTCTCCCGCGGCGAGCTGTCCGGCTTTGCCCTCCTCCACTAAAACGCGGGCCTCGCCACGCGCGAACACGGGATCAAGGTAGTGTGCGAAGTGGTCCGAGCCGCCGAGGCTGTGCGGCCATCCCAGAAATCCCGCGAACAGCGACATCACGGCCAGCATCACGAGCGGCATGGTCATCGACTTGGGCGACTCGTGGATGTGGTGCTCGACTTCATGGCTCATGCGCGGCTTGCTGTAAAACGTGAGATAGATGAGCCTGAACATGTAAAACGCCGTCATCAGCGCGGTAACGTAACCGATGCCCCACAGGATGCGATAGGCATCACTTTCTCGAGTCCACGTCTGCCAGAGGATTTCGTCTTTCGAGAAAAATCCGGCAAATGGCGGAATGCCCGTGATGGCCAGCGTGGCGATAAGCATCGTCCAGTAAGTGATCGGGATGCGGTCCCGTAGCGCGCCCATGTTACGCATGTCCTGCTCGCCGGACATGGCGTGGATCACCGAGCCCGCGCCAAGGAACAGCAAGGCTTTGAAGAAGGCGTGAGTGAAGACGTGAAATACACCGGCGGCAAACGCGCCCACGCCCAGCGCCAGAAACATGTAGCCAAGCTGCGAAACCGTCGAATAGGCCAGCACGCGTTTAATGTCGTTTTGCACCAGGCCAATTGACGCCGCAAAAATCGCCGTGAGCGCCCCGACGATAGCCACGGTCTTCATCGAAGTCGGCGCTAGCACGAACAGCGCGTTCGAGCGCGCCACCATGTAGACACCGGCCGTGACCATCGTTGCGGCATGGATCAGCGCGCTGACTGGAGTCGGTCCCTCCATGGCGTCGGGCAGCCAGACATAGAGTGGAAGTTGCGCCGATTTGCCGCAGGCTCCCACGAAAAGAAGCAGCGTGGCGGCGGTGATGTACCTCAGCGTGTCTGCGGAGTAGCTGCCGGCACGCGCGAAATGATTCACGTCGATGAATCGCAGCGATCCGCAGAGCCAGGCGATAAAAAACATTCCCAGGATAAATCCGGCGTCGCCGATGCGGTTGACGATGAACGCCTTGTTCGCCGCATCACTCGCCGACTTGCGCTGGAAATAGAATCCGATCAGCAAGTATGAACAGAGCCCGACGCCCTCCCAGCCAACGAACATGAGCACGTAATTATTGGCGAGGATGAGAGTCAGCATCGAGAACATAAAGAGGTTCAGATATCCGAAAAAACGGTAGTAGCCTCCTTCATGCGCCATGTAGCCGATGGAATAGATATGAATCAGCATCCCGACTCCGGTGACGAACAGGAGCCAGATGCTCGAGAGCGGGTCGAGAAGGAACCCGGCGTCGGCCTGAAACGCAGCCTGAGCGCCACCTTTCGTGACGTAATTCAGATGGCCGGTGTCCGTCCCCAGCCAGGTGTAGAGAATCTTCTCGTACGGCTGATGATGATTCGCTGCGGCCCACACGTTGTATTCCAGCACTGTGCCGCAGGCCATGAGAAACGCGATCACAACGACGCCAACGCAGACCCCGCTGACCGCTCGCTTGGTCAGCTTGCGTCCGAAGAAAAACATGATCGCCGCGCCAATGGCCGGCTGCAGCGGGATCAGGTAGATGTGTTCAAGAAAGAGCATTCAGTTGTCAGTTTCGAGCTTCTTGTTTCAAGTTTCGACTATCTGCCCGATTTGTCCCACTCGACACCAGAGCGCCTTCTACCACTTCAACAAATTCACTTCATCCACATTGACCGTCTCCTTATTACGAAAGAAGGCGATCAGGATACCGAGGCCGACCGCGGCTTCGGCAGCGGCGTCGGTAATGACGAAAATCGCAAAGACCTGCCCGTGCAGCGCCATCGGACCGCCGCCCATGCGGACCGGCATTCCCTGCCAGTACCGCGAGAGTGCGACTAGGTTCAGGTTGACGGCGTTCAAAATCAGTTCGATCGACATCAGAACAATGACGACATTGCGCCGCGTAAGCACTCCGATGACGCCGAGAATGAACAATGCCGCGCCCAGAACCAGATAGTGCAGCGTCGAAATGTGGAGCATTGCATCCATATCAATTTCTTCAGATTCTCTTCTTCGCCATTACAACCGCCCCGATGATCGCGACCAGCAGTAGCAATGACGCGATCTCGAAGGCGAACATATACGTGCCAGTGTGCAAATCAAACAGCAGGGAAGCGATGCCCTGCGTGTTTTGCGCTTCCGGGTAGGAGATGGTTCGCGGTTCCGGAAACAGCGACTTGGCTTTCGTGTAGACCGAGATGAACAGAGTGCCCAGCGCGGCCGCAGCAACAATGCCGACCAGCCACTGATGGTTGAACTGCCGCTCTTTCTGGCTGCGCTCGATCGAGATCAGCATGATGACAAACAGGAACAGCACCATGATGCCGCCGGCGTAGAGAATGATTTGCACGCCGGCGACGAATGGCGCATACAGCATCAAGTACAGCGCCGCCTGCGCCAGCAACGTGGTGATCAGTGCAATCGCCGAGTGCACCGCGTTCTTGCGCGTGATGACCAGAATGCCGCCGATGAGCATGATGCCCGACAGCATATAAAAGAAGAACGGGGTTGCGACCGGATTCATAAGACTCGTTTCAGCCACTCCTCAATTGGCGGTGCAACGAATGCCGTCGCGGCGGTCAGAATCAGGAGTGCGAGTCCAGTGGGCAACAGAACCTTCCATCCTACTTTCATGAGTTGATCGAAGCGATAACGCGGGAACGTGCCACGATACCAGATATAGAGGTACATGAACGCCGCAACTTTGGCGGTGAACCAGTAAATGTCGCCGACGCGATCGCGCACGCCCGGGATGAAAAGAATTAGCCCAATCAGTGCGAGCACAACGCCAAATCCCGCCAGGCCGATGGTTTGAATCTTGAAGAGCGGATTCTTGGGCATGCGAACGACGTTAAAGAAGCACATGGCGCCGAGCGCGAGGAATGTCAGCCCGGGAAAAAACGAGAAAATCTGATCCCAGGTTGCTCCATGCAGTGCGTTCGGAAACGGTCGCAGCCATCCGCCAAGCCAGAGCGTGACCGCGATCGAAGACACGGCGATCATCGCCGAATATTCCGCTAGAAAGAATAACGACCAGCGGAAGCCGCTGTATTCCGTATGGAATCCAGCGGTCAGCTCCGATTCCGCTTCCGGCAGATCGAAGGGCGCACGGTTCGTCTCGGCGACCATGGCGATGGCAAAAATAAAAAATCCAATCAAGCCGAGCGGGAAAAACTTGAAGATGAACCAGACGCCCTGCTCCTGCTGCGCCTGCACAATTCCGATCATGCTCAGCGTGCCAGTGTCACCCGTGCCAACTCCTCCGACACCATAGAGTCCGGCACCGTGGAGACTTGTCAGCAGTATGACCGAGACCACGGCTAGTCCCATCGCCACTTCATACGAAACCATTTGCGCGCTGGAGCGCAGCGCCCCGATCAGCGGATAGTGCGAGTTCGATGCCCACCCCGCTGTCACGATGCCCAACACGCTCAGCGACGAAACTCCAAGCATGAACAAAATGCCGATATTCATGTCGGTGATGGCGTGCGTGGGCCCGAACGGAACAACGACGAAAACGGTAAACGCCGCCAGCACCACGATGAATGGCGCAATCCAAAAGACGAGCGCGTCTGCCTCGGCAGGAATGATGTCTTCTTTCAGCAGGAGCTTGAGGGCATCGGCAATCGGCTGCAGCAATCCGTGCGGCCCGACGCGCATCGGCCCCAGCCGCACTTGCATGTGTGCCAGTATTTTTCGCTCCAGCCAGTTCATGCAAATGACGGCGATGGAGAGGCCGACGAACACGAGCAGGACGTAGACCGTGGCCCAGAAGACATTGCCGGCGGCGCCGGGCGTCTGGTCTTTGTTCGCAAGATAAGACTGGATGTACTGAATGAACTCGTGCATCAGCGGTCTACCTCGCCCAGAACGATGTCGAGTGTGCCGATCACGGCAATGACGTCGGCGACCAGCTGGCCGCGGCACATCAGGTCAAGCGCCTGCAGGTTCACGAAGCTGGGCGGTCGTACGCGCACGCGATAGGCTTGGGTTGACCCATCACTCACAATGAAATATCCCAGCTCGCCCTTGGGCGCTTCAATCGAGTGGTAGACCTCGCCAACCGGCGGCTTCATCACTTTCGGCACCCTTGCCATGATCGGCCCTTCCGGAATGCCGGCGACCGCCTGCTCGATAATCCGCAGCGATTGCCGCATCTCGACCATGCGCACGAGATACCGGTCATACGTGTCGCCGTTCAGCCCGGTAGGAATTTCGAAGTCGAAATTCTTGTAGTTGGCGTAGGGGAGAGCTTTGCGGATGTCCCACTTCACCCCGCTGGCCCGCAACACAGGCCCGGTCACACCCAGCGCGATGCAATCTTTTCCGGAGATAACCCCGACGCCCTTCGTACGTTCCAGCCATATCCGGTTCGTCGTGAGCAGCTCTTCGTACTCGTCGATCTTCGGCTTCACGAACGAAACGAAATTCTTTACATCTTTTTCGAATCCCTCGTACGCCTCATATTGCAGCCCGCCAATACGGAAGGCATGGGTGGTCAGGCGCGCGCCGCAGTATTTCTCGAAAATCTTGAGAATCTCTTCCCGGTCGCGGAAGGTATAGAACAGCGGCGTGATCGCGCCGATATCGAGCGCGTGCGTGCCCAGCCAGAGTTGGTGACTGGCGATGCGATTCAATTCCGTGAGAATGACACGGATGTATTGTGCCCGCGGCGGCGCTTCCACGCTGAGAAGCTTTTCGACCGCTTCGCAGTATCCCAAGCCGTTCGACACCGCAGCCACGTAATCCATGCGGTCGACGTACGGATTGAACATCGTGTAGGTGCGGTTCTCGGCAATCTTTTCTACGCCGCGGTGCAGGTATCCGATGACGCATTCGAGCCCGAGAACCTTTTCGCCGTCCAGCCGCAAAATTACCCGCAACACGCCATGGGTCGCCGGATGCTGCGGCCCCATGTTGATGACAAGCTCGTTCGCATCAAGAAACGTCTCGTCGCGAGCTGCAACGTGCGTTTCGAGAGAAGGCGGCGAGAGTGTGTTCGGGTCGGTCATTCTTCTTCTCTGCCCATCCTCAAGATCTCGTGTCCACCGCTCCGCCTTTTGCGGTCGCCCATCCTTCGTGCTGGCGCGCGTCCTTCTTGGTTATCGGTCTCCGGAGGCAACGCATCATCACTGGCCGCTCTCGATTCCGAGGTTGATCTGCACCCATTCGTTGTCCTGTTGCAGAATGCCGTAATCCTTGCGCAACGGATGTCCCTTCCATCCGTCGGGCAGCAGAATGCGTTTCAGGTCCGGGTGTCCATCGAACTTGATGCCGAACATGTCGAAGACTTCTCGCTCCAGCCAGTTGGCCGTTGCCCAAATCGGCACCGAACTGGCAATGCTCTCGCCATCGCCGATCTGCGTCTTCACGCGAATGCGCTCGTTGCGCGCAAACGAGTACAGCACCCACACGACGTCAAACTGTTTCTCGCGCTTCGGATAATGCACCGCAGTGATGTCCACGCAGTAGTCGAACTGCTCGTCATTGCGCAGAACCTGCAGAATCTCGGGGATCAGCGAGCGGTCCACAATCATGTAGTTCTGGCCAAGATGGCTCAGAGGCTCAATGCCCGATCCGTACTCGCGCTTGAATTTCGCGACCATGGGCGAATCCCACGGAGTTGGCACCGGCCCCGCCGGTTTCGGCGGCGCGGGATGTCCGGCAGCGGCAGGTGCGGCCGGTTTCGCGGGGGGAGTTGGAGGTGCTGCCGCAGCCGGTTTTGCAGGAGTCGAAGTTTCCGAGGGCGAAGCAGGCTTGGCAACCGGTTTTGTTTCGGAGGGAACCGACGCGGAGGGTGTAGCCTTCATTCCACCGGGATTGCCCAGTTGACCCGCCGTCGGTTTCGGTTCATTTTCCGGCGGCGGTGGAGTGGGAGATTTCGTTTCGTCCGGCATATCGCGAAGGCACAAACCTCCGGCGCAGTCTGCTTTGCGAAGAACGTTCACTTTTATCAGCTTGAGAGTACGAAGTCAACGACGCCAAGTGAGGAAATCCCGCCAGTCTGAACGATTTCGCGTAGTCGGGAACCTGTTGTTCAGCGGCAGACGGGAACAGAGCTAGCCGCGCGATTGCGCCTGGTAGCCTTCGATCAAGTCGCGAATCCGCTGCGCGTCTTTCTTGCGATGTCCGTGGCTCGTGATCGGATCGGTGCCGCCGGTCGATTCAATCACAATCTCCGACCAGAAAACCCCGGTCGAGATGTGTACCGACGCGACTTTCGAAATCGGAATGCTTTCTTCATTGCTGCCGAACAGCCGTGACTTGGTGCGGATCACGCGCTGCGGGCTCACGACGAGTCTGGTGGGAAACAAAAAGTTGCCCTGGGTCCACCGGCTCGCTGTGAAGGTTTCGGAGGGTGACGAGTCCGCCAGATTTGTTGGGGGCGTGGGCATGTTTACTGGAGACCCTTCTTGTCAGAACTCAACTGCTCTATCAACCCGTGGATGTCGGGCATACCCCATTGCTCGACGATCTTGCCCCGCACGAGGCGAAAAATGGCGACCTCCTGAATTGTCACCTTCCTGCCGGTGGCCTTAAATCCGTCGAAGTCGCCCCTTTGCGTGCCCGTGGACGTGAAACGTATGACCACCTTGTCGCCTTCGGCAATAATGTCGTCCACTGTCTCATTCCAGTCAGGAAAGGACGCCCGATGTTGTTTCACCTCCGCCTTGATGCCGTCGATCCCCTTCCAATCCGGCCCCGCGACAAAGTGACAAACGTACTCGGGGGAATACAGCTCATCGGCCACCGCAAGGTTCCCTTTGCTCCACAATTCAGCTTCAGAGCGGAGAACGACCGCCTTATTCTCAGCCAAGATCTTCGTTTGCCCGCTTGCGCCGCCGACAACCATGGCGGCGAATAATGCAACAGGGAGCAGAAGGTGGGTTTTCATAACGGGACGGTCTTACTTTAGACCCATTCCAGTGCGCCTTTTCCCCAGACCCATATGTAGCCGACGATCAGGATGGCGAGGAAGATCAGCATCTCGACCAGCCCAAAGACGCCGAATGCTTTGAACTTCACCGCCCAGGGGAACAGGAAGATCGTCTCCACGTCGAACACCACGAACAGAATCGCGATGATGTAGTAGCGCACCGTGTAGCGCCCACGCGCGCTGTCGATGGGATCAATGCCGCACTCGTACGGCATGAGCTTGGTCTTGCTGGGATTTTCCGGGCGAACGAGTTTCGCCAGCAGGAGCGTGATCGGCAGAAGAGTCCCGACGATCAGAATAAAGATAAAGATGGGGACGTAGTTTTGCGGCATGGGTTTCTCAGCGCCATCGTAGCGCGAAGAACCTGCAACTTCAAGCTTCGTGTTTCTGTAGGGAAACGTCGCCGCAGGGCTCGCACCGCGCCCTCCCAAACGAAGACGCTACGGTTTTCCACGCCAAAGTACGTTAGCAGCACTTATCCGGCAGAAGAAAGACGGAGCGAGCAAGATCGGATTGCAGGGTGGCGTCGTGATAGTAGTGGGAAAGGACGCCGTTTTTCCAGATGAAGAGGTCAGGATTGTGGCGGGCAAAGTCGTCCCAGTCGGCCGTCGTCGCTCGAGCCATGCGCTCGCGAATCAGAAAAAAATATGCATGCGTGATCGTCTCATGATAAAGCTGCACCTTGCCGCGTGCCGCCGCATAACGCTGGAGAGCCGTCGCGAACTTCTCCAGCGCCCGCAGTGGCGGATATTCGCAAAGATAAGCGAACGCGAGACGCACGTGATCAGCATGGTGAAATTCGCCGGGAACAGTGTCGGTCTCGAATTGATCAATCAATTCAGCGTTGCTCATGGCCAAAAATCATGCAAGAACAGTCCACGCTCTCAATTTCCCTTCCCAACGGCGATCGCGAACGCTGCCGCCGCGTAGATAGCGACGCTGCCCACGTTGTAGCTGCCGTGCAGCAGGTGAATCAGAATGGCAAACAGAAAGACGCCGAACAGCAGCCATCCGCCGCGAATCGCGGTCTTCGGAATCAGCAGAAGAATGCATCCGATGATCTCGCCGAATCCCAGAATCAGCCGCACAACGCCGGGCATGTGCGTGCGCGCAAAGTCGTGGGCTGCGCTGGGCAAGACAAAAAGCACGGCCTCGATCAAGATCACCACGCCCAGAGCCCATTGCAGAACGGTCAGCCCGAGTTTGGTTTGTGAGGCACTCATCGATATGTCCTTTACTTGCCGCCGGTTCGCTTGCGCGGGGCTTTCGCCTTGATTTCCTTCAGCCGGTGGCTGGCGCTCAAGTCGAGATCGAGTCCGTAGAATTTCTTCAGCTCGCGAATCCGTTCCAGCGAGGTTGGGCTGAACGGAGTTTTGCCATCGAAAGCATGGAGCACGATTCCTTCCAGCACGTCGCCGAGGGTCATGTCGTGATACTCGGCAAACGCCTTGAGGACTTTCAGGATGCGCTTTTCAATGCGCACTCCGGTCTGCACGCGTTCGATTTCGAGAGTGGGACCGTTGTTCATGTGTACCAATGTACCAAAGTATCCAGGTACACGCAATCGCTTCCTTACTCTAATTTCCGCACTACGTTTCGTTTCCTGATCGCAGGTGGCTCATTCCGCCTTCTTCGACGTATCCGAGCCTGTCCCTTCACTGCCAGGTCGTAATGGAAATCCGCAGCGGCTGGCCGTTGGCAGTTCCGTTGATGTTCAATCCACAGAGGGATCGGATGAGTCCGGCGGCGAGAGGATTTCCGAACGCTTGATGCCACGGCAACGCCCCGCCAGAACGCTCCCGCGACCATGGATGCGATACGAAATGGACGCTAGAATTCGTAGCGCAGTGCGAACTGCATCACTCGTGGATTGGTCATCAGGTGCGTATAGTTGCCGAAGTTCGGGACCGCGATGGAATTGTTGCTTTCGCTCGCGCTCGAGGAATTCTGGTCGTTGAAGTCGAAGCGCGTCGAGTTCGTTACGTTGAACACTTCCCAACGCAAGGCCAGATCGTGGTTTTCATTCCATGGCATCTTCCAGCGCTTCGAAAGCCCAAGGTCGACGCCGAAGAAGCCGTCGCCACGTACGAAATTACGCACCCCCACCTGACCCGGCAGGGCCGGATCGAACAAAGCCTGAGCCGTGGCCGGTTTGGAAAACAGGTTCACGTTGCCGTTCGCCAGATGATAAGCGCCGCTCTTCACGTGCGACACGGTCGGCATGGCGGCGCCTTCCCAGTACCAGTCGGTCGGGTAGTCCGCCGGGTTGTTGTAAATCGTGTACGGGAAGCCGCTCGTCCACCGGAACAGGCCGGAAAGCTGCCATCCCCCGATCACCGCATCCACACCCCGGTTGACACCAGCTGCAATCGCTCGCTTACGCCCGAAGGGCAAGTCGACGATCCAGTTTGCATTCAGTTGATGCGTCGTATCAAAGTCCGAAACGGCTTTGAAAAGGTTCGGCGACCAGGCGTTGAACATCTGACAGCCGCCACTGAAGTTGAGAGAGCCGGAGTTTCCAACGCGCTCGGCGTCGGAGCAAAGGTCGATCGATTTCGAATAGGTGTAATTCAAGTCGAACTCAATCCCATGGCTCATTTGATGCCGGAGTGTGGCTTGCAGCGCGTTGTAATTCGAGAATCCGATCGAACGCAACGCGAATAGAGACGTGTACTGCTGGTTGTAGAAGGAGTTTGGCCCTCCGGACGGATAGTATTGACAAAGCGGGTGTCCAGTCTGCCCGCAGTTTGGATCACCGGTAGCGTCCGGTATTCCACCGTTTCCGAAGCCGGACACGATCGGTACATCGAGAGCCTGAAGCGCGGTGGTCTCGACACCTTTTACTCCACAGAAAAGGTCGAAGATCGCCAGGACTGGATCCGTGGTCGAAGCAGGGCCACCAGTACCGCAACCTCCGGTTTGCGCGCCCAGAGCATACGCCCCGCCGTTGATGGGCAGCTGCAGCATGTCGTTCCAATACTGAACCACAGCCGGGCTGACCATCGAATCGCTGAAACCGCTGTCGGTCACGCCCTGCAGCTCGTAGAGTCTGGCGAGCGGCTGGATGGCCGAGAAGTAGTCCAGGCCCGAGGTCTTGTCCCTGAGATCGAGCGGCTGAGCCACATCCTGTGAACTCAGAAGGCGATGCGAGAGTCTGCCTACGTACGCAAGATCCAGTGAAAATCCTCCGCCCAGATCACGCTCCACGGAAAAGTCCAAGTCGTAGGAATAGGGAGTCTTCAGCGAAGTATCGAGGCTGTCGCCGAAGTCGGACGCACCGAGCGACTGCATCGTTGGTATCGTCTCCGGGAAGCTCGGAGCACCAGGAGTGGGCTGGAGAAGGCTTGCCGGAATGACATTGACGCTCGTCAACCGGGGCAAACTGTCGAGCGCCATGATTGGGTTGGTGAGACTTGTCGTCAGACCAAACGAGTTTCCACTAAACTCATCGACAATGCCCTGCCCGAAACGGTCATACACCATCCCGAATCCGCCACGGATGGACGACTTATTGCCGCTGCCCAACAGCTTGCTCAGGAAGCCCGTCGTTTTATTGGGCGCCCAGGCAA
>Ga0335078_10000738_pt1 | contig 49989 bp, 44 predicted proteins | sample Lox_Sample_32_FD_206711 | JGI IMG/M metagenome (GOLD analysis project Ga0335078, IMG submission 206711) | Soil microbial communities from Loxahatchee National Wildlife Refuge, Florida, United States - Lox_Sample_3.2 | ecosystem: Environmental > Terrestrial > Soil > Wetlands | place: USA... | reverse complement strand
GTTCCAGTAAACAGCGGCAGAATCCACCAGGCGCAGGAAACGCCGCGCATTCGTTTCGTCTCGGGTGACGATGGCCTCAGAATTCTTAGTGGAATAGCGGTTGATGTGGGCGATGGCGTCTTCAACATTGCCCACTACTTTGACCGCGATGCACAGGCGCAGATATTCTTCGCCCCAGTCTGCGGATTGAGCGGTGGCAACGTCGAGGCCCTCTGCCAGTGCTCGGGTGCGATCATCGCCGCGGACCTCAACGCCAGCTTCGAGCAGCTTCCTTACGATTCGTGGAACGTAATCCGCTGCGATCTTTTCATGCACCAGCAATTTTTCGGCAGCGTTACAGACCGAAGGGCGTTGTGTCTTGGCATTGATCACGATCGAATCAGCCATGTCGAGGTCGGCCGATGCATCCACGAAGATGTGGCAGTTCCCCGCCCCGGTTTCAATCACGGGAACGAGCGAGTTTTCTACGACAAAAGAAATCAGATTCTCTCCACCTCGGGGGATGATAACGTCCACCAGCCCACGCGCCTCGATCAACTCGCGGACAGAATCCCGCGTGCTGGAATCAAGCAGTTCGATAGCGCCGGCAGGGACCCCAGCAACGTTTGCCAGGATTTCAGCCAAACATTGATTGCTGTTCGACGCTTCTTTGCCGCCGCGCAGCACAATAGCGTTGCCGGTCTTGAAGGAAAGCGCAGCCGTGTCGGCGGTGACGTTAGGGCGCGATTCGTAAATGATGCCGATGACGCCGATGGGCACTCGGACCTTGCGGATATGCAGGCCATTGGGGCGAGCGAAGTCAGCCACGGTTTCGCCGATCGGATCGGGAAGCCTGGCGATGTCGCGAATTCCATCAGCCATGGCCTTGATGCGCGCCGGGTTGAGCAAGAGGCGGTCGCGCATGGCGCCAGTGAGGCCTGAGGCTTCGAGATCAGCGCGGTTGGCTGCAAGGATGGGGGTCGAATTGGCTTCGAGCGCATCCGCCATGGCCCGCAGCGCAGAATTTTTCTCAGAACTGGAAAGCTGGGCCAACTCCACGCAAGCGGCACGAGCGCGCGAAAGCTTGTCTCGTGTCGAAGCGGCGTGATTGATCGCGGTTGCCATTCTCTTCTGTTGTGGTGCGGGCACTCCTGCCCCCGCTGCTTCTAGCTTCGGCATCCGCGGACGAGACTGTCCGCGCCACGTCTCATCTTGCCGGCGGAAAATACGTGCCGATCTTGCGGTCCAACCCCGCAGCAATGGCTCTCTCATGGCGCCCGTTTACAATCGCCACGTGGGCGCCGGCCTCGCTTGCCATTTTAGCCGCGCGGAGCTTCGAGCGCATGCCTCCACGGCCTAGCTTGCCATGGCCGTTACAGAGCGCTTCCATTTCCGGCGTGAGTTTATTCACCGTGCGCAACAGGCGCGGGCGCTTGCCGTTGGAGACGAAGAAACCATCCACATCGGTGAGCAGCAACAGCCAGTCGGCTTGCACTGCCCGTGCAAGCAATGCGCTGAGTTCGTCGTTGTCGCCGAACGCGCCGACCAGTTCGCTAACCGAGACGCTGTCATTTTCATTCACAATCGGGACCACTCCGAGCCGCAGCAATTCATGCAGCGTGTTTTGCAGGTTCTTGTAGCGGACCTCAGAGGTGAAGTCGTCGCTCGAGAGCAGCAACTGTGCGACAACTTTCTTGCCGAAAAAAACCTGCTCGTAAGTATGCATCAGGGCGCTTTGGCCAACCGCGGCGCAAGCCTGCATAAGTGGAACGTTCGCCGGTTTTTTGGGCAATTGAAGATTCGCCATTCCCGAGGCGATCGCGCCGGAGCTTACGATCAGATACTCATTGCGCGAGAGATCAAGTTGGTCCACCAGCGCCCGCAAGCGGGTGGTGTCAATGCGCCCGCCGGGGGCAATGAGGCTGGTGCCGATTTTAATTACCAGGCGCATAAGCTGAGTTTCTACTTTATCAAGGTGAGGCATTTTTGGGCAGGGCCGCAGAGCGTTTCGAGACCGCCCGGAGCCAGCAAGCAAGAATCGGGAGGCCGAGGGCGTTCTCGCGTGAAAAGCGTTCTCAGATGTCAGTTCTCGGTTCTCAGTCGCCGCCGTAGGCGGTTGGACTTGCCCAGCCGAATCAATGGCGGCCACGTTACACTGATTTCATGCCTGCGAAGGATGCTACGCAGAGGTTCTCGTCCCGGGTGGAAAAATATGTGCGCTACCGGCCGGGGTATCCGCCGGAGATACTTGAACTCTTGAAGGCCGAGTGTGGACTCAGTCCCACATGGGTCGTGGCAGACATCGGGTCGGGCACGGGAATCTTGACCCGCGTTTTTCTGGAAAATGGGAACCACGTGTTTGGGCTTGAACCGAACGCCGACATGCGACAGGCAGGCGCGGAATTTCTGGCAAAGTACGAAGACTTCGAAAGCGTAGATGGGACGGCAGAGGCAACCACGCTGGCGAACCAGTGCGTAGATATGGTCACAGCCGGGCAGGCGGCGCACTGGTTCGACCCAGAAAAAGCCCGCCGCGAGTTTGTGCGCATCCTCAAGCCTGCGGGCTGGCTGGTTCTGGTGTGGAATGAGCGCCGCATGGATACGCCGTTTCTGCGCGACTACGAGCAGTTGCTGCTTGACTATGGAACGGATTATCAAGAAGTGCGGCACGAACAAACGACAGCGGAGATCGCAGCTTTTTTTGCACCCGCGGCTTTTCACGAGGGCAGATTTCCCATGGTGCAAGAGTTTGACTACGACGGAGTCGAAGGCCGGCTGCTCTCCTCTTCTTACGTGCCGGGGCCGGAGCAGGTGAACTTTGCGCCGATGCTGCACGAGCTGCGAAAGATTTTCAATGCACACACGAAGAACGGGCGCGTGGCTTTTGCCTATACGGCGCGAGTATTTTATGGGCAGTTGAATGTATAAGCATCTTTATAGACTGTCCCAAAATAGACTGTCCCAAACTTGAGGTGAACAAAACGCTGTCATCCCCAGCGAAGCGAGGGATCCCGGTTCTTGCCCACACTCTCAGGGTCGCTGCAGCCCGCCAAAACTGAGATCCCTCGCTTCGCTCGGGATGATAGCTCGTAATCGGGATACATCAGTTGTGAAACTGGTCTAGAGGAATGTTTTCGATTCGTTCCCGGATTTCGGGCGAAGCCTGGTTCTCAGTTCGACGGGGAGGTTGAATGGCCGAAGAAAAAAGCTTCCACATGCCGCCCGCAGACTTCCGGCGCCACGGGCATGCCTTGGTGGATTGGATTGCCGATTATTACGAGCGCGTAGAGTCGTTCCCGGTGCTTTCGCGGGTGAAGCCGGGAGAGATTCGCGCGGAACTGCCGAGCGCTGCGCCGGCGCAAGGCGAGCCGTTTGAGAAAATGCTGGCCGATGTGGAGAAGCTGATCCTTCCCGGCATCACCCACTGGCAGTCGCCGAATTTTTTTGCTTACTTTCCGTCGAACGCTTCCGGGCCTTCTATTTTGGGCGACCTGCTTTCCTCGGGCCTGGATGTGCAGGGCATGCTTTGGGCCACCAGCCCGGCGTGCACGGAACTGGAGACGCTCGTGCTCGACTGGCTGGCGCCCATGCTGGGACTGCCCGAGAAGTTCCTCTCCAGCGGCGCTGGCGGCGGCGTGATTCAAGATACAGCTTCGAGCGCGTCACTATGCGCGCTGCTGGCGGCGCGGGAGCGCATCACGAATTTCGCCAGCAATCAGCGCGGCTGTGACGGCAAGCTGGTTGCCTACACTTCCACGCAGGCGCATTCCTCCATCGAGAAGGCGGTGAAAATTGCCGGGCTCGGGCGGCAGAACCTGCGGCTGATTGAAGTGGATGAGACCTTTGCCATGCGACCAGAGGCGCTGGCCCGGCAGATTGCGCAGGACCGCAGCGACGGTCTGCTACCTTGCTTTGTCACTGCGGCGGTGGGAACGACTTCATCCAATGCGATTGACCCTGTGGCTGAGATCGGGCGCATCTGCCGCGAGCAGAACATCTGGTTGCACGTAGATGCGGCCATGTCAGGCACCGCAGCCCTTTGTCCTGAGTTCCGGCACATTCACAACGGCGTTGAGCTGGCGGACAGTTACTGCTTCAATCCCCACAAATGGATGTTCACAAATTTCGACTGCGACTGCTTCTGGGTAGCGGACCGCAAGGCACTGATTCAGACCTTGAGCGTTTTACCAGAATACCTGCGTAATAAGGCCACAGAATCCGGCGCGGTGATTGATTACCGCGACTGGCAAATCCCGCTGGGCCGGCGTTTCCGCTCGCTGAAATTGTGGTTCGTGCTCCGGCACTATGGAGTGGAAGGCTTGCAGCACCACGTCCGGCGGCATGTGGAACTGGCGCAAGAGTTCGCCGGCTGGGTTCGGGCCGATTCCCGCTTTGACCTGGCTGCGCCGGCGCCGCTGAACCTGGTGTGCTTCCGCCACAAAGGAGGCGATAGCGTAAACCAGGGAATCATGGACCGCTTGAACGGAAGCGGCGACCTCTATCTCACCCACACGAAATTGAACGACCGGCTGACGCTGCGCATCTGCATCGGACAAACCTCCACCCAGCGTCGGCACGTCGAGCGGGCGTGGCAGCGCCTCCGCGAAGAAGCTCCACGATACTAAAGGGCATTCTTCCGGCGGCGCTCGAAATTGGCGCGGCGAATTTCGCGCCGTCGCCCGGCGTCCTCGTAGCGGCGGCGTTCTTCGTCTGTTCCAGGGATCACCGCTGGCACCTGCAAGTGGCGCGCCTCGGAATCTATCGCCACAAACGTCAGATAGGCCGAGCTAACGTGTTTGCAGATGTCCTTGTGATAGTTCTCCACCCACACTTTGACCCCAACCTCCATGGAAGTGTGGAACACCCGATTCACCGACGACCGCAAAATGATCAGGTCTCCGACGTGCACCGGCACCAGGAAATCCATATGGTCAATGGAGGCGGTGACCACGTATTGGCGAGAATGGCGGTGCGCGGCCAGGGCACCCGCCAGGTCAATCCAGTGCATCAGGCGGCCACCGAGCAAAGCGCCTAAGGGATTGGCATCGTTGGGCAGAACGATCTCGTTCATCTCGGATTGAGAGTCGCGCACCGGGCGCGGCGCCTGCAGGTCGGCTTTTTCCGTCATGAATTGGCTCCCAGCGCGGTACCCGCAGCGGCGAGCCGGGAGGAACGCGAAAGATAGGATTGAAGAAAACAGTCCGCCAACTTCTGGATGCGGATGTCGGGGTGGGTCGTAACCCAGTGCTGGTTTGCCGAGTCGTATTCCAGCGTGCCATGAGATACCGGCCTGTGCCCAGCCTCGCAGACAAAACAGAGCTGCAGGCGTAACCCATCATCGCGGCAAACGGAAAAACGGACAGCATCGCAGGCACGCTGTTGTGGAAGCCTCGCACATTGAACGGCGTATCCCATGTTGCAGAGTTCCTTGAGTTCTTCTTCGGCGGGCTCGGCATTCTCGTGACCCGGGGCGGAGCACTGCCCCCACCATCCGGCGCCCAGCGGCAAACGTGAGGGATGCGGCCACGTTCCGCCTTCCCATTTTTGGGTGGGGATGAAATAGGGACAGGTCAAATGTTTCGTTTCTCCTGATTCTGGCTGGCGGAAGGTTCATTGTACCCGGCGGCTGCCGGCTGAAACCAGCCAGATGGTAAGCAGGTAGTCATGACTTTGCGCACTTTGCGGCCTTCGCGGTTGGATTTTAAACCGCAAAGTGCGCGAAGGACGCAAAGAACGCCAGCGCCCTGCATCGGGCCGGCGCCTGAGTCAAAACTCAAGAAAAACTCACGGAAGGTCCACAGTACCCAGAGAAACCGCCATTACTCCGCCAGATCGGCCAGCATGGCTTCCATTTCGGATCTTGCATGGGGGTTGCCACTCCGTTGCGCGGCGGCTATGCCTTGCTCCAGCATCGTTCTGGCTTCCGCCGTGCGATCTGCTCTGGAGAGGGTCTGCGCGGCCATGAAATATCCGGCTGTGTAGTCAGGGTGTGTGGCGAGGAGCTTGCGAAATTCTTCCAGCGCCTGCTCCACTTCTCCGGCCTGGAAGTATTCCATGGCAAGGCCGTAACGGGCGAACGCGTCGTTGGGGTTTTGCGAGAGTACTTCGCTAAGCATTGCCTTTCGATCCATATTTCAGTAGTCGTCAGCAAATCGCCCCTGGGCGTCTTAGTCTGCCTGCCGGGCCAGCCTGACCATTGACCACTCTACCAGCCCAGGAAACAGCTGGTAAATCTTGATTACCGGGTGCATGGTCCAGGGCACCACTACTTCCCTCTTTCGCTTCAGGTAGCCCCGCAAGACCGCCTGCGCCACGCGCTCTGCAGAGATGCCGCGGGTTTTGGAAGGCCGCACCGTTTTTGCTTCCCGCCCGCGTACGGCGTTCGCGCCGAAAGCGGTGCGCACGTATCCGGGGCACACAGTCATCACGTGAATGCCCGCGCTCATCAACTCGACGCGTGCAGCTTTGCCGATTGCGTTCATAGCGAACTTGGTTGCGCTGTACACGGCATGAAAAGGCAGAGGGATATGCCCGGCAACGCTGGAAATATTGATGATAGCGCCCGATCCCTGCTGCTTCATCACCGGAATCACCGCCTGCATGGAAGCAACCGTGCCGAAAAAATTCGTGTCGAAAGTGTCGCGGCAGGCGGCCATATCAACTTGCGCGACCGAGTCCATGATGCCGTGGCCGGCGTTGTTCACCCAGATATCCAGGCGCTGAAAATGATGCATGGTGAGGCCGAGCACTCGGTCAATTTCTTCGCGGTTGCGCACATCGCAGGAAAGCGCCAGCGTGCGCTCCAGATGGCCCACTCTCGCGCGAGCCGCCTCGGCGCGCGCCGTGTCACGCGAAAGCAGTATGACGCTGGCGCCATGCGCCGCGAAAACTCCGGCGATGGCTTCGCCGATCCCCATGGAGGCCCCGGTAATCACCGCCACTTTGCCGGAAAGTTCCATGCCGGGTTTGTATTCGTAGTCGCGGCGCAAGTCAAGGGCTGGCGTACAATCAACCAAAATATACGGTAGATTTCACCTTTGGACATGGAGGTCTTTTGAGTTCACTTCTGCCTTTATTCCCCTTGGATGTGGTGCTGCTGCCCAGCGTGCCCTTGCCGCTGCACATCTTTGAGCCTCGTTATCGCGAGATGATCGGGGAATGCCTGGCGGATAAACTCCCTTTCGGCGTGGTGCGCGCGAAAGAAGAAGGCGTTGCGGAGGTGGGGTGCACGGCGGAGATCACGGCGGTGGTGAAGAAGTATCCGGATGGGCGGATGGATATTGTGACCGAGGGCCGCAGGCGGTTTGAAGTGATGGAGGTGAACCAGGAGCGGGCGTTTCTACGGGCCGAGGTTTTTTACCTTACTGACGAGCCCGACCAGGCGGCCGCTGCCGAGATCGAGCGGGCGCTGAAACTGCACGCCGAGATTATGGCTTTGGCCGGGGCGGAATCGGAGGCGCGATCGAATAACCCCAAGATGCTGTCATTCAAGCTGGTGGGATCATTGCCCCTCGATTTGGATTTCAAGCAGACGCTGCTGGGGATTAATTCAGAAGCCGAGCGGGTGCAGGCGGTGATTGCTTGTTTTGAAACCATCCTTCCCAATCTGCGGCGCACGGTGGAAGTACGCAAGCGCGCAGGTGGCAATGGGCATGTGCACTGAAATTTGGGTATGCGCTGCTCGCTTCGTTAGACGAATTTTCAAATCTCCCGCGCACCAACGCGGATGAACGCCGATCCAGGACCCAAGAACAACGAAAAGCCATTCCACAGAAATCTGCGTGACTCCGCGGCCCCGGCGTTTCGGAATGGGCATGTGCTGTGTCCACGCCCACTTTTCTCCACATGGTCCGTTCCTCTTGCGGGGTATAATCGAGTGCAAGTCGGTATCGTGGGAGTTTTTCAATCATGAGTTTTCCGCAGACACTGGGTGAGCTTCGTCATAGTCCTTTCTCCGAACAACGTTTGCGAACCCGGCGCGTGAAGGACGAATTGCGCGAAAACCTGGCAACCAAGCTGCGCAGTGCCTGTCCGATTTTTCCTGGGATCGTGGGCTATGACGACACGGTCGTGCCGCAGATCGTGAATGCCGTCTTGTCGCGCCACAACTTTATTCTGCTGGGACTTCGGGGCCAGGCCAAAAGCCGCATCCTGCGGGCCTTGGCGACGTTGCTTGATCCGCAGACGCCTTACATTGCGGGATGCGAAATTCATGACAACCCCTACGCTCCCATTTGCCGGCGCTGCCGCACTCTGGTTGCCGATGACGGCGACGCCGTGCCCATCGCATACCTCCCGGCGGAAGAGCGCTATATCGAAAAGCTGGCCACGCCCGACGTGACCATCGCCGATTTGATCGGCGACATTGATCCGATCAAAGCGGCGCGGGGCGGACACGAGTTGGGCAGTGAATTCACCGTGCACTATGGACTGCTGCCACGCGCCAATCGCGGCATCTTCGCCATCAACGAATTGCCCGACCTTGCCGGCAAGATACAAGTCGGCCTGTTTAACATCATGCAGGAAGGCGATGTACAGATTAAGGGCTACCCGATTCGCCTGCCTCTGGACGTCGCGTTGGTCTTCAGCGCAAACCCCGAAGATTACACTGCCCGCGGAAAAATCATCACGCCGCTGAAAGACCGCATTGGCTCGGAGATCCGCACCCACTATCCCGCCACGATTGAAGAGGGTGTCGCCATCACCACGCAGGAGGCATGGACGCAACGCGGCGGTCAAAAGCTGCACGTTCCGAAATATGTGCGCGAAGTGATTGAGCGGGTTGCATTCGCCGCGCGCGAAGACAAAAAGATTGATAAGCGCTCGGGAGTAAGCCAGCGTCTTCCAATTTCGTGCATGGAAAATGTCGTCTCCAACGCCGAGCGCCGCGCCATTCAGCATGCCGAGCAAGTTGTGGTGCCGCGCATCGGCGATCTGTATGCGGCGCTGCCCGCAATCACCGGCAAGCTGGAGCTCGAGTACGAAGGCGAAATGAAGGGTGCGGACCACGTAGGGCGCGAACTGATCCGCGCCGCGATTGCCAAGACTTACGACGGTTACTTCAAAGGCGTGGACATGCAGCAGGTGGTGCAGTGGTTCGACCTGGGCGGCGAGATCCAAATGGCCGACAGTGCAAGTGCCGCCGAGGCGTTGCAGGGCCTGCGCGGCATTCAGGGCCTGATGGAGAAGCTGACGCGAGTTAATGTCGGGCCGAAAGACAACGCCGAAACCCAGGTTTCAGCCGCGGAATTTGTGCTGGAAGGCCTGTACGCGCACAAGCGCATCGGCCGCAACGAAGAGCGCGTTTTTGCCGCCGGTGAAAAACAACCCAAGCGGCCGGAAGGCGGGTTCGAACGCGAAGAGCCGCCATACCGGCCGAGAAGACCATTTAACTAGTCGTTGGCCCTTGGTCGTTAGTCATTGGCCAAACTCAGCAGCGCAAAGGCTAACGACCAACGACCACCGACCACAATGAAACGCATCCGCTACAGCAAATACGTGCCTGATCCGGCGGGCGAGATGAGCATGGAAGACCTGCTCAGCGCCCTCTCCGACTTCATGCTGCAAAGCGGTTTCCAGAATTACATGTACTACGATCTGCCTGATGGCGAGCAGACCATGGAAGCCCTTCGCCAGGCGATTGAACAGGCCCTGCTCGATGGAAATTTTCTGGACGAAGAAATGCGCGAGCGCCTGCAGCAGATGCAGATGGAGGGCAAGCTCGACCAGCTAATCGAAAAACTGATCGAGCGCATGGAGCAGGAAGATTACATCAGCGTTGACCAGCCGCACGATCCCGCCAAACAGTCGAGCGTCGGCGGCCAGGTGGGCGACGCGCAGCCGCAGGCCAAGTTTGAGATCACCGACAAGAGCCTGGACTTTCTCGGCTTCAAGACTCTACGCGATCTGCTCGGCTCGCTGGGCAAGTCGAGCTTCGGCCGCCATGACACGCGCGACATGGCCACCGGGGTTGAAGCCAGCGGGGCATCGCGCCGCTATGAGTTCGGCGACACCCTGAACCTCGACATCACCGCCACGCTCTCCAGCGCCATTCAGCGCGAGGGAGTGAAGCTGCCTCTGAACATCGAGTATTCCGATCTGCAGGTGCATCAGTGCGAGTACCAGTCTTCCTGCGCCACCGTGCTCATGCTGGACTGTTCCCATTCCATGATCCTGTACGGCGAAGACCGATTCACTCCGGCGAAAAAAGTTGCCATGGCGCTTTCGCACTTGATCCGCACCCAATATCCGGGCGATTCGCTTTCCTTGATCCTGTTTCACGATTCGGCGGAAGAAGTGCCGTTGTCGCAGTTGGCCCGGGTGAAAGTCGGGCCGTATTACACCAACACCCGCGAGGGCTTGCGGCTGGCGCAGCGCATCCTGCAGCGGCAGCGCAAAGACATGAAGCAGATCGTCATGATCACCGACGGCAAGCCTTCCGCGCTCACCCTGGAAGACGGCCGCATTTACAAGAACGCCTTCGGCCTCGACCCGCTGGTAGTCAGTCAGACCCTGGAAGAAGTTTCCAAATGCAAGCGGGCCGGAGTGATGATCAATACTTTCATGTTGGCGTCCGATTATGGCCTGGTGCAATTCGTGCAGAAAGTCACGGAGATGTGCCGCGGCAAAGCGTACTTCACTACACCGTATACCCTGGGGCAGTATCTGCTGATGGACTATATGTCGCGCAAGACGAAGACCATCCATTAAACTTGTTTTTTGTAGTGAAAAAGCAGCTCAACTTGGTCATTGATTCTTGCGATAACTTCTCGCGTGCACAGGAGCGTGGCGTGGCCGAAATCCTAAGCGGCCCATTAAGAAGAGGAAATGGCCGATAACGGTGATCAAAGTCTCAAGTGGTATTCCACTCGGGAGCCCGTAATCCTTTTGGTCCTTACGACGCTGACCGTGCTCTTCTTTCTGGCGGTGTCCGCTTTGTCCAGGATTTATCACGCCCAGCAGGAGGCGCGCGGCGAAAGCTGGTACCAGCGGGGGATTGCGGACCGGCAAGCCGGAAATCTGGATCGCGCTATCAGTGAATTTCAGGCGGCCGAGCTTTATTCCCGCGGCAACTTCCTCTATCAACTCAGCCTAGCCGAGACCCTGGCGGAACGAGGCAAAATCGATGAAGCTTACTCTTACTTCTCGAACCTGCGTGAACGCCAGCCAGACAACGGAACCGTGAGCCTCGGGCTGGCCCGAATTCTCGCTAAGAAAGGCGATACCAACCAAGCCATTCGGTACTACCACAACGCCATCTACTCCGTCTGGGACAGCGACCCGGACCAGCACCGGCGCGCCGTGCGCTTCGAGTTGGTGGACTTTCTCCTGCGGAATAATGCAAAAAACCAGGCTGAGTCGGAATTAATAGCGCTCGCCGGCAATTTGCCCAACGACCCCGCCCTGCGCACGCACGTCGGAGATTTATTTCTGGAAGCGCAGGATTACCAACATGCTCTGGAAGAATTCCGCGACGCTTTGCGCGTTGACCACCACGATGCTGCCGCCCTGGCTGGGGCGGGGCGCGCAGCATATGAACTGGCCGCCTACCCTTCAGCCAAGCACTATCTTCAAGGCGCTGTGGCCGCCAATCCCGATGATTCCGCGAGCGCCGACTTGCTCAAGACCGTGAGCCTTGTCTTGGAAACGGATCCCTTTCGCCGTCAGCTTTCAGCTTCCCAGCGCGATCGGGCGGTTATAGACGCTTTCAATGCGGCTGGCGAACGGCTGAAAGACTGCCCTCTTCCGGTCACCACCACCGCGCAGCGCTCTTCCACTCCCACCGCTGAGCCGCCTCTTGACGCCCGATGGAAAGCGATGAAACCGCAAGTGACCCTGCAGAGGCTCCGCCATGATCCTGACTTCGTGAATGATGCAATGGATCTCGTGTTTACCATCGAGCAGCAAACCAGCGCTCAATGTGGCGCACCTACCGGAAAGGATTTGGCGCTGCTCCTCGTTTCCAAACTGCACGAAGGGAGCGAGAGATGAAGGAATTGTCCGAACCACCAAGCAATGGGGCCTCGCTGGAACACGCCGCTAGAACCTGGACGTTTGGCCCGCTCGGGTCGGCTTCGCGAGCTCTCTTCCGCCAGGTGTTTCAGGAAGAGCGCTTCTTCCTCCTGCTCTCTGTCTTCATCGGAATTTTGTCGGCCCTGTCGGTCGTCTGCTTTCGTTTTGCCATTGACTGGAGCCGCATCTACCTGCTGGGGTCGGAAACTAACGCTTCCCCGTTGCGCTTGATTCTCGCGCCCACGCTGACCGGCTTGGTCATCGCTGCGCTGGTGATTCACGTATTTCCGCTGAGCCGAGGCAGTGGCGTGAACCAGACCAAGGCAGCGCTCTACATCTACAACGGCTATATTCCGTTCCGCACCGCCATCGGCAAATTCATCACGGCTTCCTTGGCCATCGGCTCGGGCCACTCGCTGGGGCCCGAAGATCCATCCTTGCAGATTGGCGCGGGTCTCGCCTCTGCCCTGGGACGGCGCCTACACCTCTCGCGCGACCGCATGCGCCTCATCGCCCCGGTTGGAGCAGCGGCGGGATTGGCGGCGGCATTCAACGCTCCTATTTCTGCCGTGCTCTTCGTGATTGAAGAAGTCATCGGGCGTTGGAGCGCGGGAATCCTCGGCTCGGTTGTGCTTTCGGCGGTCTCGAGCGTGGTGGTGATGCGCTGGTTCCTCGGCTCCGAGTCCTTGTTCCGTGTTCCCGCGGTCGGTCTGGTGCGTCCGGCGGAGCTTATCGCCTACATCGCCCTGGGAATTATTGGCGGACTCGCCTCCAGCGTTTTCTCGCGCGGAATCGTGGCGTTGCGGCCGCGTTTGAAAGCCCTTCCTCACTGGACGCAATATTTCCAGCCCGCGGCCGCCGGGCTCGTGATCGGTCTGATCGGGGTCCTGGGATTTCCCCAGGTAATGGGCGCGGGCTACGAATTCATGGACCAGGCAATTCACGGCCAGTTTACCTGGCAATTCCTGGGCATGCTGGCCGGTCTGAAAATCGTCGCTACATTGGCCTCTTTCGTCAGCGGCACTCCGGGCGGCATGTTCGCCCCCACCCTGTTTATCGGGGCCATGTTGGGTGCCGCGGTCGGCGGCGTGGAGCACATTTTCTTCGCCAATCTGAGCGGCTCCACCGCAACTTACGCACTCGTCGGAATGGGCGTCCTCTTCGCCGGATTCCTGCGTGCGCCCATGACCTCGGTATTCATGGTGCTCGAAGTCTCCGGCAACTACTCCATCATTTTGCCGGTAATCGTGGCCAACACCTTCGCCTACGTAATCTCACGTTCGCTGCAGCCCACTCCGATCTTCGATGTCCTCACTCGCCAGGACGGACTCGATCTGCCGTCCATGGAAGAGGAGCGCGAAGCTGGCATCCTTCGGGTTGAAGACGCGATGAAGCCCGCCAAGGACCCGGTGCTCAGTTCCGACCAGCCAGTCAGCCAGGCTGCACAACTGGCGGAACATGCTGCATTGGAAAACCTGCTGGTCCGGGTGAAACCCGCCGGCTGGGGCATCATCACCAAGCAGGAGTTGAATACCATGGTCAAGGAAGGCAAAGGGGACCTGAGCTTGGGTTCTGTTATTCGGGGGCACGTCGGCTACCTGCATCCCGACTATCAGCTGGATGCCGCTCTGCGATACGTGAACCGCTGGCCGCTCGTTCCCGTCGTAAGCCGCGCCAACTTCCAGCAGTTGGAAGGCGTGATCACCCAGCAGGATGTTCTCGAACGTTACCGGGCAGTTTCAGAAATGTAATCCCTCCGTATACCAAGTGGGCCCTTGCCTGAGAGCTTGGAAGCGTACCTCTTTGCATTCTTACCGCACTTTGCGGTTCAATCCCGCTGCGGAAGACTCAGCCACTACCCGAGTTGCAACGCGCTTGACCGCAGCTCTCGCCGGGTGTAACGTTGCGCGGAAAATCCGGGCACTCGAAACTTCCGCCCTTTACCCCTACGGAGGCATGCATGGTTTCCCTCTCCGCGCTGTGGCTCCCAATTCTGCTGTCAGCGGTCATCGTGTTCGTCGCCAGTTCCATGATGCACATGGTGCTCCCTTATCATCGCAGGGACTACGGAAAACTTCCTGACGAGGACAACGTCCTCTCCGCCCTTCGCGCCGCGGGCGTCAAACAAGGTTTCTACGTCTTCCCCTTTTGCACTCCCAAGGAGATGAAGTCGCCCGCCATGGTCGAGAAATATAAGCAGGGACCAGTTGGCACGGTGACGATCTTTCCCGGCGGCCCGCCCGCTATACCAAAGTTTATGGTTATGTGGTTCGCTTTTTGTCTCATCATTGGCTTCTTCATCGCCTATCTCACCGCCCACACGGTTCCATTCGGCGCCCGCTATCCCGTGGTATTTCGCGTCGCTGGCACCGCCGGCTTCCTCGCCTACGGACTGGGAACCATCAGCAACGGCATCTGGAAGGGCCAACCCTGGAGCATGGTAATTAAGGAAGCTCTGGATGGCCTCGTCTACGGACTCCTCACCGCCGGCACCTTCGGCTGGCTCTGGCCTGGCTAACCGGCCTGCAGCCTGACTCAGTTTCAAAGAGGGAAAACTATTCTCGAAGTTAAACCTTCGTACACGGCAACCCACTTGTGCGGGTGTACAATGCACAAGGCTTAAAATCCCACAAACACCCAAGGGTAAACGCAAGGCAAAGGCGCCGACCTCGGCACTCTCATGACGCCCTCCGTGCGGTAAGGCACGTACCCGGTAAGCAATTCCAAGAATTGGGGACCCATGAGAATTCTGCTGTACAACCCCGATAACGGGGTAACCCGCAATTTCATGCCTCATCTCTGGATGTTCCTCCTCCAATCGCTGACTCCCCCTGAGCACGAAGTCCTGCTGATTGACGGCAACGCCCAGCCGATGGACGAAGCTGACATTGCCCAATTCGTACGGCAGCAGAACATCGGGCTGGTCGGCATCGGCGCGATGACCAGAATGATCGCCAAAGCCTATCGCATTGCGGACGCCATTCGCGCCACGGGCGTGCCCGTCGTCATGGGAGGGCCGCACGTTACCGAACTGGCGGGCGAAGCACTCGGCCACGACGGCGGTCCCCGCCATGCCGACGCCGTCGCACTCGGTGAGGCCGACGAAACCTGGCCTCGTATTGTGGAAGATGCCGTCCGCGGTGAACTCAAAGACATCTATGCGCCAGTGGATGCGGCCGGGAAAGAGAAAAAACCTTTGCTCAAGGACTATCCCGTCATTCCCTGGAATGCCATAGACCTCGACCAGTTCAATCTGGTGCCAAAGGCTTTTACCCCGCTGCTCAACCGGGTAGGAGAGGGCTGGGGAACGTTTCGCATTATTCCCCTCGAGTCGGGACGCGGCTGTCCCTATGGCTGCGAGTTTTGCACCGTCACCGGATTTTTCGGCGACTCCATCCGCTTCCGCACCAACGAAAGCGTGGTAAACGAACTGCTCTTGTTGAAGGCGCGCGCCCGCAAAGAAAAAGGGCAGATCGCGGTTTTTTTCATTGACGATAACTTTGCCATCAACATCAAGCGCACCAAGTCACTGCTGCGCGACATCATCGCCGCCGGCGCGCAAGTACACTGGGTGGCGCAGATCAGCGCCAATCTGTTGCGTGACGAAGAACTGGTGGATCTCATCGCCGCTTCCGGAGGCAAGTGGATCTTTATCGGAATGGAGTCCATCGACCCGGCCAATCTCAAAGATGTAAACAAGGGATTCAACAAGCCTGGTGAGTACGCAGCCGTGCTCGAACGTCTGGCGCAACGCAACGTATATGCCATCACGTCATTTATTTTTGGTATGGATAACGACACCGTGGGCGTGGCCGAGCGTACCCTTCAGCAAGTCCGCACCTGGCCGCCCGGGTTGCCCATCTTCGGTCTGCTGACTCCCCTGCCGGCCACCCCACTCTACACGCGTCTGGAAACCTCAGGGCGGCTCACCCGTCCCCGGCACTGGCAGGAGTTCATCCCGTTTGCCATGGCCCATACTCCGCTGAAGATGACCATCGAAGAAGCTCACGACGAAGTGAAATACGGCTGGGCTCATGCCTATAGCCCGGCCGCACTGGGCGGCGCAGTGGATTCGCTGCAGGACCAGCCTCTGGGGTATCGCATCAATATTTTCCTGGCGCGTCTATGCTTCCGCGGAATCTACTTCCCCATGATGGGCAAGCTGTCATGGCTAAAGGTGGTCGCGCAGAATTGGCGGACGATCTTCAAGCTGCTGCGAGAAGCAGTATTCGGACCTCGTACCCTGCATAGTGCTCCAGACGAAGCAAACGCCGCCGTGGATGCGACCGCAACCTCCCCCGGCTAGATCCGGAATACTCGCACCAAGTACGCAATGCCCCATCCTTTCCCGTTCTGTGTGCGAAAGGTGGGTTTTCTTATATCTCGCGCGAGGCCGCACTCCGCATCACAAGCCCGTTTCAACTCAGCTATGATCTCTACGAGTCCGCGAGGTGAACATGCTTCTGCAAGGCCAGGCAGCGTTAGTGACCGGAGCCAGCCGCAATATCGGAAAAGAAATCGCGCTGGAATTGGCGCGCAATGGCTGCCGGGTAGCGGTCAATTACTTCAACGAGGCCGCTCCCACGGTGGAAGCCACGCTGGCCGAGATTCGCGCCCTGGGAGTCGAGGTTCTTCCCATTGAAGCCGATATCCGGTCGAGCAGACAGGTGGCTGCCATGTTCGAGCGCGTAATCGCCACCTTCGGCCGGCTCGATCTTCTGGTCAACAACGCCGGGGTCCAGACCTGGGGCCCGCTCCTCGATGTGACCGAAGAAGAATGGGACCTGGTGGTAGACACAAATTTAAAAGGCTGCTTCCTGTGCACTCAGCAAGCTGCCCGCTACATGAAAGATCATGGCGGCGGCACGATCGTAAACCTCGGCTCGGGATGCAACAAGCTGGCATTTCCCAACCTGGTGGCCTACACCGCCAGCAAAGGCGGAATCGAAATGTTTACCAAAGAAGCCGCGGTAGAGCTGGGACGCTACGGCATCCGGGTCAACTGCCTCGCGCCCGGCGCGCTCGAATCCGCCCGCACCCGCGAGGAAGACGCAGACTACGCCGGAAAGTGGTCCCCGCTCACGCCTTTGGGCCGCGTCGGCTATGCGACAGATATCGCCCCTACGGTGGTCTTTCTGGCCAGCAAAGCAGCAAATTTCATCAGCGGCCAAACCATTGGGATTGACGGCGGCCTATTCAGCCAGGCCCAATGGCCGTACAAGAAATGACGAACGCTATGTGGCGCGGACACTCCTGTCCGCGAGTTGCCTTTAATGTGGGGGCGTGGTTCCAGGCCCGTCGGGGGCAACTAAACCGAGCCTTCGGAAGTTCTTGAGCCGAGAGTGGTCGCGGACAAGAGTGTCCGCGCCACACCAATGAGAACACAGGACGACGTGTTAGTTGCGCCCGATGGGCGCGTTTTCATCTACAGCATTGATGACGGAGCGGCGTGACGCCACACGCGGATACGAACCGTGGGCAATTTGGACGGGTGGGATCGAATCGCGATCTTGAATTGTGAGGGAGGCAAGTCTTGGCGCGCTCTTCGCGAAGGATAGTGTCCGACACGTCATTCAACCCGGGCCCACCCTAGTCGCAAAGAGCGCGACTAGGATGGGGCACGCGGCCGCCTTGTAGAAGCCGGGACGCCTTCTCCATGTATTAGGCGCCCATATTGCTATGGACACGTCAGTTGCGCTATGCCTGTAACTTGGCATTCGCCGGCGCCGCCGCAAGGGTTCGCAGGGACCGTGCCGGCGGGGCCACAGGAGTCGCCACCGCGCTCGGCATAGGCCCAAACTGTATATGCGCCAACCGCGCCGGCTGCGCACTGGGCTAGGCCGTCGGTGTTAACCGAGACGGCGGTAGTTGGTTGGTTCCCATAGCATGCGCCCCAATTGGCCGTAGGCAGTTTCACGGGCGAGGGTTGCTCGTTGAAGTAACCTGTGGCTGTGAACTGGACTGGGCTGCCCTGGGCATCTGCGGTCGGGGGGCTGAGGCTTACCGACTGTAAGATACGCGGAGACGAACCGCACGCCAAGGTAATGGCGATAGCGAGAATAGCAAGGAAGAAAACGGAAGGGCCATACTTTTTCATCGCAGACCTCCTGCCGCGCAGGATTCCGGTGAAGAACCTCGTGTTGCCTGCTGAGCATTACCTCCAAATATTATCGCGCAGCCCATAGTTGGCGAAACTAGGCCTTTACAGTTGCGCTCGATGGGCGCGTTTTCATTTCACCGGCAAATGGCGGCGTGGCTGAAGCCGTAGCAGCCGGCTGATCTACCCCACTCAAGCGAACCCCGCGCTTGAGTGGGCCACCGGCCGATGATTGATCTGGTATTTTTGTTCCGATCCATGAAGGCGGCCATCTGCTCTTTGGGTATTTCGGACGTGCTCTGATGATTGCAGGTGGAACGATCCCGCAACTTTTTGTGCCGCTGGCCCTGGCGGCATATTTTTTCTTTCAACGCCAGATCGCAGGCACGGTGTTTTGTGTTTTCTGTTTTTTCGAGCAGTTCCTGCCGATTGCCACCTATATGGCCGACGCGCGCGCAGCAGCAGCTGCCGTTGCTTACCGTAGGCGTTTCTGAATTCGTGGAGCACGATTGGTTTGCGATGTTCAGCGCCATGGGGGTTCTAGAGCACGATATTCAGATCGCTCTCATTGTGCGCATCATGGGCTGGATCGGAATATTCGCCGCTACAGGATGGCTGGTTTGGCAAGCGTGGGCGAAAGGCGCGCGCCAAGGGCTGGGCTGAAAAAGGGCCCCCTCAATGAGGGTGATGACGATTTATCGCCATCCGATCGCTTTCTGGTGTCTATTAGCATCGAATTTTCTGAACGACCAATTGCGTACGTTTCGTAGCAGGGCGCGGCTTCAAGCCGCGCGATCATCCCTGTCGTAAAGAGAAGGCGCCTACCGGGCGCAACGGCGGCAGCAGTTCGCTGCTTGGGGGCCGTGGCAGTTGCGCCTCATGGGCGCCTCCCTTGAGTATTGCCGGCCTTGACGGCGCGCCTGAAGGCGCGCCCTGATACGAATCCCCGCCGGCTGCCCCAAGGTTCGCGCCCCGTTCGAAGCTCTCATTTCCACGATGCTCAGATTGTGGGGCGCTAACCTGGGCTGACACCGACCAGACACTCGAAACCACGGCGCGGGCCCTCCAAACATGCGCTCACGGCGCGGTTGAAAACGGCTGGCGGCGATACCCACTGAGAGTAACGAAATACGACTGGCCAGACTGGTGAAATCGTCCGCTTGCTGTGCCTTCTTGGGCGAATCCATGGTCCTTCCAAATAGTTGCGCCTCACCAACGCCTATCTCCTATCGGCGATCTGCCCAGTAATCCGGCCGCCGGCTGCCATGAGCGACGGCCCAGATCGTAATCACGGCTTCTTGTTCTGAGTAAATCAGGGCGAAGGGAAAGCGCCAGAGCAGGAATCGTCTAGTGTTGTTCGCTCCCATTGGCCATCGTTCCGGTGCTGCCCGAATTGTGTCGGCCGCCCGCCGCAGTTCTTCGATAAAGTCCAGAGCCGCCTTTGGGCTGCGCCTCCGATACCAACGCGACCGCTCCCTTTACATCCGCGACTGCGCCCTCATGGTACTCGACCGGCTTGCGGTTCATTCACCGGCCAGAAGTTCCTTGTGCAGTTGCTCCCAGGGAACGGTGACGGCGCGTCCCGCCTTCAGGGGCTCGATCCGGCGGGCAACTTCTTCGTCCCAAGCCTGCTGGACCGATTCATCCACAGCCTCAAGACTCTCCAGCAGCGTATTGGCCAGGGCGGCGCGTTCATCAACCGGGAGAGCGAGTGCACGTTTTAGAAGGTCTGAAATCTCCGGACTCATAGACGTATTCTACCTCGCCCGCGAAAAACTTGGCCCGAGTTCCTGCCATTGCAGAGACTCAACCACGCCGTTATCCGTGCTGTTGAGTGTGCGCCCATGAGGTGGTGGACGACCACTCAAGCCATCCTTTGGCTTGAGTGGTCCATTTTGCCGCAACTCCATTTCTTGCGCAAAGAACGTGCGAGACACGCGCCGCGTGTAGGGACAGCCGTCATCGGCTGTCCGGTCGAGCGAAGCTCGACTTTTTCTCTTTTCCTTGAAACACCCGCTCCTGAAATGGCTCGGCTTTGCCTCGCTGGGACAGCCGAGGCGGCTGTCCCTACGTGGGCAACGTGCGGGCAGGCGGGTGGCGCACCCTTTCAGCCCGAGACATAAGGCACCCTAACCAAGATGGGTGCCCCTCGATAAGAGCGAAGGCGTTGTCAAGGGCGTAGTGCTCCTGGCCGGTGCGCAGCACCGGTAAGGTTTGCCAGAGAAGGTTGAGGACCAAGACTCTGGAACATTTCACCCTGAACCACTTTGCGGCAGAACTTGCCGTTCCACCAACTCTTTCGCGCTTTTTTGCGAAAGGGTGGGCCCGGGTGACTTGGCGCCGTCATGCCGCGGTATGAATCTGCAGTTTCGCCGCCGGCCATTCGTTCATCTTCACTGGGCCTGTCTGGCCCGTCGCGTACCAGCGAAAGCTGCTCCATGCCCAGTGCTGGAGCTCGAGCACCAGGCCGCGCTTCACCGGATTGCGCTGCATGTAGCGCAGCTTCTCGATGCGCTTCTCCTGGTTCCATATGTTGAAATCATAAAAGCGGCGCTGCCAAACGTGCTCTTCTTCTTCCCAGAGCCCGAGTTGGGATGAGCTTTGCCCTCGCCTGATCTGTTTCAGCACTTGCCGTGCGAAGCGCTGCTTCAAGACCTGCATCACGCTCGAGGGCGTGCCTCTCTCCGGCTCACTGATCAGCAGATGGATGTGCTCGGGCATCACCACGTAGCCCACAACCACGAAGCGATACCGCTGGCATACTTGTTCTACAACTCGGAGAAACTGGTTCCGGCGTGAAGGGCTGCCCAGCCGGGGCTGGCGGCGATGGCAACTGCAAGTTATGAAATGCAGGTGACGGTTGCCGTAGTAACGTTGCAAGCGGTAAGTCACTTGGGAAATATATTCTGAACGGCGGGGAAGCGGCTGAGCGGCGCGAGGAAAATCGTGGAAGAGTGCAAGAATGGAAAGGCGTTCACCCGGGCCCACCCTTTCGCAACAAGCGCGAAAGGATGGGGCACCCACGGACTACAATGTTGGCGCGAGGAGAAAGGGTGCGCCACCCGCCTGCTGATTACGCCGGCGGCAACTCATTAGTAGTGAATGACGATGGTGACAGCCAGCAGTCAATGATGAATCAAGATACCATTGAACAGAATTGCTTTTGAGGAAGAGCATTCATGGCTATCGACGGTGTGAGATTGGTGACTTGGCCCTTGTTGCTAATGCCTTTTTTGTTAATTGTATTGTTAGGATTCATGTTCGGCTCAGAGGTGCATGGCCAATCTACGCTAGCTGAAACCATGGTCTATGGCAAGGTGGTTGAACATGATTCTGGACAGGATGTTAGGGTGCCGAATGCTGGTATATCGTTCATTGGGTCGAACGGAGCTAGTAAGACTGTCGCAACCGATGGAAACGGGGAATACTCGATCAAATTGTCCTCGGGAGATAACTATTCCATGACGGTTACAAGCCGGGGATTTTGTCCCGCTCACCGTCCGCCGTTTGCCGCGGGACCGGGGAGAAAAGCGAAGTTCGATATCGTATTGACAACTGCTTGCCCCAAAGATGTTGTTGTGGCTTCTGGCGGTGCCGATTCGGACGTGGAGACAGAGTTTTGCGCGAGAGCAGGCATCTATTATTGCGAGCAGCAGTTGACTCTCGATGGGAGAACCCCTGTAACTATGGTGATTGGGTTCGCTTCGCGAAGGATTGAAGAAAGGGATATCTTCTACGGTTCTGACATGAAGAGGCCCCAGTCTGCCCATGGGCAATCCGCGAACTTGGACCGCACTTCGGTATTAGTCGCTTTTGGCACATTTACAATCCACGCTAAGAACGTAATCCTGAATCTGCAGAAGGAGATTTTGACCGCACAGGGCAATGTATCAATCACGCATGACGACCGTGAAGTCGCACTTGGGTCCCCGTGCATGAGCATTCATTTCGGGAAAAAAGAACCAGCCGTTCATTCCTGTGATTGAGAGCGGGGCGGGTGGCGCACCCTTTTTCCCTCGCGCCGACATTGTAATCGGAGGGTGCCCCATCCTTTCGCGCTTTTTGCGAAAGGGTGGGCCCGGGTGACTTGGCGCCGTCATGCCGCCGTATGAATTTCCAGTTCCGCCGCCGGCCAATCGTTCAGCTTTACCACCCCTGCCTGTCCCGTCGCGTACCAGCGAAAACTGCTCCATGCCCACTGCTGGGGCTCGAGCACCAGGCCGCGCTTCACCGGATTGCGGTGCAGGTAGCGCAGCCTCGTCAATGCGTTTCTCCTGGCTCCATACGTTGAAGTCGTAGCAGCGGCGCTGCCAAACGTGCTCTTCTTCTTCCCAGAGCCCGAGTTGGGATGAGCTTTGCCCTCGCCTGATCTGTTTCAGCACTTGCCGTGCGAAGCGCTGCTTCAAGGTCACTTGGGAAATATATTCTGAACGGTGGGGAAACGGCTGAGCGGCGCGAGGAAAATCGTGGAAGAGTGCAAGAATGGGAAGGCGTTCAACCGGGCCCACCCTTTCGCAAAAAGCGCGAAAGGGTGGGGCACCCTCGGTTACAATGTCGGCGCGAGGGAGAAAGGGTGCGCCACCCGCCCACCCGCCACCCTCGGATTAGAATGATTGCGCACGAGGGGAAAGGGTGCTCATCTTTCAGCGGTTTTCGGTCCTTCCATGAACTTCCCGACAACCGAAAGAATCGCGGCATCACAATCAAATCCGCTGAGTCGATGGCGGCAATCGCGATTGCGGGAACCCACTTGATGGTCCAAGGAACAAACAAAATCAACGGGACATGAAGAGCCGCGAGGATGGCCATAGTGATCCAAAACCACGCGTTCCACCTCAGTTTCCACTTTAAAGCGGCTGTGCAACCAAGCATCGCAACACAATTCAGTGTCGGCAATGCAAGATCGAATCTTCCAAAATGATCGAATAGCCAACAGCAAAGTATAGAGCCAGTAATTCCGTACAATTTTACGCTCCAGGATAAGCGTATTTTCTTGGCTCCTCGAATTTCATCCTTAATCTCTCGGGCTAGCCGGGGCAATTTACAACCGCCTTTCCCGTTCGGCAAATGTTCCAGCCCACTGAAAGCACGGCCGCGAAATCGTTGACGACAGGTATAAAACCAGCTACGGTAAGGCTTGTTGATACCGCGCCGTCAAATGAAATATCCCACACATTTGCGTCACCGTTAACGGCGCTCGCCGTTCCTCCGATCGCCTTCTTGATGACTTTGGTCCCTAGCTGATCGGCTACCACTCCAACGTATCCGGCCTGATGACCAAACACTCTGACAATGCCACCGGCTTCAGGAATCAGTCCGATCGCATCGATGCCAATATTCAAAGGGCCCGTGCGGAGGGCACTCGTGATGCATGGATTCTTGTACCAAGGCGTCGGTACGAATGGCAACTGCACATCCGTGTAGAAAGTCCAAGGCGAGTCCGGGGTTCCTTCGCCGGTCGGAACCGCGTCAGTATATGGCATGCCGATTGAGTCGCCCAGGCATGGCATGCCGAACTCGGTCTCGCACCCTGAGCCAAGCCCCAGTGCGCCGGCCAAGTTTCCGGACAGAATCTCGCCAAGAATCTCGGTGGGGTTCTTGCCTAGCGGCCAGTTGAGCGAATCTTCCCCGGTTAAAATGCCCATGCTCTGCGGCGTGACACCACCCTCAACCTGTTCGGGCTAAGGAAACCAATCGTCGATCCACAAAACGGAGCATCCCCCGAAGAGTCCGCCACTTCACATGTGTCGAGCCCAAGCGGATCAAGGTTGTTGTGGGAGCCGTCATTCAGCAGGTTCCCCAATGCATCGTAAGAATACCCAACAATGCGGTTGTTGGCGTCAAATGTGTAGGATGGAGCGGGGCCACTGCCGCTGGTTAGATTCTGCTGCCAGCGGTTCCCGTAACGATCATAATTGTAACTGAAGCCCAAACCGCCGGGCGCCCCATCCTAGTCGCATTCTTTGCGACTGGCGTGGGTTTTTTCACGAGCCACACCCGCCGCCTTCCCGCCAAATTTGCACGCGCCTCCCGCGCGGGCAGGAGTGCCCGCGCCACGCTCCTTCCTGCGGGTATAATCTTGGCCACGGATGACTCTTACTGCTAACGCTAAACTTGGGCCTTACGAGATTATTGATCTGCTGGGTGCGGGGGGCATGGGCGAGGTCTATCGGGCCCGTGACTCGCGGCTTAAGCGGGAAGTGGCCATTAAAGTCCTGCCGCAGGCGCTTTCTGTGGACGCTGACCGGTTGCGGCGCTTTGAGCAGGAGGCGTTGGCCACTGCTGCTCTGAACCATCCCAATATTCTGGCGGTGTTTGATATTGGCGCCAGCAACGGCTCGCCTTATGCAGTATCGGAGCTGCTGGAGGGCGAAACCCTGCGCGAGCGGCTGCGCACCGGGCCGCTTTCGGTGCGCCGGGCTTTGGATTACGCCCTGCAAATCGCGCATGGGTTAGCGGCGGCCCACGAAAAGGGCATCATCCATCGCGATCTCAAGCCGGAAAATCTTTTCATCACCAAAGACGGGCGCCTGAAGATTCTGGACTTCGGCCTGGCCAAACTCACTCAGCCGGAAAAGGGCACTCACACCACACTGCCCACCGCGACGCAGGGCACCGAAGCTGGACTGGTGCTGGGAACGGCGGGATACATGTCGCCCGAACAGGTGCGCGGCACGGCGGTGGATGCGCGTTCCGACATTTTCAGCTTCGGCGCCATTCTTTACGAAATGCTTTCGGGTAAGCGGGCATTTCACGGCGAGAGTCCCGCGGATACGATGAGCGCGATCCTGAAGGAAGACCCTCCCGACCTGAGCGAAACCAATCGCAATATTTCTCCAGCGCTGGAACGAATTGTGCACCACTGCCTGGAGAAGAATCCTGAGGCGCGCTTTCATTCGGCCAGCGATATTGGGTTTGATCTCGAACATCTTTCCGGCGTTTCTGGAGTCACCGCGAAGGCAGCGCCGATCAGCGTTGGGCCGTCGCGCAGCAAGTTGCTGATCGGTTTGGCGGGTGGCCTGGTGCTGGCAGCGGCGATGCTTGGCCTGGGTTGGGGGTGGGGCAGAGCGGGCCAGCACACGTCATTGGCTGAGTACAAGCAGATCACCTTCCGCACCGGCACCATTGGGAATGCGCGGTTTACGCCCGACGGCAGCATTGTCTACAGCGCCGCCTGGGAGGGCGGCAACTTCGACCTGTATATGGCGCGCACCGATGATCCCGGCGCGCGCGACCTGGGGCTGAAGGATGCGGAGCTGCTTTCGATTTCGAAGAACGGAGAGCTGGCGATCCGGCTTAAGACGGTTTATTTCAGCGGCTATGCGCGCAGCGGGACGCTGGCGCGGGTGCCGCTGAGCGGGGGAACGCCGCGCGAGGTTCTGGACAACGTGCAGGACGCGGACTGGGCGGCAGACGGGCAGAATATAGCGGTGGTCCGCTACGCTCCGGAAAACAATCACTGGCGGCTGGAGTATCCCATCGGCAAAGTGCTGTTCGACAGCATCAACTGGATCAGCAATCCCAAGATTTCAGCGGACGGGAAGTGGGTGGCGTTTTCCGACCATCAGAATGCGGGAGGCGACGATCAGGGAGCGATTGCGGTGATCGCGGCGGACGGCGCAGGCAAAGAAAAAATTCTCAGCTCGGGTTGGAGTTCGATCGAGGGGATTCTGTGGTCACCGGCGGGCGATGAGGTATGGTTCTCGTCGAGCAGCAGCGGCAGCGCTGAGAACCCGCGCGCCGTAACCCTTTCGGGCAAACTGCGTACGATCACCAACGTCCCCGGGGGATTGTGGCTGGAAGATTTGCGGAATGGCGTGGGCCTGGTGGTTTCGCACCAGGAACGAATTGGCATTCGGGGGACCGCGCCGGGCGACAAGACGGAGCGTGAACTGGGCTGGTTCGGGTGGTCCATTCTGCGCGACATCAGCCATGACGGGCGGAAGATTGTGTTCGAAGAGGAAGGCGATGGCGGCGGGCCGAATTACACCATATTTCTGCGCGACACCGATGGATCGCCGCCCTCGCGGATTGGCGAGGGCATGGGCCTGGCGATTTCGCCCGACGAAAAATGGGTGATCACGAAACCGGCGAAGGGCGGCCCGCTGAGCCTGGTGCCGACGGGCGCGGGCGAGTCGCGGCAACTCACACATGATGACATAAGCTACGGGGTGGTGCGCTGGCTGCCGGATGGCAAGCAGCTGCTGGCGACGGGAATAGAAAGCGGCCACGGGGCGCGCGACTACGTGATTGACTTGCGCACGGGAAACGCCAAGCCGATTACTCCGGAAGGCGTCCACGGCGTGCATCTCTCCCCCAACGGCAAGAGCACAGCCGTGCTGGGACCCGATGGCAAATGGGGAGTTTGGCCGCTTGAGGGAGGCGGGATGCGTCCGATTCCCGGGCTCGACGCGAGCAGCTACGTGACCGGCTGGTCTCCGGATGGACAATCGGTGCGGGTGGCCTCGGGACGTGTGGACGAGAAAACCGCGAAAGTCTTTGAGGTAAACGTCACGACCGGGAAGATGGAGCCGTGGAAAACCTTCGGGACGGAAGCGGCCGCCGGGGTGGCAAGAGTCGGCGCGCCGCACTTTTCGGACGATGGCAGTGCGTACGCGTACGTCTACGCCGAGGTGCTGTCGCAGGCCTACGTGGTGACTGGACTGAAATAGGGCCGGCATGAACTGCGCCGCGAAAATTCAAGCAGATTGGAAAAGGCCGGGTGGTTTCCATCCGGCCTTTCTGGTTGGAACCTACTGGGGCGGTTGGACTACCAGGTCGTTGGTCACATTAAACGCTCCGGGCACGCCTTTGGCCCGTATTTCCGCCACGTTCTTGTCGGTTGCGTTGTCTACCGAGCCCAGCAAGGTGATGTTGCCGTTGTCCACGATGATGTGAATAGATTGGACCGCCTCCCAGGAATACTTGCTCAACTGGGGATCGCTGTAGATGGCGCGAAAGGCCAAGCGCCTTATGCGGGTGTCGTTGTCGGAAAGCGGCAAGACTTTGATCTGGTTGTCCACACGCTCGACGCCTTCGACTTTCTTTACCACATTCTCGGCGTCTGACTTGAGCACGGGCCGGACCACATAGCCCATCAGGGTCACGGTGCCGTCGGGGTCCACTTTATAGGCGAGGAAGTCGAAGACCCCGTAGTAGGGGAGCAACAGCAGTTCATGGCGAACTTCCTTAGTAACCCGGGCCAGGCCACCTGGACTGAGCTGGTTGCGGCTCATTTGGGCCGTAGCGGCGGGCAAGGCCGCGGTGAAGAATGCGATCACAAGCAGCAGTACAGAAGTCTTCATTGGAGTCCTCCTTGCTAATCGTCGGTCGGCGGTCTTCGGCCGGGAGCGGGAGGCTTGGGCGTTCGCCCCGCGGTTGAAGACCGATGATACTGAACTTGTTACAAATCCTTTACTGCGAACTTTGTCACTAATCCCCCGGCGTTGGTGAACAGCTCGAAATCCCGGAATCTTAGATGCAGACAATCGCCGTTCGTAGCATTGAAAAACCCAATTAGTCGTTAGTGGTCGGTCTTCAGTCGTCAGCTGGAGTCTTGGGCCGGGGCTGATTGGCCGCCGGTTTGGGCTGGAACGAAAGATGCCGACGGGCCGCCAGGCGCTGCGGGCGGAAGGCTGACGACTGAACTGACGACTGGCTACGCGCGCGCTGAGAGCATGGTCAGAATGTCGCGCAGGCCCTGGCGAATGTATTTCAGGTTGGAGGCGGAAGTCACAGGGAAAGGCAGCGGGGTCTGGCGTTTATCGCTCTTGGCTTCCTCGCGGATTTGCTGGCGCGCGCCCGCGATGGTGAAGCCTTCTTCGTAGAGCAGCCTTTTGATGCGCAGCACGTTCTCCACGTCTTTGCGGCGATACATGCGTTGGCCGGTGCTGCTTTTGATGGGCTTGAGCTGGGGAAATTCGGTCTCCCAGAAGCGCAGGACGTAAGCCGGCAGGCGGCAGAGGCGCGCGACTTCGCCGATGCGGAAATAGAGCCGGTCCGGAATAAGCACGTCAGCCACTTTGCCGGAAGACTTGGCGTTGCTTTTGTTTCGAGGGCTCATGTTGGTTTCAACGCACACGAACTGAGTAAGCGCACTCTCAACGGCTTGAACGGCCTGGCTTTTGCCTCAAACGCGTTTCTAGCACGATGGGGCGTCGAGTACAACTAGGAAATTCGGGGAGATAAAAGGCTCTGGCTTCTGGGTCTTTGCGGTGTCGCGGAACGGTTGGCTGGCAGCTAGAAGCCAGGAGCCAGGGGGCTTAAACCCAGCAGCGGTTTTTCCCCTGCCAGTATAGAATCATTGACCAATGCCCGACGCGCCAGCCAACACGCGCCGCTGGACGGTAGTTGCCTCTGGGCTGCTATGCATTGCGTTGGCGCTGGTGGTGATCTTCACCAGCCGCAGTGCATTCTTCAACCCTGTCACGGTCGTAGTGGTTGCGGCCATTGGATCGGTTGCGCTGCTACTGCAATTGCGGCTGCGCGACCACCATCGCCACCTGCATTCGCCGATCTGGCTGAACGCCCTGGGGATTGCCTTCGCCCTGGCGGCCCTGCTATCCGACAAGATGCCTCTGGGCCCGCGCTTTGCGCACGTCATGGCGCTGTCCGCGGTAGGCAGTTTCGGGATCAGCGGGGTGATTATTCTGCATGCCTTCCGGAAGGAGCGGCGGGAGCAGTCGTCAGTCCTGGGTCGTCGGTCGTCAGGCTAGTGGCTGGTGGCTAGTGGCTAGTAGCTAGAAGACAGATCACGGGGGATCTGCTGCGGCGGCTAAATACCTCTCATCCGGGTGGAGATGCCGAAAATCAACCGCCGTTCAGGACATGGGCTGGCGAACTGACCACCAATCACTAGCGACTGACTACTACCTATCGCGGAATCCTACCGCCAGCGTGGTTTCGACTTCCACCGGCTCACCCTTAACCTTATACGGCTGGAAGCGCCAGGACTTTACCGCGTCCATGGCGGCGCGGGACATGGCGTCAGCGCTCCCGCCGGCGAGGGGATGCTGATCAATTACCGTGCCGTCGCGCCCGATCACTACGTTTAGCAGAACCGCGGCTGTGCCTTTGCGCACGCCGTCGGGCAGCACAGCATCTTCCTTGTAAACCAACAGAGGCTCCATGACTCCCGGTGGTAAGTTCACCCGCTGGGCTTTGGAGGTTGACTGCTGCGCGGGTTGCGCCTGCAAATCTCCCCAACCCTGCTGCCATCGCCACCAGAACAGGCCCAGCGCCAGAGCCAGCGCGACCGCGGCCCAAATCAAGACGCGACGAAGACTGCCCAGCCGATGCAGCGATGACTTTCCAGGAAATGCGGCCACATTTCGTACCGCGGCGTTGGAGGCGGCAGTGGGCGCGGTCCCCGGGGCAGCCGCGGAAGCACGGCCGCCGAGAGCGCGGTGGGTCCAACGGCGGATGATGGCACGCTGCTCCACCGACAAAGTCTGGAAGGCAAGCCCGCAGCGCAGGGGCGTGCGGTGGCAGACGACCGCCTTGGCGTGGAGTCCCAGGCCCATTTGCGGCAGCAGAAATTCGACGGCTACGGGATCGCCGGGAGACAATTCGCCGCCCAGAATCGCAGCAATTCCGCCTTCACTGAGATCCAGCGACCGCCCTGGGATGGCGTTGGGAATGCCCGAGCGCACCACGGTGACACGCACCGGTACGGCCAGCGGACAGCGAGGAACCCGCCGCTGGGCGCCTGACGATGACACAGGCACTTGCGCACTCATGGTTCACCTGCAGTGTGCATGGATAGGGCCGCAGCCCGCGTCGGGGCAGGCTGTTGGAGCCAATTCCTGGGCGGACGGAAGTATAGCAGATCAGCCGGCAGCCGTCGGTTTTCCGTGGGCAGGACTTAGACCTTTTGGGCTGAGGCCGGAGACGCGGCGCAGACAATCGAAAACCCATTGCGGCAGAGCAAGTTACAGGCTGCCAGGAGTGTGTAGCCAAACCGAGTGGCACAATCAGGTGCGAACAAGTCGAAGAATGGCAAACCAAGGCTGAAGATCAGCGCCAAGCCGTTCCTTCGACGGATTTTCGCCGAGGACCGATGAGGGGCGACTGACGACTAACTCAGGGCCAGCGTTTCGCCGTATCTTCCCATCCCGCCGCGCGAGCAGGCTGCGGTGCGGGAGCGGCCGGCTGCGGGATGCGAATGGGCTGCTGGGTGGTAGTCGAGCTGGCCAAGGTCGGCTTGCTGGCAGAATCAGCAAGATTGTCCTTCTCGTCCGAAAGTAGGGGGGCGGCGACACGCAGGGCCTCGACTTCCTTCTCCAGCCGCGCCAATTCGAGCTCTTTTTGCCTCAGAACCTCGTAAACGTTTCTCATGAAAACACACCTGTGAACAAACGGTTGAAATTCCTGCAAGGGATTAGTAAACCGACACTTTAGCAGGTGACAAAATTTTGTCAAGAAATTAGGACAAAACTACGCCCCTTTGATTTTGAGACCATTTTGGGTTTCGGGGCGTCGGGCCGCCACCTTCGTATCGGGTGTACTCGTCCCCGAAAGCGGGAGACTTATACACCTGCCTAACGTTTCAGACTGCCTGACGTCTAAACTGCGAACGTGGGGCCTCCGATATGGCGGTTGAGGCGAGCAATCCTAACTGGGAGTTGAGGATACGGCCTCATGGAACTGGGCGGAACAATCATTGGGGGGCGTGCGTACTACCCGGTAGAGGTTGAGTTGGTCTGGGGAGTTGTGTGGTCCCGATCGCAAAACCGCTTAGACCGCTAGGATCGCACAGGGCGCAAAGAAAGTTCGCAAGGAATCACTTAGGCAGTGGGAGGGTGAAGTTATGGAAGGCAACGGCAGCAATGGCAGCGAAAGTGTCATGCATTCGCGCGACCCTCATGTGCAGCAGGTAGTGAAGGCGGCACAGGAGGAATTACAGCATCTGCTGCGGCAGCGGGCCGAGATTATGAAGCGCATCGGCACCGTGAAGCAGACTATTGCCGGCCTGGCGAACTTGTTTGGCGACGAGGTTTTGAACGATCAACTTCTGGAACTGGTGGACCGCAAAAGCGGCGGACGCCAACCCGGCTTTACCAAAGCCTGCCGCCTCGTGCTGATGGAAGCCGGCCGGCCGCTGGCCGCGCGCGAAGTATGCGAGCGGATCGAGCAGCGTATTCCCACTCTACTCGTGCGGCATAAAGATCCGCTGGCCTCGGTGACTACCGTGCTGAACCGGCTGGTGGATTATGGCGAGGCGCGCTCAGTGCCGCGCGAAAGCGGGCGCCGCGGCTGGGAATGGATTGCCGACTCGTCTGATACCCCACTGGTCCCCAGCCAGGAACATCGCAGCGCTTCCGGCATCTAGCTGCGCGGCCGCCGAAATCTTGCGGAACTCTTTTCTCCACTTTTTTGCTGTTCCCACGAATCCAGCAATATCAACCGAGACGAATATATCTACAGGGTTTACTGTAGGCCGAACCGAATTTTCCCCTAGAGAAAACTGAAATGTCCTGTAGTGAGCACGGCGAAAAACCGCGCCGGACAAGCGTTTCCGGAAAAACTTACATGGAAGTTTTTCTCCCTTCCCAACTATCGCCCGCTTGTGCTGCCCGCACCCGTCCGCGTTAACGACTAAGCATTTCAATCGCTTCCCCGGCATTGAACGGCGTTGGCACCCAACTTGCACAAGTGCCAAGCGTCTTTGAGGTTGAGCTTGCGCGCCGCACATTCCCAGGGTCCTTACACAACGGCCGCCAGCCAGCAAGTCTCGATAAAGTCCGTGTCCATTTTGGAGGAAGCATGAATAGCTCCAGGAGTAGTGTGTCTTTTCGGGGGCCACTGATCTTGCTGGTCGTGGCCTTCGCGATGTGTACCACCCTCAACCTGTTTGCGCAGAGCTGGGCGCCGACAGCAACGCAAGCCATCGGGCCAGTTCTTGCCAACGCGATTTCGCAAGGGAACCTTCCCGACTCCACTCCGATTCACGTCAACGTTGCATTACAAATTCAAAACCATGCCGCCGCGAAAGCGTTCGTGCAGCACATCACCACGCCGGGCGATCCGCTGTTTCAACAGGAACTGGAGCCGGCTGATTTCGTCAGCAAATACTCGCCTTCCAGCACGCAGGTGCAGTCGGTAGTGAATTACCTGACGGGCGCAGGTTTCAGCAATGTGCAAGTCGAACCCAACAACCTGATGATCGCAGCCGATGGCACGGCCGCCGCGGTCCGGACGGCTTTCAACACGCAACTGGGGGCATATCTTGTGAACGGCAAATCGGTTTATGCCAACCTGAGCGCGGCGCAGGTGCCGGAGTCGCTGAGCGGACTGGTCGTCGCGGTCCTGGGACTGAACAATGCGGCTAAGATGACCATCCCCATCGCCAAGACCGCTGCGGTAAGCGTTCCGGTATATCCTGGAGCTTATCGCGCCAAAGATTTGTGGACAGCTTACGATGCCGGAAGCACTCCTACCGGATCGAAAACTGCGATCGCGATTTTCGCCGAGGGCGACGTCTCGGGCGTGATCAGTGATTTGCGCCTGGCCGAAACCAACAACGGTCTGGCGAAAGTTCCGGTGCAGGTGGTGCAGGTGGGACTCGCGAGCCCAGACACTTCGGGCGCGGATGAGTTCGACATGGACACGCAATACTCCACCGGCATGGCCGACACGGTTTCCAAGCTGTATATCTACGCCACAACCTCGATGAGCGATTCCGACATCGCGCTGATGTTCAATCAATTCGCGGCGCAAAAACTGGCGCGCGCGGGCAGCGCTTCGTTCGGATTGTGCGAGGCATTTGCCTATCTTGACGGCTCGATGCTGGCAGACGATGAAGTTTTCCTGGAGGCCGCGGCACAGGGGCAGACGGTATTCGCTTCCACTGGCGACAACGGCTCTTCCTGCGGAGTGGCGGTGGGGGCGAATGGAGTGCCCGGGCTGGGCGCTCCGATGGTGGAGTATCCAGCGGCATCGCCTTACGTGATTGGCGCCGGCGGGACAACGTTGTTCACCAACAGCGACGGAACCTGGGACGACGAGATCGCCTGGTATGCGGGCGGCGGCGGCGTGAGCCAGTTTGAACTTTCACCCTACTGGCAGTCGCCGGTTGACTTGGCATCTACCTTGGGCAAGGGAGTTCCTGATATCGCCATGGACGCCGACCCCAATAGCGGCGTTTATATTTGGCTCGATGGCACCGAACAGTGCTGCTACGGCGGCACCAGCCTTTCTTCCCCGCTTTCACTCGGAGTGTGGGCACGCTTTCAGAGCGGCCATCTCAACTCCCTGGGCTACGCCGGCCCGGTGTTTTACAAAGGCGCAACGCCCCTCCCCAATGCGGCTTCCCCCGCGGGTTTCCATGATGAGGTAGTGGGGACCAACGGACTGTACGACGCGCTGCCTGGCTATGATCTGACCACCGGCCTGGGCTCGTTTGATATTTCCGCGTTCAACGCGACGCTGCCGCCTCCGCCGAAGGGAGGGACTTGCCGCAAGCCGTGATGTGGCGCGGGCGTCCCGCCCGCCAGCAAAGAAGAGCCGGCGCGCAAGCGTCGGCTCGACCCTGCGAAGGAATGCACAATTGAGAATCGCATAATGGATGGGAAACACTTGCCGGGCTGCGCCGCCAAAATCCGTCCTTGGTCTTATTGCCTCTGAGAGGATTGGCTGGCCACAAACGGGTTGAAGATGGGGACATCGAAGTGCCGGAAGTCGCGTTCGTTTCTGGTCGCGACAATTGGCCCATGGACCCGGGCGGTGGCAGCAATCATCGCATCCTCCAGTAAATGATCTGGTATTCGCTCGGTGATTCGCCCCCACTCCCGAAAGCACGAAGTATCCATGGGGAGGATCTGATAAGAAGCGGCCAGTTGGTCGGCCCAAGCTTCGATCTCGGTCACTTTCGATGGATATTGACGTCTAGTGCGCTCGATTCCCGCCTGGAGTTCGCCCATCGTCACGGCTGAGAGAAACAGATTTGGCTCGTCGAGTTGGCTGAGCCAGGCGATGACCGCGCCATGCGGCTGCTGTTTGCGGATTTCGGAAACGATGTTCGTATCGAGCAGATATCTTTTCACTTGAATCGTACGACCGCGCGGCGGCGCAGCTTGCGACGCTCTGGAATGAGATTGTCAAAGCGAGCTTCTGGCGCGAGCAACAGGGCCTTGAGTCCGGGGCGGGCAGCCCTTTGCAGCCGGTTCCATTCTTCGATGGGCACGAGAACCGCGGTTTCGACTCCGCGGCGGGTCACGACCTGCGGGCCTTTGTTGATGGTCGCGTCCATGAACTCACTGAATCGCGCTTTCGCATCCTGCACTTGCCACGAAGCCAAGGGGTTTGCTCCTTCACCGTCAATCATACTGACTAGTCAATATCATGGGACCCTAAGGGGGATTATAGGTGCTTTGATAGAGCACGGGCGAACGCCCTGACGCTTGTGACAAGCGGGCCTGCGATGCTGGGTCCTTCGCTCCGCTCAGGATGAAAGTTCGAAGAGGAACAGATGAGATAGACACCTTCTCGAGATGAGAAGGTGTCTTGGTGTTCTGGATTCCTGGGTGAAAACCAGTTCTCAGATCCCAGTTCTCAGTTCTCAGTTTTCTGGGGGCAGCAGCATTCCTTTTTCCAGGTGACGGGTTACGTGGGCGTAGGATGCCGCGTGCGGATCGTGCGTCACCATCACGACCGTCTTATGGAAGTCTTCGTTCAGGCGCTTGATGATTTCCAGGACCTCGGTGGCGGAGTGGCTGTCAAGATCGCCGGTGGGCTCGTCGGCCAGCAATAACGTCGGATCGCTGACGATGGCGCGGGCGATGGCGACGCGCTGCTCCTGTCCGCCGGAGAGCTGCTTGGGCAGGTGATCCACGCGCTCTTCCAGGCCGACCAGCTTTAGCGCGGTCATGACGTGGTCGCGGCGTTGGGTTTTATTCAACTTGGTGAGCAGCAGCGGCAGTTCAACGTTTTCGAAGGCGGTGAGCACGGGAATCAGGTTGAATGTCTGAAAGACGTAGCCGATGTGCACATTGCGCCAGTGGGCGGATTGGCCGTCGTTGAGGCGGAAAATGTTTTCGCCGAGCACCAACAACTCGCCGGACGTGGGACGGTCAATGGCGGCGATCATGTTCAGCAGCGTGGTCTTGCCGGAACCGGAGGGCCCCATCAGGGCGAGAAACTCTCCGCCCGCGATCTCGATGGAGACATCGTCGAGCGCCTTCACTTCAAACGCATCGCGCTTGAAGATTTTGCTGACGTTGCGGGCCTGGACCACTTTCGTCTGGGTAGCGATATTTGCAGCAGTAGCAGCGCTCATGACTGTCCCTTTATTTTGATTTTGTCGCCGTCTTGCAGATTCTGCGGCCCGGCGGTGATGACGTTCTCGCCGCCGTTCAAACCTTGCACCAGCAGTCCGCCGCTGCGCGGGGCGACGATGTGCACTTCGCGGATTAATGCTTTGCCGTTGAAGGCGATGAATACAACTTTTTTGCCGTCGTGATCGCGCACCGCGGTGGTGGGCACGAAAACGCCCGACGGCTCCGAGCTGGCGGCTTTGGGCGTGTCGTTCGCCAGGAACTTGACGGTGGCGTTCATCTCCGGGCGCAAATAGCTGTCAGGATGCAGAATCTGCACTTTTACCTGCACCGTGGCCTTCTGGCGGTTGGCTTCGGGAGAAATTTCCGCGATCACGCCGTCGTATTTGCGGTCGGGGAAGGCATCCACGGTGACGATGCCCTTTTGCTTCGGGCTAAGCTTGGCGAAATCGTCCTGGGCGATATCGAGTTCCACCTGAATGTCGTTGAGATCGGCGAGCGCGACCACTTCGCCCTGGGGGCCGCCTTCAGCAGTGCTGGCGAATTGCGAGGTGACCAACTCGCCCTTTTCGGCGGTGCGCTCGAGAATCGTGCCGGTTACGGGCGCGCGGATCACGGTGGCGTCGAGCTGAGATTTGGCGTACGCTTCCTGGCCTTCCGCCTGGACCAGCGCGCCTTGGGCGCGGGCGATTTCTTCGGGGCGCGGGCCGATCTTCACCAGTTGGGCGGCTTTTTCCAACGAATCGGCGCGCTGCTGATCGGCTTCGAACTTGGCGGTGGCATCGTCGAGGGCCTGCTTCGAAACCACGCCAGCGGCAGTGAGTTCGCGGGTGCGGTCGAGGGTAAGCTTATCGTCCACCAGAGTGGCGCGGGCTTCGTCCAGATTGTGCTGCGCCTGGAGAATTTCCTGCGGACGCGATCCGTGCTGCAATTCTTCGAGGTAAGCGCGGGCGTTTTCGGCAGCGCCGTGGGCCTGCTGGTATTGGGCGCGGAATTCGTCGTCCTCAAGGCGGACCAGCACCTGGCCCTCCTTGACCTTGTCGCCTTTTTCTACGCCGATCCACTGCACGCGGCCGGTGACTTTGGAGTTCACATTGATTTTGTGATGGGCGACGATGTAGCCGGTGGCGGAGAGAACGATTCCGCCGGCATCGCTGTTTTCGGCGGTGGCGCGCGCCACTTCGACCTCGGGAGCTGAGGGCGCAAGCAGGCGGTAGGCAAGCGCGCTCACGCTGAGCAACGCCACAACCACAACGCCGATGATGATGAAGCGGCGCGACCACGAAGGCGGATCGCCGCCCGCGCCCGCGGAACGGTCAATGCGCAGGCCTTCTAAATCGTGGTGTTTGGTATCGAGTGCCATGGTTTAGTCTTAAGTCTTCAGTCGTCGGTCTTCAGCTTTGGTCTTCAGCCTTTTGGTTCAGCTTTGCTGAAGACCGACGACTGAAGACTGCCGACTAGTCTCGCAATGCGTTCAGAATATTTCGCCGCGCGGCATGCCATGCGGGAAATACTCCTCCGAACAAACCCATGAGCACCGCGAATAAAATGGCGGCGCCCATTACCTGCGGAGTGATCTGCAGGCTGAAAATGACTTCACTGAATGTTACCGCATTGGACGTTCCCGTCTGCATTCCGTTAAACGGCAACATCAGCACAATGCCCACCGCCGCGCCCAGTAGGGCCAGCAGCACCGATTCAAAAACAAACGAAGTCAAAATGCTGGGCCGGGAAAATCCCAGGACGCGCAGCGTGGCGATTTCGCGCGAGCGGTAAGCCACCGCGGCGTACATCGTGTTCATGGCAGCGAAACTGGAGCCAACGGCCATGATGAGTGCTACCACCCACCCTATGATCTTGATGGGCGCGCCCGAGGAAGTCTGCTTGGCGTAGTAATCGGTTTCGAGCATGCCCTCGAGCTTGAGGCGCTGGTCATCACTTACCCGGTGTACGAGCGCTTCGGCGGCCACGGGATCTGTGGCGCGCAAGTAGGCCGACGAAAAGCCTCCCTGGCGGTCAAAGTCTGAGGCCATCTGGTTAACGTCGCCCCAGACCTCGGACTCATAGGCGGAACCTCCGGCATCGAACACGCCAACCACGGTCCACGGCCCTTTGCCGAATTGCATAGTGTCGCCAACGTTGGCATGGGAAAAACGCTTCTCGATGGATTCGCTCACCACCACTTCGCGCTGGCCCGGCCTGAACCAGCGTCCTTGCACCAGCTTCACATGGGGGCGAAGTTCCAGCCCGTCGGGCATCATGCCGCGCACCGTGACGTTCACCTCTCCAGTGCCATCTTTGCGCGGAAGAACGATGACCACGACCCATTCTCCGGAGGCCATGGGTTCGCCGTGGCTATCTTTGGCGATGCCGGGCAGACTTTTCAAAATCGGGAAGTCAGTGGCATCGAAGCCGCCGGAGAGTTCCGCTTCTGAGCCTTTGCGCAGCACCAGCACATTCAGCGGATCACCGCTGGTCACGAAAGCGCGTTGCAGGCCCGCGAGCAGCGCCATGAGGAAAATTGCGGTCGTGACGGTGAGCGCGATGCCCAGCGCAGTCATGATGGTAAGACCCTTGCGCAGGATCAGGTTGCGGACGTTATAGGCAATCGGTATGGCCATCTTTGTTTATCTCCGCTGCTAACGTAGCGCCAGCGCTTTACTGCTACTGCCGGCCCTATGCCGGCGTTACCGCTTCAACCGATGTGACGCAGCCCCTCCACAATGTTGGTGCGTGATGCGTTGTAGGCCGGCACCCAGCCGCTGAGGAATCCCACGAAGGCCGCGACCAGCAGGGCCACCATTACTGTAGGGACGGTGACCTTTAACCCGCCGGGAACTCCCATGGCGCTGGCGGAAGCCATCAGCCGTACGGCACCGCTGGCCAAGGCGACTCCCAGCACCCCGCCCGCCACGGAGAGCGCCACCGCCTCGCCAACAAACAGCGAGAGCACGCTGCCGCGGGTGAATCCCAACGTCTTCAGCACCGCAACCTCACGAGTGCGGCTGCGCACCGACATGGCCATGGTGTTGGCCGAGACCAGGAGAATTGCAAATACGACCGCAGCGCAGATGCTGAGAATGAACGCCTTCACGTTGCCCAAAGTCGCGATGAACGAAAGCTGAAATGCCTTTTCGCTTTCGGTCTTGGTGGGCTGCGGCGAGTTCTGGAACATGGCGTCAATCTCGCGTGAAACGTCGGCCACCTCGGTGGGCGTGGACACCTGGGTTGCGTAAAAACCCGCCTGGCCTTTGAACCAGTTCACCGATTCTTCCAGATATTTCTGATTGAAATAGAGAGTGTTCTGGGGCGGATCGCGGTGATAGATGCCACGGATAGTCAACTCTGCATTCATGGGAAAAATCGTGCCCTGCAGAGTAATGTGATCGCCGATCTTCCAGCCATATTTCTTGGCCAGCGTCTCATCCACGATGGCGCCGGTGCGGTCATGCTGCCACGCAGCGACCTGGTCGGGCGGAATGATCTTGTCATTAGCGACCTTCAGATATTCATCAGGATCAGTGGCGATTTGCGCGAAAAAGTGTTCCGGGCGGTCATCTATGTAGCGGCCGCCAAACCAGGTTTCTGGCACAACGGCGGTTACGCCGGGAATGGCGCGAATCTTTTCCCGGTAATAACCGGGCAGAAAGAATGCCAGCGAGACGCGGTGGCGGGTAATTAATCGCGTGGCCGATTGCGGGGCCACGGGATCAATGTAGAACGTCCGCCAGATGGTCATCATCAGGGTGAGCAGGAGCAGAGAAAAGCTGATGCTGGCCACGGTCAGCAAGCTGCGCCGCTTATTGCGGAAGGCGTTTCTCATTACGAAGCTGCTCAGTGTCATAGTCCGATACCAGGCTCTCTATCCAATGTGGCGCAAGCCCTCCACGATGCTGGTGCGCGATGCGTTGTAGGAAGGTACGAGGGCGCTCACCAAGCCCACCAGTCCGGCGATCAGCATCGCGACCAACCACATGCCGGGAGTCACTCTCATGTCGTAAAAGCTGAAAAACTGCGGCGAATGGGTGGCCCCGTAAACCACCAGATATCCCAGGAAGGTGCCTACCAGTCCGCCCACGAGAGCGAGTGTCACCGCTTCGCCGACGAAGAGGCCGAGCACGATTTGCCGGGTGAAACCCAGAGTTTTCAGCACCGCGACTTCGCGGGTGCGCTCGCGGATGGACATCGCCATGGTGTTGGCCGAAACCAGCAGGGTGGCGAAAACCACCGCCGAGCAGATGCTCAGAATGAAGGCTTTCACATTACCCAGCATGGCCACGAATTCCAGGCCGAATGCCTTCTCGCTCTCGGTTTTCGTGGGCTGGGGCGAGTTGCGGAACATGTCATCTACCGCGGCGGCAACTTTGCTCACGTCGCCGGGCGAATCCGCCAGAATGCTGAATGTGCCCGCTTGTCCCTTAAAGAATGAGACGGCTTCTTCCACATACTTGGTGTTGAAGTAGACGGACTTATTATCAGGCTGCGAATGAAAAATGCCGCGGATATTGAGCTCAAGGTTGACCGGATAAATGGTTCCCTGCAAAACAATGCGGTCGCCCAGCTTCCAGCCGTATTTTTTTGCGAGCGTATCGTCCACGATCACGCCCTGGCGGTCGCGCTGCCAGGCGATCATCTGGTCGTGGGGCAACTGCATGTCGCGGTAGACGTCAAAGAATTCGTCGGGATCGGTGCCGAACTGGGCGAAGAAATTCTCCGGCTTCTGGTCTTTGTAGATCCCGCCAAACCACGACACCGGGACCACCGCGACGACTCCCGGAATCGAGCGAATCTTCTCCCGGTAATAGCCAGGCAGACTGAAAGTGAGCGAAACGCGATGGCGCACCACCAGCCGCTCGGCCGATTCGGCGCTGCCCTGGCTTAAGTAGAAAGCCCGCCAAATCGTCATCATGAGCGTGAGCAGCAGTAGGGAAAAGGCGATGCTGAACACGGTCAAAATGCTGCGCCGCTTGTTGCGAAACGTATTTTTCGTGACAAAGCGGGTCAGGGTCATACGTGAACTCCGGGAATTACTGCCAGGAACGGGCGGAAGCGCAATCTCCCGAGCACTTTAGGATAGACGACTCCGCTGCGTTCGACAATCTTGGCCGGTGGCTACCACAGCCACTGGCGGCTTTACCTCAAGGGCTGAAGCCCGCATGTTCGGCGGCTCGGGAACGGCACGACTGGAAGCGTGGCCTACCCAAGCCATTTACGAAAGCTGGATCGCTCTAGCCACTGCACTTATTGTTCTTCGCGACGGCCTTTCGCGCCAGTGGAGATCGTCACTGCAGCGGGGTGACAAATGTCATCCTCTGCCTGCATACGCCTCTGACTTAATTAACGATGCGCCCGCGTAAGAAGTTACGGTTTTGACTTCAGAATTGTTCCCCTAGACTCCGCCGCGAGAAAGCTGACCTGATGGTAGAGTTTTCTATCGGCAGCGCCTCGTTCTTTCGACTCGGCGAAAGTCCGCTTTCCCAAAATCTCGAAGCGCTCCAGACGAGAGTCCTGGCTGGATGGGGGAATGTCGTCGGATGATGGACGGCAGGACGCCGGGGCGCTACCCTTGAATTTCCGGGTACTTTCGTAATTCTACGGCACTTACCTTGCCGGGCTATTCTAAAAGCATCCTGCTCAAGAGGAATTGCTCCCGCGCTTTCCACAAGTCGCGGAGGCTTCCGATTTGCTCGGGGTCGTCTCATGTCCAAACGAATCGGCCGCTTCGAAATCACCGGGGAGCTTTCGCACTCCGCCGTGGGCTGTGTGTACAAAGCCAACGACATGGAGACTCGCCAAACTCTGGCGCTCAAAGCGGTAAAGCTGGAAGGCATTACCGCGCAAGGCAAACCGCTGGCGCAGTTGGTGGTGGAAGAAGCCGAAAGCACCAAAACTCTGAACAGCCACAACATTGCACTGCTCTACGGAGCAGGAGAAATCGAAGGCCGTTTTTGCGGCAGCATGGAGTACGTGCAGGGCAACAGCATTGCCACCATGCTGGGCGACGGGTTTTCCGTTTGGGACATGCAGGACATCGCCCGTCAGGCCTGCCAGGGCCTCGACCACGCTCACGCCCGGAAAGTGGTGCATTACAGCCTGGAACCGGCCAAGTTGATGGTGCAGTGGGATGGCACGCTGAAAATCCTGGGATTTGGCATCTCGCGGTTGAGCCTGCATCCTACGCTGCTGGCCGAGAAATCCGCAGTGCTGCACTACATGTCGCCGGAGGAAGTGCGCGGCGAGCCGATGGATGCGCGCTCCAACCTGTTCAGCATGGGCGCGATCCTGTACGAAATGGCCACCGGCCGCAAAGCCTTCGACGGAGAAGACGGCGAGCGAGTGAAGCAGCAGATTCTGGAAGCGGAGCCTCCGCCGCCCGATCAGATCAACAAAAAGATTCATCCTGCGCTGAGTGCGGTGATTTTGCAGGCGCTGGCAAAGTCCCCGGAGAAGCGCTATGCCAGCGGGCAGGAGCTGGCGAAGGCGATTGAACAACACCGCGAAAATGCGGGAGATACGCCTGCTACGAGCAAGCTAGCCGGCCGTTCCGCAGCCGCGCCGGAGAAAGCCGACGCGGCGCAGGTTGGAGGTGGACCGAAGCTTGCGGAACAGCTCATGAGTTTTGCGGAGCAGGTGCAGGCTACGGCGCCGGCGCGAATGCCGGCAAGGAATACCGGCCCGGTTGCCGTGTCGAGCAACTCAGGCGCTGCCGCGGCCACCCGGATGGCCCGCGTGCCGGAAGCCAAGCCGTCGGTTGAGGCACCCGCGAGAGAAGAAAGCCCGCAAGCCGCCAAGCCGAAAAGTTTTTCGGAAATCAGCGAGTTGCCGCCGCTGAAAGAAGTCTACGTAGAGCCTCCAGCCCCGGAACCGCCCGCCGATCCACTGCAGGAATTGCGCGAACCGCACTACCACGGACCGCAACGCCAGGCAGCCCCGAAGACGCCTCCTGCGGAAGTGGCCCGAAAGGCTGTGGAGGAGATTCGCAAGACCCCGCCGCGGTTATTCCTCTACTCGATTGGCGGAGCGCTGGCCATCATTCTGGCGGTGTTGGCGATGATTGCGTTCCGGGTGCACTCCGAGAATGCGCAGGACGATGGCTCGGCACGTTCGGCAGCGCCGGCACTTGGCTCTCAGCCGGCTAATACTATGGCCGGCGCCGCGCAAGTCGCTCCGCCGGCGCCAACTCCTCGAGTAGAGAAGAAAAGTAACTTAGAGGACCGCGACGCTACCTTCATATCCATTAAGCCTAAAGTGGTATCGCACAAGCGGACCAGCAGGCCGGAACAGCCGGTAGCCGTGCAGGTCCCCGGGCAGCTGAGCATAAACTCAACTCCCGCCGGCGCGCACGTGCTGATTGATGGCCAGGGCGATCCCAGTTGGACGACGCCGTACGACGTGACGGGCCTGGCCCCCGGTCCGCACATCTTGACCCTCAGCAAAGACGGCTACAATTCCGAGACCCGCACCATCCAGGTTGCTTCGCATAGCCGGGGGTTTGTCTCGATAACTCTGGCACAGTTGACCGCCAACGTGCTGGTTATGGGCGATCCTCCGGGGGCTGAAATCTTTGTGGATGGCCGCGATACCGGCCGGGTAACGCCTTCGCAAATTGCGCTCGACAAGCCAGGCAACCACACCGTGCTGGTGCGCAAGCCGGGTTACCTGGATGAATCTACTACGCTCAACCTGCAGCTCGGCCAGGTGGCGCACTACGTGCCGACGCTGCCGAGGCTGGGCGTTACCGACGACATCAAAACTGCCAGCAGACTCAAACTCTTCGGCAAACCTGAGGGCGCGGGAACGGTGAGCGTGCGCACCCAGCCCAAAGGCGCGCAGATTGCGGTGAATCGGCGCATCCTCGAAAAAACCTCGCCGGCGGAGTTCTACCTGAACCCCGGCACCTACGTGATTGACATCACCCTCAGCGGCTACAAGAGCGTGCAACGCGTGATCGTGGTGGAAAAAGGCGGAAAGGTCAGCGTGGACGAGAGCCTGGACCGCGAGTAGGAGATTTCGGCTCGCTTTGGGCGGCTAGCTCTCAGCAATCAGCACTCAGCATTCAGCCAGGTGCGGTTTCGAAGCTCCGGGCAAATGCAGATTCCTTGCTTCTTTCGGAATGACAATCAGCTCGCGGTGCACTAGAAATCCAACTACGAAAGTCCAAGTACTGAATGCCGAGTGCTGAGTGCTAAATGCCCAATGCCAGCCCGAGTGCTTCGGCTGACAGTTCCTCAGTGTTAGACTTCCACTTTTCCCAACCAGGAGAAACTCGCATGGAAATTCGGCGCGTGGGAGTGGTTGGCGCGGGCACCATGGGCAACGGCATTGCCCAAGTGTTTGCCCGCAGCGGATTTGATGTTGTCTTGTGCGACGTGGAGCAGCGCTTTCTCGACCGCGGACTGGAAACCATCGGCAACAACCTCGACCGTGAGGTTGGCAAAGGGAAAATCACTGCTGATGCAAAGGCCGCGGCACTGGGGCGGATTCGCCCGGTGCTTGACCGCGCGCAACTGGTGGATTGCGATCTGGTGGTGGAGGCTGCCACCGAGAAGTTCGAAATCAAAGCTGAGATTTTTCGCGATCTCGATAAAATTTGCCGCGCGGAAGTCGTTCTGGCCTCGAATACTTCGTCTATTTCAATTACCAGGCTCGCGGCGCTCACCCAGCGCCCAGCGCAAGTTATTGGCATGCACTTCTTCAATCCCGTACCAGTGATGAAACTGGTGGAAGTAATTCGCGGCCTGGCAACTTCGCAGGAAACCTTTGACATAGTTCGCGACCTCGCAGTGAAACTGGAGAAAACGCCGGTAGAGGTGAACGACGCGCCCGGCTTCGTTTCCAACCGCGTGCTGATGCCGCTGCTGAACGAGGCCATGTACGCGGTGATGGAAGGCGTGGCCACGCCCCAGGCGGTGGACGAAGTTTTCAAGCTGGGAATGGCGCATCCCATGGGGCCGCTGACGCTGGCGGATTTTATTGGGCTCGATGTCTGCCTGGACATCATGCGGGTGTTGCAGGATGGATTGGGGGATCCGAAATACCGGCCGTGCCCGCTGCTGATCAAGATGGTGGATGCTGGGTGGCTGGGGAGGAAGAGCGGGCGGGGATTTTATGAGTACTAAGCTTTAGCATTCAGCATTCGGCACTTGGCATTTAGCATTTGGCCGTCAGCAGTCGCATTCAGCCGCTCCAAACTCTGTTGAAGTCCCAAGTCGCAAATGAAATCCCAACAGCCAAGTGCCAAATGCTGACTGCTGCATGCCCAGGCTCACACCGGCACTGCAACGCTATCTACAATCTCCTGCATGACCTGCTCGGCCTGTTCCGCTTTCTTCAGCGTTGAGGAGTAGAGACCGCTGACTACCACGCGGTGCGCAAATACCGGCACCACCAGCGGCTTGAAATCCTCCGGCACGCAGAAGTTGCGGCCTTCCAGAAATGCCATAGCCTGGGCGGCGCGATAGAGCATCTGCGAGCCGCGCGGCGAAACGCCCAGCGAAAGTTGTTCTGATTCGCGCGTCTTGCGGACAATCTCCAGCGCGTAAGTCACGAGAGAATCGTCCACTCGGACCTGGGTGATGGTGTGCTGCATTTCCAGGATATCGGCACCGGTCAGCACCGGCTGCAGGCGCTCCAACTGCGAGGCCCCGGCCTGCGAACGCAGGATTTCTCGCTCGGCTTTGTGGTCGGGATAACCCATGCGAATGCGCATCAGAAAGCGGTCGAGCTGGGATTCGGGCAGCGGATAAGTCCCGTGGTGCTCCACCGGATTTTGCGTTGCGATCACCAGAAACGGCTGCGGCAGGGCGTAGGAGTGCGCGTCAACGGTGACCTGGCCTTCATTCATGGCCTCGAGCAGGGCGGATTGCGTCTTGGGCGTAGTGCGGTTGATTTCATCGGCCAGCAGAATGTTGGCAAACACCGGGCCGCGCTTGAACTCGAATTGCTGTTCCACGGCGGAATAAATCGAAATGCCCAGCACATCAGAGGGCAGCATGTCACTGGTGAACTGCACCCGCTGGAAGCTGCATTCCAGGGCCCGGGCGAGCGCCTGCCCCAGGGTGGTTTTGCCCACGCCGGGCACGCCCTCGATGAGCAGGTGGCCGCGCGCGAGGATGGAAACCAGTGCGAGGCGGATGACTTCGTCCTTGCCGCGAATGACCGTGCGCAGGGCGGACTCTAGCTCCGCCGCGCGCGATGAGGCCGCCGGGGCGGCTTTCGAGGACATGTCAACGATTTTACTATGCTGCCTGGACGGGGACAGGTTACGGAGGTCAGAGAGAGGAAGGGCTAGCTTCTCGCTTCTGCCTGTCAGCTGGGCTTCCAACCCTCGGCTTCCGTTTGCTTTGTCATCCCGAGCAAAGCGAGGGATCGGCAATCCTGCTCAAGCTTGACGAACGGCCGCGGCCCACGCTACGGCTGGTCGCGCTGCAACACTACGACCAGCCGCTTGGGGCCGTGCGCTCCCAGCACTAGGATCTTTTCGATGTCGGCGGTGCGGCTGGAGCCGGTGGTGAGGCAGAGCATGGAGTTCTTTAGAAGCGCGGTGTCGCGGCCCATGGCGGCGAAAAGAGTCTGCAAGTCGGGCACCAACTGGGCCAGGTGAGCAACGACGATGTGGAGCGGCGCCGCGACTGTGGCCGAACGCCCGCCGCAGGCCGAGGAAACGAAAATCGAACCGGTCAACGCAATCAGCGCTTCCGCCAGGGTCACCGTCGCCTGAGTTTCTTCCACCGGGCTTCCCTCGCTCGACCAGCGCAGGTTCAGGCCGGTGGGGAAGGACGTTGCGGCCTGCCGAAGCTCAGAGGCATCCTGCAGAAAAATCTCTCCCGAGATTGGGCCGAGAATTTCGCCCACGACTTTGGCGGTGGCCGTGGCATTCGCCGTGAGAATGCATTCGGTGTGGTTGGTGGCGCACTCGGACTGAAAGCGCTCCAGCGGATCGGGGATTTGAGCGAAGATCTCGGCGTCGCTTTCCCGCACAGGATGCGCCGGCCCTCCACTCAACGCCGCGCGAATGCGGTGCAGAATGCGTTCGCGTCCGGAATTTTCAGTTTGTTCCACAGCGCTCCTTCCAGAGCGAGCGAAACGAACGCGCAGGAATTGCCGGAGCTGCGCGTTCCTTGGTCCACGGACGCAGCGGATCGAGTTTGGTGCCGCCTAATCCCAGAGCGTTGACTGTACGCAACGCCAACCGGCCCGCCCATCCTAACGCTGCGAACCAGGTGGGATGCAGCATGGTCCAGCGAAAGGCTCTGAAGCCAAAGCGCTCGCCCCACGCGCGCTCGCCGGCCTTTACGGCATTGCGCCGGTTGTGCAGAAGATGATGGTGCAGATCAATCCGGACCGGGCAAACTCCGGTGCACGCGCCGCATAGCGACGAAGCGTAGGAAAGGTGCTGGAAATCATGCAGCCCGCGCAGATGCGGCGTGAGCACGCTGCCGATCGGCCCCTGGTAAGTTGTGCCGTAGGCATGGCCACCGACGCTGCGATACACTGGGCAGACGTTCAGGCAAGCGCCGCAGCGGATGCAGTGCAGAACATCGCGCTGCTCCACATCGGCCAGCAGTTCGCTGCGGCCGTTGTCGAGCAACACCACGTGAAATTCTTCCGGGCCATCAACTTCATCTTTGCCGCGCGGCCCACCCACAAGCGTGTTGTAACAGGTTACCGCCTGGCCGGTTCCCGCCGTGGCGAGCATCGGCCAAAGCACCGCCAGGTCTTCCAGGCGCGGAACGACCTTCTCAATGCCCGTGAGCGCGACGTGGATCTTCGGCAAACTGCTGCCCAGGCGGCCATTGCCCTCATTGGTGGTGATGGCGATCATGCCAGCATCGGCCACCAGAAAATTAACGCCGCTGATGCCCATCTCCGCGGAAAAGAAAGCGCGCCGCAGGGCCGCACGTGCGGCCGCCACCAGTTTTTCGGGATCGTCGGTGTTCACTCCGCCCAGCTTTTCTTTGAATAGCTGCGCAATGTCGCTGCGCGTGAGGTGCATGGCCGGCGTGACGATGTGATACGGAGGTTCATTGCGCAGTTGCACAATGAACTCGCCGAGATCGGTTTCCCAGACGCGAATTCCGAGTTGTTCGAGCGCGGTGGTCAGGTGAATTTCTTCGGCAACCATGGACTTCGACTTCACAATGGTGCGCACGCCGCGGGCGGTGGCGAGGTCAAGAATGTATTTCCGCGCCTGCTCGCCGTTTTCCGCCCAGAATACGTGGCCATCGCGCTCCTTGACCCGCGCTTCGAACTGCAGAAGATAATTGTCGAGATGATTGACAGCTTCCCACTTGATGGCCTGCGCCCTGCGGCGGGCTGCCTCCCAGTCAACGAAGCGGGTTTTGCCGCGGGCGACGGCGGTGTTGTAGGTGTCTACGCTGGTGCGAAGAATCTGGCGGTGGCGCAAGTCGCCGGACTTCGCGGCAGCGCTTCGCAGGAATTCGCTGGCGGCGTTGGTCATGACTTTTTCCCTGGCGCGCTCTCGGGAGCAGCAGCCCCCTCCGGCCCACACTGGTGGGCGAGAATGCGGGCCAGATGGATGGTTCGCACTGGGGAATTCCGCCGGCGAAGAATGCCCTCAATGTGCATGAGGCAACTGGGATCGGTGGATGTGAGAAATTCCGCGCGCACATTTTCCGCGTTGCCCGCCTTGGCATTGCCCATGGCAGCGGAGATCATGCCGAACTTGGTGGCAAAGGTGCCGCCAAAGCCGCAGCAGTCGTCACTGTAGGGCATCTCGACGAGCTCGAGGCCTTGCACATGACGCAGCAACTCGCGCGGCTCTTGCTTCAAGCCCAGTTCACGCAGGGCGTGGCAGGCGTCGTGGTAGGCAACGCGATGCGGAAACGATGCGCCCAGGTCAGTGCGCCCCGCGACCTTCACCAGGAACTCGGAGAACTCGAAAACCCGCTGGCCCAGTTTTACGGCTTCATCGCGCAAATGTGATTTGGCCAGCAATACCGGGTAGAAATTGCGCACCATAGTTGTGCATGAACCAGAGGGGCAAACCACGGTCTCCGCCGAGCGGAAGACTTTCACGAAACGCTCGGCCAGCGGCTTGGCATCGTTCCAGTAGCCGGTGTTGAATGCAGGCTGGCCGCAGCAGGTTTGCCCGCGAGTAAATTCCGCCTCATACCCTGCGCGAACCAGCACCTTGGCCATGTCCAGGCCGATCTCAGGATTCAACTGGTCCACGAAGCAAGGAATGAACAGAGCGACCTTAGGCATTTTCTTGGGCGCGGCTTTCTTGGATCTGCGGGCAAGAACTTCGACACCACAGATTCACTCGGACGATCGCGGACCCAACACCTGAAAATAATCCGCGAGCATCCGCGTGAATCCGCGGCGTTGAAGTTTCTTTTATTCCCCCGCAAGTTCTGTCAGCCTACTTCGCCAAAAATTTGTACACGGTTACGTAATGATAGTGCTGTCCCGGCTTCAGTTCGGTCGTGGGGAAGCTGGGATGATTGGGGGAATCCGGATAGTGCTGGGTCTCCAGGCAAAGCGCGGAGCGGCGCTGGTACACCTTGCCGTCCTTGCCCGTCACCGTGCCATCCAGAAAATTCCCGGTGTAAAACTGCACCGCCGGCTGCGTAGTTAGAACGTCCATCACGCGCCCGCTATTCGGTTCGTAGACCTCAGCGGCCAACTGCAGCGCACCCTTGCCTCCGCCATCCAGGACGAAGTTGTGGTCGTAGCCGTGGCCGAGTTTGAGCTGCTCATAGTTGTCGTCAATGCGCGCGCCCACGACCATGGGTTTCGTGAAATCGAAGGGAGTTCCCTTGACGGGCTGCAACTCGCCGGTTGGGATCAAGTTCGCGTCCACCGGAGTAAAGCGGCTGGCGTGAATGGTTACCTCGTCCGCGAGAATGTCGCCGTTCCCCTGCCCCGCCAGGTTGAAATAGGAATGGTTGGTGAGGTTCAGAACGGTGTCTTTGTCGGTGGTAGCGTTGTATTCGATCCTCAGCGCGTTGTCGTTCATCAGCGTGTAAACCACTTTGACCGACAAATTGCCGGGAAAACCTTCTTCGCCATCCGGACTGAGATAAGTCAGCTCAAGGGCAGGGCCGGCGGGGCTGGAGACCTCTTTCGCGGTCCACACTCTTTTGTTGAAGCCTATCTTGCCGCCGTGCAGAGTGTTGTCGCCGTCGTTTTTGAAAAGCATGTAAGTTTTGCCGTCCAGCACAAACTTGCCGTGGGCGATGCGATTGCCGTAGCGGCCGATCAGTGCGCCGAAGTAGGCTTTGTCGTGGACGTAGCCATCAAGGTTCGCGTAGCCGAGAACAACGTCACCCAGTTCTCCTTTGTGGTCGGGCACCTTGAGAGAGACCACCGCGCCACCATAAGTGATGATCCCGGCTTGCATACCTTTTTGGTTCGTGAGGGTGTAGAGGTAAATCTCCTGGCCGTCGTCCAACTTCCCGAAGACTTGCTTTTGCATGGTCGCCTTTCCCTCACCCCAACTTTTCGCAGTTATTAATGCAAAGACAATCAGGATAGCAGTGACCGTGTGCTTGAGTCGCATGTTTCGCCCCTCGAAACTTATTTTGAGCCAGCGGTGAACTGCGCTGGCAGCGAGAGTGAGTCTACATCAAATCAGGAGCGGGCTCCACGATGACAGCGGAAACG